>Ga0316209_1001370_pt1 | contig 25910 bp, 24 predicted proteins | sample 6monopyrite_MG_FD_204945 | JGI IMG/M metagenome (GOLD analysis project Ga0316209, IMG submission 204945) | Microbial mat bacterial communities from mineral coupon in-situ incubated in ocean water Damariscotta River, Maine, United States -... | ecosystem: Environmental > Aquatic > Marine >...
TGTTCCCCGTCAGCGCCAATGGAACAGATTAGGCTGATTGCCTAAAGGAGAGATTTTGGTTCATCTTCACCATTGAGGAGTGAATGATGAGAGATAAACCCGACCGCCATACCGATGCTGCCGATCGCACAGTGAAGGATATCCGCCGCAAGACACGCAAACGCTATTCGTCTGAAGACAAGATCAGGATCGTGTTGGCGGGCTTACGAGGCGAAGACACAATTGCTGAGCTTTGTCGTCAGGAAGGCATTGCCCAGAGCCAGTATTACTCCTGGTCAAAGGAGTTCATGGAAGCTGGACGCAAGCGTTTAGCAGGCGACACTGCCCGTGAGGCAAACACCGGTGAAGTACAAGGTCTGCGACGTGAGGCGCATGATCTGAAGGAAGTTGTCGCTGAGCAGGCGCTTGAGCTTCGTCTTCTCAAAAAAAGCATGATCGGAGATGGGGAGGACATCGAATGAGGTATCCCGCATCCGAGAAGCTTGAGATCATACGGTTGGTAGAACATTCGCGCCTGTCAGCGAAACAGACACTCGACAAACTCGGCATTCCTCGCACCACATTCTATCGTTGGTACGATAAGTATCTGACGAGCGGTGCCGATGCATTGGAAGATAAAGCTCCAATGCCTGCACGGGTCTGGAACCGCATTCCAGACAATATCCGGCGACAGATTGTTGATCTTGCGCTGGAGGAGCCAGAGCTGTCTCCCCGCGAGCTGGCTGTCCGGTTCACTGACACACAGCGCTACTTCGTGTCAGAAGCCAGTGTTTATAGGCTGTTGAAGGCCCATGATCTCATCACCAGTCCAGCCTTTATTGTGATCAAAGCGGCTAACGAGTTCCGCGACAAGACGACCGCAATCAACCAGATGTGGCAGACCGACTTTACTTACATCAAGATCGTTGGCTGGGGGTGGTATTATCTCTCAACGATCCTGGATGACTTCTCACGTTACGTCGTGGCCTGGAAGCTCTGCACCACGATGAAGACGAGCGATGTCACGGACACCTTGGAGCTGGCCTTACAAGCATCTGGGTGTGATCAGGTAGCTGTCCGTCACAAGCCACGACTGCTGTCTGATAATGGTGCCAGCTATGTCTCGGCAGAACTGGCCGATTGGCTCAATGATCAAGGTATGGATCACGTTCGTGGTGCTCCATACCATCCACAAACCCAGGGCAAGATCGAGCGCTGGCATCAAACCCTCAAGAACCGCATCCTGTTGGAGAACTACTTTCTGCCGGGTGACCTCAACGCCAGCATCGAACGCTTCGTCACCCACTACAATCATCACCGCTATCATGAAAGCATCGACAACCTAACACCGGCTGATGTTTACTTCGGTCGCGGAGAAACCATCCTATTCGAACGAGAAAGGATCAAACAAAACACAATCAGACAACGGCGTTTGCAATACCGCAATCAAGCCGCCTAATATCAACATACAGATGAGCCAATCTCTCTTCTAAATCACGCAGCCATCTGTTCCAAAAACCCTGACGACGGACACATTTCGTCGAGATGCCATTGCGGTTGTCGCGTACCGCGAGACTTTCTCAGTCGCTTTGCCGCCTGAGGTCCGAATCGGCCCACCATCGACGGATCGTCTTCCGGGAGACATCAATTATGCGTTCCGCCAGCAATTCCTCAACATCACACAAGCTGAGACCAAATCGGACATGCATCCAGACCGCCTGCTGAACGGTTGAAGACGGAAAGTGGAGATTACGATGGCTGGTCTGTGTCATGTGATCAGGCTAACCGATACAACCGTCAAACTATCCGAGTTTGTACCAAAGCACCTTTGCAGGAAACATCGGAGCAAGACAGTACCCTTTTCCAAATGGAAACTTCTGATCAGCGAGTCAAATTGTCACTCGGGCTGAGGATCTAGTCCATCGCCAGCCCCCAATGTATTCCGCAGGTGAAGCAACCCTTTACTTAGGTACAGTCACCACGCTCCAGTCGAACGCCTTTGCCAGATACTGAACATCACAACGCGTGAGTATCGTGCCTGCGGCCAGTTTGTGCCAAACTTTCCGTTAAGCAAAGGCCCAAACCGGCCTGGATGAGGTTGTTGGTAGGGGCAGTTAGAAGTCCCTCGTTGAACCGGGGCCACAATTCAAGTTTGCGACCAAGCCCCACCAACCATACCCGTAGCCAGGCTACTCTGCCGCCACCTGGACGGCTTGACCCTTGCCGCCAATGTCGGCGCCGACATCGTGTGCTTTGAGGCGCGGCAAGACCTTCTCTGCAAATAGCTGCATATTCTGCTTGGCGAGGTCCTGTGGCATACCACCAAAACTAAAAATGGAGATCAGCCCTGCGGCGTCGACGCGCTTCTGGTTTTCCATGATTTGTTCGTAGACCTGATCCGGCGTACCCCATATCTGAAGTTTCGCCAGAAAATCCACAAACTGGTCAGTACCGTGCTTCTCTATATTCTCGGCAAGGGCTCCGTAGTACTCATATCCCTTGATATCCGCCAGCCCCTTATTGTGAAACTCGTAGTGGTTGAGCGCGGAGCGGCTATAGCCCCGAATGTATTTCTCATACATGTCGCGGGCGACCGATGGGTCTTCGTGACATGCGATGAAACTCGCGATGATCGGTTTTGGCGCTTCCATATTGTTGATCTCGCGATAGATCGCCCGGTAATTATCGAGTTCCGCAATCGTCTTGTCCCATGGCTTTTGCGCGATAATGAGAATACCAATCCCAAGGCGCGCCATGATGCGCGCGGACTCCGGAGACACGGCCGCCGCATAGGTGCGCCCGCGGAAACTCTGAAACGGAAAGGGTCGTATCGCAGTGCGCGGTTGCTTATAGAATTTGCCGTCGGCCTCTATGTGGCCCGTTTCGAGCGCATTCAAAATAGCTTCAGCATACTCGACGAACCGCTCGCGGGACTCGCCCATGTTTATCCTGAACCCCTCGAACTCGATCCGACCGAGCCCCCGTCCGACCCCCAGAATAGTTCGGCCGTTCGACACATGATCCAGCATCAATACTTCTTCAGTGAGCCGGATCGGATCGTGCCATGGCAACACCATCACCATAGAGCCCAGGCCGACGCGACTGGTACGACCCGCCATATAGGTGAGGAACTGCGCCACATTCGGGCACATGGTGTACTCGTCGAAATGATGCTCCGCCGCCCATATGGAATCAAAGCCAAGCGGCTCAGCCATATCGGCCATCTCAATCTCATGGGCATAAACTTGCCCATCCGTGTGATCGCCTGAGAGATTCTGAAAAAATGTGCTCATTCCGACATGCATGAGTTCGTCCTCTACCTGTTCGTGTCCCGCTCAAGCCACATCTGACCCGAGCGCTTTCTTGATCGACCGATGAAAATGTGCAAGTGCCGGTTCATTCCGGCCAAAAGTGATGGCTTCCTGTGCACCCGACCGGAAATTCCGTTGGATATTTTCCGCCAACGGAAAGTCCTCGTTCAAAACCGTGGCCATCAGCAGATCCATGTTCTTGTCCCAATACTTCTTTGCTTTCTCGGTGACTGCGGGCTCCGGTGTATAAAGCGAGACATGCATCTTCGATGCATCCGGACCGCCATCAGGATAAACACGCCAAGTTTCGAGATGATCGCCCTGCATGATGAAAACCGTGTTGGGAAACAGGACATAGACAAGTGCCGAATGTTTGACGAGATCCCAGTCTTTTTCCAGCTTGTCTCTCAGAACATCAATCGTTTTACGGCTACCGATCATACGCAGATTGTTGCCCATGGCGTCGAACGTACCAAGATTGCTATGCAAAATCGGGGCGATGGTGTTCTTGTGCAGCACATTCAAGTGATAGGTTTCTAGAAACGTGTCGATAACGAGCTTCCAGTTGAGACGAGCTTCCAACACGCGCGTCTCGTAATGGCTATAATTGTCGAGACCGAACGCCGCGAGATCTCCAGCCATCTCTGCAAGATGCGCGTCGATCTCAATGCTTTCGCCGGGCGTTGGCACAACCCAGACCATGCCGTATTTTTCAACAACCGGCAGCGGCCGCAGCCCCCGCGTCTCTTTATCAATGCCCTCGAAGCCCTGTTCGAACGGGATCGACTTCAACCTGCCTTTTCTATCGTAGGTCCAGGCATGATAGGGGCAACTAAAACTGCTCTTGCCGCTCCCACACCCGTCAGCCACCCGCGCGCCACGGTGCCGACAAACATTCATGAACGCGTTGATTTGTCCGTTATCGTCGCGCACCGCCAGAATCGGGATCCCGGAAAAATCGTCGGTTACATAATCACCCGGATTGGGAAGCTCACAACTCAACCCAACGAGCAGCGGAGAGCGGCGGAACAACATTTCGCTTTCCTGAGACGCTTGGCGGGAACATGTATAGTCGGTCACTTCATTGGTATAGACCTCGTCGGCCAAGCTCGTCGTCCCGGCATCGAGATACCGGAAGATCTTGTGGATCTGCTCAACCTGTGCGTCGTGCTTCATAGTCTCATACCTTCGAACAAAATAGATCCCGGAAGTTCCACGTCTTCTTTAGCGGAACACCGGCGTCCTCCGCGCTTGAAACGCCGCCAACCCCTCTGAAACATTCTCGCTTAAAAGGGCGTCCACGACTTCGGACTGCTCCAACAGAAGTCCCGCGGGCAACGTCTCGTCCAGCCCCCGGCGCGCCAGCCGCTTCATGGCAGCAAGCCCATCAGGGCTCTTGCGCGCAAGATCGGCGCAATAGGCCTCGGCCTCTTCCAGCGGAGCCGCGGCGTCCCCCACATAATTGACGAGACCCCAATCCCGCGCCTCGTCGGCCTTGAGCCAACGGCCCGAATACATCAGGTCGAGCGCTCGGCGTATGCCAACCAGGCGCGCCAGCCGTTGCGTGCCGCCCCATCCAGGCACCAGCCCGTACCGCGAGTGCTGGCAGCCCAATTGTGCCGAACGCGACATAAACACCACATCGCAAGCCATCATCAGTTCCAGCCCGCCCGCCAGGCAGAGACCGTGAACAGCGGCGACGACCGGCAGATCGGTGCGCTCCAGTCTTTCAAGGACACGGTGTCCATTAGCGATAAACGTTTCGAGGGACGGACGGGACTTACGCGCTTCCAGCACTTCGTCGAGATCAGCACCCGTGCAGAAATTCTTACCCTCTCCATGGATCAAAACAGCCCGTACGGCAGCATCATTCTCGAACGCTGTCAGCGCCCCGTCGAGTCCCGCAACAATGCCCGACGACAGGCAGTTAAACTTATCCGGGCGGTTGAGCACTGCAATACCGACACCGTTTCGGATTTGGGTCAATACCGGCGCTTGCGAATCCGTGTTCATTTTCCGACCCTCAGGCATAAGGCACGGCGACGCGGCCGACCTTTTCACGGGCAATGATCATTTTTTGAATCTGCTCGGTGCCGTCGCCGATCTGCAAACCCATTACATCGCGCAATCTCTGCTGATGCGGCAGATCGGTGCTGTAACCGCCATGTCCATGGGTCAACAGACACCGGTGAACGGTCTCAAACGCTGTCTTGGGCGCCCACCATTTACACATCGCCGCCTCTTTTGTATGCGGTAGATTGTGGTCGCGTAGCCATAGCGTTTTGTAACAGAGCAGCCGCGCAGCCTCGAGCAAGGTTTCCGCCTCCGCCAGCGGCTCTGTCACGCCCTGATATTTGGCAAGCGGATTGCCGAACGCATTTCGCTCGGTAACGTAGGTCCACGTTTCGGCAAGCGATGCCAAGGCAGGAGCAAGTGTCTGAAGGCCGATCAGCGCGCGCGAATAGTCGAACCCCTGCATGACCTGCCGGAAACCCTCTCCTTTCGACCCGACCATATACTGCGCCGGGACTCTCACATCCTCGAAGAACACCGAGCCGCGGCCAACCGCCTTTGAACCGACATCGTCGAAGCTGGACCGGGTGATGCCGGGCGTATCGAGCGGCATCACAAAGGCAGACACGCCGCCAGCACCAGGATTAGTCTCGTCTGTGCGGGCAAGAACCAGAATGTAGTCGGCCTGCTCGGCCATCGAGATCGATGTCTTTTCGCCGGAGAGAACATAACCGTCGCCGTCGGTTCTGGCCTTCAATCGAAGGTGGGCCGCGTCCGAGCCTCCTCTGGGCTCGGTCAACCCAAGCGCCACCACCGCATCGCCCGCGCAGATCTTCGGCACAATCTCTTGCGCCACCGCATCATCGGCATGGGTCGAAATAATCGAGCCCATCAGCGACCCCAAGAGCTGGACATAACCGACGCTGATATCGTCGTGGGAAATCTCTTCGACGATGATGCCCGCCGTGACACTGTCGAGGCCCGGACCGCCAGCCTTTTCCGGCAAATCCGCTCCGATCAGACCGAGTTCGCCCATCTCGCGAATGAGTTCGCGGTCAATGCTGCCTTCTGCCTCACGCTGCTTGTAGGCAGGCGCCAACTTCTCGCGTGCGAACCGCCGCGCGGTATCGCGGATCGCTTCTTGTTCCGGTGAAAACGAAAAGTCCAAGGTGCACTCCTATTTCATAGCCTCACGGAATTCTGGCTTGCGCTTTTCGTTGAGTGCCTGAACGCCTTCCTTCGATTCCGCTGTGTCGTAGTAAAGCTTGAGCGCCTGCATGCCGAGACCGCCAATGCCGCGGATATTGTCACTGTCGGCGTTGAACGATTTTTTGGCGATCGCGATCGCGGTCGGGCTGCGCTCCACCAATTCGGCGCACCATGACGCAACTCCCGCATCGAGCTCGTCATCGGGAAAGACCGCATTGACAAGCCCCATTTCGAGCGCCTCGCGCGCCGAATAGCGCCGGCACATGTACCAGATTTCCCGTGCCTTTTTTTCACCGACCACCCGCGCAAGATAGGCCGTGCCGAAACCCGGATCGACCGACCCCATCTTGGGTCCGACCTGGCCTAATACGGCGCTTTCGCCGGCCAGCGTCATATCACATAGCGTCGCCAGCACATTGCCGCCGCCGATCGCATAACCGCGCACCTTGGCGATGACCGGCTTGGGCACGTCGCGAATTACCGTATGCAGTTCCTCGACCGGCATCCCTATCGTACCACGCGTTTCGCCACCGCCGTAAGAACCGTCATGATCCGATTGGTCGCCGCCGGTGCAGAATGCCTTGTTACCCGCACCTGTCAGCACGATGGCGCCGATGTCATCGTTCCAGCCTGCCGCCAGAAAGGCATTGATCAGTTCGACGCAGGTGCGCGGACGAAAGGCGTTATAGACCTTCGGCCGATTGATGGTGATGGTCGCAACGTGGTCGCTCTCTTCGTAGAGAATATCTTCGTAGTCCATGGGCGCCCCTAACTATCCGTGCATTGAAAGACCGCCCGAGACACTAACTGTCTGGCCGGTAATGAAACTTGCGTCGTCGCTCAAAAAGAAAGCGGCCATGCCCGGATAGTCGGCGGGCTGAGCCAGTCGGCGCATCGGGATCGCTTTGGTGAGCGCTTCGACCAGACGTCCGCCGCCTGCCGCGTCGACTGATGCGAGCAGTGGCGTATCCGTCGGTCCGGGACAAATCGTGTTGAAAGTGATTCCTTGCTTGGCGAACTCGCGACCCATCGTCTTCATGAACGCTATGATCCCACCCTTGGCCGCGGAATAGACCGCCTCGCCCGATGAGCCGACCCGACCGGCGTCCGACGAGATGCTGACGACCCGGCCCGCGCCGCGTTCGGCCATGCGGCGCCCCAAGACATGGGTCAAGTTGAGCGGTCCGTAGAGATTGATATCGATGACTTTTTTCCAAAGGTCCAGCTCGGTTTGGATAAACGGCTTAGCCTCATCCCATCCGGCATTGTTGATCAGCCCAAACACTGGCCCCGCCATCTTCTCGAATTCGTCCACCGCCGAGCTAACAGCCGCATAGTCGGTGATATCCACCTTGTAAGCGTGCGCAACGCCGTTTGACTTCTGGATTTCGTCGGCCACTGCTGCGGCGCCAGCCTCATTGAGATCGAAAATGCCGACCTTGCAACCCTCTTCGCCTAGACGCATCGCTATCGCTTTACCAATGCCGCTTGCACCGCCGGTCACGATGACCGGTTTATCTTGCAGTCCGCGCATAACTCTCCCCATCTCCTGCCCGCCTTGTCGGCATTCACATAAATGTCTTGGCTGGAATTTTTTCTAATGATAATTAGATTTTTGACGCAATGCAACCCCTTCATGACAGGACTCGATAACAATCGTGCAGAGCAAATCAGATATAAGCCGGGCGAAAATTCTTGACGCGGCTGCGCTGACGTTTCGGCAAAAAGGCTATGCGGCAACAACTTTGGCCGAAATCGCCGACGCCGCACAGATGAAAGCCGGCAGCCTCTACTATTACTTCGAGTCCAAAGAGCAATTGCTGGAAGAAGTGCTCGACATGGGCATGCATCGCGTGCACGAGGCGGTTGCGGAAAGCCAAAACAGGTTACCTACAGGTACCTCGCACGAAATACGGATCAAGGCGGCCGTTGAAGCGCATCTGACCATGCTACTCAAACACGGCGACTACACATCGGCTAACATCCGCATTTTCGGCCAAGTCCCGGAAGACGTGCGTCGGCGTCACCTCCGATTGCGCAATGCTTATGCAGCGCTTTGGCGAGGGCTTCTCATCCGTGCGCAAAAAGCTGGCGCACTCCGCACCGATGTAGACCTAGCGCTTATCCGGATGCTTTTGATGGGTGCGCTCAACTGGTCGGTCGAATGGTACAAACCCGGAAAAAAATCGATCCGTGCGATGGCGGATCATATTTGCCTTATGCTTTTCCACGGCATCGGGCACGAGGAACCTGTGCAAAGCCCAGAAGACGCGGCAGTTTCCTGAGAAGAAGATCCGCAAGGAGGGGAAGGCTATATGGAACCCGAGAAGGAGAGTTATGGTTTCTCCGATGGAGAGCTGAAGATACTGCCCACGGTTTATCGCGCCGACCTTTTTTCCGGAAAAACGGTTATCGTCTCAGGTGGCGGGAGCGGTATCGGCAAGGCAACCGCCTGCCTTTTTGCCCGACTGGGCGCTAACGTTGCCATATGTGGACGCGACGCAGAAAAACTCAGCGCAGCAACCGCTTTCCTGGAAGGCATTGGCGCGCGGGTTTTCAGCCAGCCATTGACTGTACGCGATCCAGAACAAGTCAATAGCTTTGTTGAGGGGGTCTGGGACGAATTCGGCGCACTCGATATTCTTGTGAACAACGCCGGCGGCCAATTTCCCCAACTTGCCCTAGATTTCAAAGTCAAAGGATGGAACGCCGTCATCGACACTAACCTGAACGGTACCTGGTATATGATGCAGAGTACCGCCCGGCAGTGGGTCAAGCGGGAGACCCCCGGCGCTGTCGTAAACATTATCGCCTACATCTGGCGCGGCATGCCCGGTATCTCGCACACTTGCGCAGCAAGGGCCGGCGTTGCTTATCTTTCAAAGTCCGTCGCGGTTGAATGGGCGCCGCACCGCATCCGGGTTAATTGCGTTGCGCCGGGTGTCTGTGAAACCAGCGGCTTCGTGCACTATCCGCCCGAAGGACTCAAAACATATCCCGAAGCAAATCCAATGCGGCACGTGGGCGATGCCCATGACATCGCCGAGGCGGTCGCTTATCTCGCAGCGCCAAGCTCTAAATTCATCACTGGCGAGGTGCTGACAGTCGACGGCGGAGAACAGCTTTGGGGCGACCCATGGCCGCCAGGACGGCCAGACTATTTCCAACCACACTCAGTTTAAAAGGGCAAGCACATGCAGTTCGATCCGATACTCCCCGAAGCACGTGTGAAAGCGATGAAGGAGGATGGCTTTTGGCCGGACCAGATCGTCACCGATTATCTAGACCGCCAGATAGCCGAAGCGCCGGACAAGATAGCAGTCATCGATTCTAATTCCCTGACAAATACGACGAACCGCATCAGCTACGGCGCGTTGGGAAAGCTTGTCGATCGCATCGCCGTCGGTCTCGCTGAACTCGGTGTTGAAAAAAACGATGTCGTGTCCTGCCAGCTGCCAAACTGGTGGCAATTCACCGCCCTGCATCTGGCTTGCGCGAGGATAGGCGCCGTAACCAATCCGATGATGCCAATTTTCCGAGAACGGGAACTATCCTTCATGCTTGGCCTGGCGGAAAGCAAAGTTCTGGTGATCCCGCGCGCGTTTCGCGGATTCGACTACCCCGCTATGGTCCGCAATATCCGCAGCGGCTTGCCTGATTTGAAACATGTGTTGGTTATAGACGGGACGGGCGAGGACAGCTTTGAGAAGACCCTGCTTGATACGCCATGGGAAGAGAAGCGCGACAAGACCGATCTCTTCGCGCGCCGGCAGCCAAGTCCCGATGATGTGATCCAGTTGATGTACACGTCGGGCACGACCGGCGAGCCCAAGGGGGTCATGCACACATCGAACACCATAATGTCTAACCTGCTTCTCTGCGCCCAATGCCTTGAGCTAAAAAGAAGCGACGTTATTCTCATGGCATCGCCGATGGCGCATCAGACGGGCTTCATGTATGGGCTTGCGATGCCTATTGTCTTGGGCACTACCGCTGTTCTTCAGGATGTGTGGGAGCCGAAGCGTGCGGCCAAGCTGATTGGCGACGAGGACGTCACTTTCACTATGGCGTCCACGCCCTTCCTGTCCGATTTGACGGAGACGGTGGCTCAAGACCAGCAAGGTTTGCCGAGCCTGCGTATCTTCCTCGTTGCCGGCGCGCCTATCCCGCGCGCGCTCGTGGAACGCGCGCGGCAAACCTTGGGGACGCATATCGTATCGGCCTGGGGCATGACCGAGAACGGCTTGGTGACAACGACACGGCTCGATGACCCAGAAGAGAAGGCGATCAACACCGACGGTCGCCCGCTACCAGGTATGGAAGTCAGGGTGGTCGACAGAGAGAATAAGCCGCTGCCGGGCGGTCGAGAAGGTATGCTGAAGGCCCGCACCTGCTCGACTTTCGTCGGCTACCTCAAACGCCCGGAATGGTACAACCATGATGCTGAAGGTTGGTTTGATACGGGCGATTTGGCCCGCATCGACGGTGACGGCTATATCCGGCTGACTGGGCGGTCCAAAGACATCATTATCCGAGGCGGCGAGAATATACCAGTAGTCGAGGTCGAGGGATTGCTCTTTCGCCACCCCGATATTCAGGATGTCGCGATCGTCGGTATGCCCGACGCGCGGCTGGGTGAGCGGGCCTGTGTATTCATTGTGCCGAAGCCGCGCCGTAAAATTAGTCTGAGCGAGATAACTGACTTCCTGGAAGAACACAGCCTAGCCAAACAATATCTGCCGGAGCGGCTGGAAACCGTCGATGAACTACCCCGAACGCCAAGCGGCAAAGTCCAGAAATTTAAGCTGCGCGAAATGATCGGCATGCCAAGAGCCTGATCCGCCGCGACATCAGGCTCTAATATTGCGCGACCGGTAACTCCAGGATCAGCCCGTCTAGATCGTCGGTGACAGCGATCTGGCAGCCAAGCCTGCTGTTTTCACGCACGTCCTCAGCGAAATCAAGAAGGCTTTTCTCCATGCTGGCTTCCGCGCGGCCTGTTTTTTCGATCCAGGCCGGATCGACATAGACATGACAGGTCGCGCACGCGCAGCTCCCTCCGCAGTCACCATCGATACCCGGAACGTCATTTCTCACAGCACTCTCCATCACTGAGATGCCGTTCTCGACGTCGACAATGTGTTTCGTGCCGTCGGCTTCAAAAAATGTAATTGTCGGCATTGTACTTTCTCATAACTCCTAGTTCTTGTTTGACGCTCTAAGCGTGTAGCCGCACCGGCAGCGACGTGAAGCCGCGTATGAAGTTGGAGTGCACGCGCTGCGGCTCACCAACGATCTCGACCTTCTGGAAACGCTCGAGGATCTCTTCCCACAAAACACGCAACTGCATCTCCGCGAGCCTGTTGCCAACACAACGATGAATGCCAAATCCAAATGAAAGATGCTGGCGCGGTCGCTCACGGTCGATGATGAACTCATTCGGGCGGTCAATCGCCTCTTCATCTCGATTTCCGGACAGATACCACATCACCACCTTGTCACCTTTTTTGATTTTTTTTCCGCCAAGGTCCGCATCATCCAGCGCGGTGCGCCGCATATGGGTGAGCGGCGTTTGCCAGCGAATGATTTCAGGCACCATGCTGGTAACAAGTGCCGGGTTAGCCAGCAGCTTTTCATACTGATCCGGATTTTGATTGAGCGCGACAACACCGCCACTAATCGAATTACGCGTTGTATCGTTCCCGCCGACGATCAAAAGCATGATGTTGCCCAGGAATTCACTCGGCGACATGTTCTGTGTCGCAGGCGAATGCGCCATCATCGAAATCAGATCAGCCTTGGGCTCCTGCTTGGTCCGCTGGTCCCACAGTCCCCGGAAACATGCGGCGCACTCCAATAACTCCTGCTTGCGCTGCTCCAGAGAATCGATGATGCCAAAGCCGGGAACCGCCGTGGTCACGTCCGACCAGCGAGTGAGCTTGCGTCGCTCCTCGAAAGGAAAATCGAACAACGTTGCAAGCATCTGAGTCGTAAGTTCGATCGAAACGCGATCCACCCAGTTGAACTCTTCTCCAACCGGCAGAGAGTCCAAAATCCGGCCCGCGCGCTCTCGAATCGTTCCTTCCAGGAGCGCTAGATTCCCCGGCGCAACAATGGGGCTTACGGCCTTACGCTGATCATCATGCTTGGGCGGGTCCATCGCAATGAACATGGGCAGCTCGAGGTCCTCCTCCTCACCCCCAATAAGCTCATCGTCAATAACGACGCCTCCAAGACCAGATTCCGACGAATAGATCTCATGGTTGGTCTCGACATGCATGATGTCTTTGTACTTCGTTACCGACCAGTAGGGGCCGTACGCACTCGCGGGGCAATAGTGAACAGGCGCCTCATTTCTTAGGCGTGCGAAGTAAGCATGAACCCTGTCCTGCTCAAAAAGGACGGGATCGCTGACATCAAGGTTCTCAAGTGGGATCGCACTCACATCGTCAACCGACCGCATATCCATGGTTCTTTCCTCCCTATCGGGCCTTAAAGGCTTTCACATTGAGACCTTCACACATTATTACGTAATATGTCAATAGTTATTGAGTAATATATCAATAACGGCAGCGATAGCGTGCTTCGAAGTGGTGGTGGAAGCGGCCTGCGCTTTGCGCTATCTAAGGCTGAACCTAGACGGCAAGTTCGAACGATTCCGGGAAGGAACCATCAACGTTGAGCACAATAACGAAATATCGGCGGACGCGGCTTCAACCGGCAGAACGTCGCGCGCAACTTCTAGAGTGTGCGCTCACTGTGTTCGCCGAGCACGGCATCGGGCGTGCAACTCATTCCCATATCGCCGAAACCGCTGGGGTTTCGGTACCGGCCGTCTACTCCTACTTCCGCACGCGAGATGATTTGGTGTCGGCAACATTGCACGAAGTAGAGAACTATCTAGACGGCATCGTTGCAACCACGCTCGAACGCGAACAGTCTCCCTACGAAGCCCTGCTCAGGCTCGCGCAGACCTTCGCGAAAGATGCCAAAACCGATCCAAAGATGATTAAGGTCTGGCTCGACTGGAGCACCGGAATTGAACTCGACGCTTGGCCGAAATATCTCGAGGTGCTCGAAAGACTGCATCACGCGGCTGGAAAAATGCTTGCTCGGGGGAAACGTGAGGGGCTTGTCCCAAGCGGCATCAACATAAAAGCGGCAGCGCGCATTTATGTCGGTGGCGGCCACACCATCGCGCTTATGCACTTCGCCGGCATTCCGAAACGAGAACTGGACATATTCATCGAGCAGATGGTCAGGGGAGCGATGGGTATTACCGCGGATGCATCTATTTCATAAACACTATTTGGCAGCCGATGCTGTCAGACCAAGGCGGGCTGATCCTGTCCCTTGTCCATAAAGACGGACGCCCGTCCCTACCAAAAGCTAGATCCGACCGTATTGGTGATGCAAACCACCAAGGTGCGGGATGGTGTTGCTGGCGCCGAATGACTGGATCGTGCGCCCGTTAGGTGCATCTTTGTCCAACGACAAATGGGTAAGTGCAGTATTGTAGCAATAGACGTACGCCCGCATCACCCGGCGAAGATGACCTTCGCCGAGAACGATCATGTGATCCAGACATTCTCGACGGATTGACCCGGCTGATTTGACGTCTTGACCATGTATTTAGCTACTGTTGTCTCACAAACATCAAACCCTAGCTTAAGCAGTTCGCCGTGAATACGGGGTGCACCCCACACCGGATTCTCACCGCTGATCTTGCGGATTAGATAGCGGGTCTCCTTATCGATCTTCGGACGGCCACCGAGGTTGCGGGACTTCCAACGCCAGAACATACGAAACCCCGTTCGATGCTAGCGAATAACTGTCTCTAGCTTCACGATGACAATTGAGTCCAAGCTCACGGGGAAAAATCGATACAACAAGACAAAGATGAAACGATCCCAGCCTGTCAGCCGTGGCTTCCTGGGTGACTCTCGGCGCAGGACGCCAAGCTGTCGGCGCAAGACCATATTCTCTGCCTCGACTGTGGAACGTGACCTAAAACGAAGCTGCATCAAGCGCGCGAATATGAAAACCATCCTGATCATCGCGTTCAATCATGCCACAATTCTCACAGCACCAAACTCCGATGAGGTTTTTTGGTAGGGACAGGCATCGCGAAGCGCGAACTCGACATATTCATCGAGCAGATGGTCCGGGGAGCCATGGGTATCACCATGGATACGTCCGCCTCTCAAGTGAGCGGACCTCAATCTGCAAAACCGGATGCCCGGTAGGAAAGCAGAAAGCAGCCGTGCGGGAACCGCGATAACCAACACACGGTCGGCATCGGTCGCCGGCGAGCCGGAGCGGAAACTCAACGCCAGTTCAGTGTTCAGCGAACCAGGTAGTTCCCTTACCCGTTCATGCCGTCCAGGTTCGGCCGTAGCTCGCCCTGCTGGTATAGGTCCTTCAGCATATATTTTTGAATCTTCCCTGACGCAGTAAGCGGCAGCTGTTCAACGCTGACCCAGATCTTCGGCGTTTTGTGAGACGCCAAGCTTTCGCGTATATAGTCGTGAAGCTCGGCCGCGCGCGCGCTCCTACCCTCATTGAAGCGAAGAAAGGCGGCGACTTGCTCGCCCCAGCGTGCGTCGGGGATACCTACCACAGCCACCTCGGCAATTGCCGGATGCGTGAAGAGACATTCTTCGATCTCGCGTGGATAGATGTTCTCGCCGCCTCGAATGATCATGTCCTTGAGCCGGCCCTCGACGTAGCAGTACCCGCGTGCATCCATCGAGCAAAGGTCGCCCGTATGGAGCCATCCCTCCGCGTCGATGGTGGCCGACGTCGCCTCTTCATTATCGAAATAACCTTTCATCACGAGATACCCACGGGTGCAAAGCTCGCCCGTTTCGCGGATCGGCAATGTGGCACCAGTGTCGGGGTCGATGATCTTCACCTCGGTGTGCGCGAGCGGGCGGCCGAGAGATTCGCTTTTGTCCACTGGAGAATCATCCAGCTTGACCATCGTTATGGCAGGCGAGGTCTCGGTTTGTCCGAACGCGATGGACAAGGAAGCGCCCAGTTCGCGCTCAATGCGTTTCACCAGATCGACCGGGACGGTCGCGCCGCCCGACGCCACGACTTTCAATGAAGACAGATCCCGAGGCTTTGTCTGCTGGGCTTCCAAAAGGGCTACCAGCATCGTCGGGACGCCGAATAGGTATTCGGCGTGCTCCGATTCGATAAGGTCAAGAAGAAGGTCGGGCTCGAATGCGCTCATCAGAACTAAGGTACGGCGGGTCTGAATCGAGCCCAGGACCCCCACAACGCAACCACCGGTATGAAACAACGGCATGGGCGAGATGTCGACGCCATCGGGCCCGGCCCCGCGGCACAGCGCAACCAGGCGCGCGTTATTCGCTACCCCGTAATGATGCAGAAGCGCCCCTTTCGGGAACCCGGTGGTGCCCGATGTGTACTGGATCATCATCGGATCATGTGCGGAGATTGCGGGAAATGCTCTGTCCCCGGTACCGCTCTCCAGAAAGGCTTGGAATTCCGTCAGGCAGATGATCTCCGTCAAATTCGGCAGATCGTCTTTGACGGCATCCAAAGCCGCACCCATGTCATTCTCGCGAAAGCCGGTCTGATAGAAGATACCCTCGGCTTTCGATTGATCGAGAACATATTTGAGTTCGGACGGTTTGTAAGCGGGATTGACGGTGACGAGAACCATTCCGCTGAGCGCCAAACCAAACTGCACGATCACCCATTCCGGGCAATTGCTCGCCCATACTGCAACATGCGAACCAGGTTCAAAGCGTGACAGTAGGGCCCGCCCCGCGCGCTCGGCGTCCGCAAGCAGCTGCGAATAGGTCCATCGCCGGCCCACGCCTACCCCTGGGATTGCTTCAACTAGGGCAACAGCATCCGGAGACAGAGCGGCAGATTGGCGAAGCGCGTCGCCACACGTTATCTCGACAAGAGGCTCCTCTTTCGACATCGGGGCATAGGACTCGCTCAGTGTCAGCATTCCGTTCTCCCTTTCGATCGCTTCAACCGCATATCCGTCTTAGTCTGGTCGGAGAGTTGCCCCGATCTCACTGCTCAGATCAACACCCGCCACTTCGTAGCCTCGTCTAAGATCGTCGACGTGCCGCGCCATCCACATTGCAGCAATCTTCCCATCGCTAACCTTTAACGCCTTGGTGATTTGATGCTGGGCTTCGATCATTCTCTCGCGCGCATCCGGAAGGTCGTGAATGACCTGTTGAAGGCTTGATTTGGCCAACGAATTCAGTGAACTGAGCACGACTGCGATAACTCTGTTTCTGGTCATGATGGCGATGGCCTGCAAATATTCCACGCCGAACTCAACAACGTCAGCAGCGTCTTCCGCAGTCATCAATTGGGACGTTATCTGCTCCAACCGATCAATGTCGGTGAGTTTGATCTTTTGCGCGGCCAAGCGCGCCGTTTCAGGCTGTATTGTCGATATGGCTTCCCAGATATCGACAAACCGGACGCCATGCCGTTCTAGGCCGCGGCTCGTGCTTGCCGCAGCCTCGTCGGTCTTCGGGCGAGCCACTGACAGACGTTTTCCGTTGGCGCGGCGGACCAATCCCGACTGTTCCAATAGGCGGATCCCCTCACGGACCGTCGAGCGCTGCACATCGAACTGCGCACAAAGTTCCATCTCTGTCGGGATGGGATCTCCATCGTTGAGACGGCCGGACAAGATTTCAGCTTCAATCGCCTCAAACACCTGCGCGTATGCAAGGCGTCTTTTTAGTGGAGGAAACCTTGCGTTCTCGGTCAATGTCACTACCGCGTTCGACTATGAATTTCACGGCCGATAAGCATGCGCCGAATCTGCGTGGTGCCTCCGCCAATTTCCAGTAGCTTGGCGTCTCTCAGGAGACGTCCCGCTGGGCAATCGTTCATATAGCCGTTACCGCCCATCAACTGCATCGCATCGAGCGCTGACTCGGTCGCGCGCTCAGAAGCAAACAGGAATGTCGCTGCCGCGTCCTGCCGCGTCACCTCCCCACGGTCGGCCGCAGCGGCGGCGGCGTAGGTGTACGCTCTTGCGGCGCCAAGAGAGGTGTACATATCAGCGATCTTGGCTTGAACGAGCTGAAATTCGCCGATCTCCTGGCCGAACTGTTTTCGATCATGGACATACGGCACGGCCAGATCCAGAGCTGCCTCCATCATTCCGAGCGAGCACGCGCCGACGATAATTCGCTCATAGTCCAACCCACTCATCAGAACACGAACGCCTTCATTGACTGCGCCCAGGACATTCTTTTTTGGCACCGCGCAATTGTCGAAAACAAGCTCGCTGGTGTCTGAACCGCGCATGCCCAGCTTATCAAGTTTTGGCGACGGCGAGAAGCCGTCAAAACTTTTCTCAATGATAAAGGCGGTGATGCCCTTCGGGCCGGAACCAGGGTCTGTCTTGGCGTAGACGACAAGAGTGTCAGCATGAGGACCATTCGTGATCCACATCTTCGTACCGTTGAGAACATAGTGATCACCGACGTCTTCGGCTTTCAGTGACATCGACACGACATCCGAGCCGGCCCCGGCTTCCGACATAGCGAGCGCGCCTACATGTTCACCACTGATGAGTTTGGGAAGGTAGCGCTGTCTTTGTTCTTCCGTTCCGTTGAGCACGATCTGGTTGACGCACAGATTCGAATGGGCCCCGTAGGAAAGGCCAATCGCCGCCGAACCGCGCGAAATCTCTTCCACAGCGACGACATGAGCCAGATAACCCAGCCCGGCACCGCCATATTCTTCGCCGGCAGTGACACCCAACAGCCCCAACTCACCCAATGCTGGCCACAGCTCTCGCGGGAAGCGGTTGGACTTGTCAATTTCGTCCGCCATCGGGGCGAGCGTCTCATCGACCCATCTGCGAACGACGCCACGCATCTCCTCAATCTCGGGGGCAAGCCCATAACGCATCAAGAGTCCCGAATTCGACAGCACAACTACCTCCTTTAACATTGACATTTGTATGTTTGTCAGACAATAAGACTTTCGTCAAGATGCACCGCCCTTTCGCTGCGGGAGAAATGGGATGTTAGTCAATCAGAACGACAGCGCTATTCGTGTTGGGGGTGGCAGCGGCTATTGGGGAGATTCCGACATGGCACTGCCCCAATTGCTGCAATCAGACCGCATGGATTATGTCGTGTTCGACTATTTGGCCGAAATTACCATGTCGATCATGGCGAGGGCGCGTAAAAAGTCGCCGGACGCGGGCTACGCGCCTGACTTTGTCACCAACGTTGTCGGCCCGAACCTCGAAATCGTCGCCAAAAAGGGCGTAAAAATCCTTTCGAACGCAGGTGGTGTGAACCCGCGCGTTTGCGCGTCGGAAATTGAAAAGTTGATCGAGGTCGCCGGCCTCGATTTAAAGGTTGCAACCGTCTATGGCGACGACTTGACAGCGCGCGCCGACGAATTCAGCGACGCACGGGAGATGTTCTCGGGAGACGCATTTCCCGATCCGGAAACGATCGCCAGCATCAACGCCTATCTGGGCGCGTTCCCGATTGCGGACGCGTTAAACCGCGGAGCAGACATCGTCATAACCGGGCGTTGTGTCGATAGCGCCCTTACCCTGGCTGCCTGCATTCACGCATTCGGATGGCGGTCAACCGATTGGGATCTCCTCTCCGCCGGCAGTCTGGCAGGTCATCTGCTTGAGTGCGGGCCGCAAGCATCCGGCGGCAACTTTACCGATTGGGATCGCGTGGCCGAGACTCTCCATGCGGCGGGGTACCCCATCGCGGAGATCCAGGCGAACGGTGAATTCATCGTCACCAAACCATCCGACACCGGCGGTGAAGTTTCCGTTGGAACGGTCGCCGAGCAGATGCTCTACGAGATTGGAGATCCGCGCGCCTACACATTGCCAGACGTGGATTGTGACTTCAGCGATGTGACCATCCAGGAGGTCGGCGCCGATCGAGTGTCGGTGCGAGGAGCGAACGGCCGGGCGGCGTCGAACACCTATAAGGCCAGTGCAACATTCGCCGATGGCTGGAAGATCAGCACATTATGGTATTTCATCGGGGAGCGGGCGCTCGAAAAATCCAACCACTTCGCCACCGCGGCGCTGGCGCGCAGCCGACGAAAACTCGGCGCTCTTGGCTTCGGGGATTTTAGGGAGGTCTCCGTTGAACCATTCGGCAGCGAGGCGCATTTCGGCGCTTGGGCGCGCGAGGAGGCGGGGCGAGAAGTTGCCATCAAGATCGCGGCAAAACACGACAATCCCAAAGCCTTGCAAATTCTCCTGAAGGAAGCTTCCGGTCTAGCATTGGCAGCCCCGCCGGGTCTGGCGCTGTATGCAGGCGGGCGCCCGAAACCCTCCCCGGTCGTGCGGCTGTTCTCGTTTCTGGTCGACAAAGATGCCGTGGATGCCGGTGTTAGAATCGGAACCGAGTGTATTCCTCATTCTGCGGACATGCCGAACGATATTCCAGCGCCACTGCCGCCTGCTCCCAATCCAATACCCCCTAGAGACCGTACCGGCCTCGTCAGCGTACCGCTTCGCCGCCTCGCCTGGGGACGTTCCGGCGACAAAGGAGACAAAGCCAACATCGGTATTGTTCCTCGGCACAAGGAATATGCGCCGTGGATATGGGAACAACTCACCGAACAGGCCGTTTCCGAACGGTTCGCGCATTTCCTGGAAGGACCTGTGGAGCGGTTCTTCCTGCCTGGCACTGCGGCTATCAATTTCCTGCTGCATGATGTTCTGGGGGGTGGGGGCATCGCCAGCCTTCGCAACGATCCCCAAGGCAAGAGCTATGCCCAGGTTTTGCTCGAAGTGCCAATTGAACTCCCTCGCTCCGTGTTGATGGAACGATAAGATGGTCGCCTTTAAATCCAAAGTTTCCAGTTCATCACCGGCGTTCCAAGCCAACAGGCGCGATATGATCGCGCTTGTCGATACACTTCGCCATCTCGAAGAACGCGCGGTCACCGCCTCCAATAAGCGTCTGCCAACTTTCGAGAAACGCGGACAGATCCCTCCGCATGAACGCCTTGCACGACTGCTAGACCCCGGCCTGCCGTTCCTTCGCCTTCATACATTGGCGAACTATTTGGTCGAGGACGAAGATCCGGAGACCAGTGTACCAGGTGGCAGTATTATCTGCGGGATCGGGTTTGTCCGTGGCGTGCGGTGCATGATCTGGGTAGACGATAGCGGCATTCGCGCAGGCGCGATGACGCAGATGACCACGCCGCTCATACTGAGCATTCAGGAAATCGCCATGCGTCAGAAACTGCCGATCATCCACTTGGTGGAAAGCGCCGGTGCGGATCTGATGAACTTTACGGTCGAAAACTGGGCGACCGCAGGCGGCGTATTCCGCAATCTGGCGCTTCTGAGCGCCGCCGGCATCCCAACGATGGTTGTCCTGCACGGCCCCTCTACAGCAGGTGGCGCTTACATGCCAGGGATGTCCGATTATGTCATCGGCATTAAAAACAACGGCCTAGCCGCTTTGGCAGGCGCCGCGCTCGTCCGTGCGGCAACTGGCGAAGTCGTGGACGAACGCGAACTCGGCGGCTCGGAAATGCATGCGAGCGTTTCGGGACTGGTTGAATATCTCGCTGAGGATGATGCCCACGGCTTAAGTATCGCACGCGACGTGGTCGGCCGTCTGGATTGGAACGCCGACGAAACACCGTTGACTCCCCGACCATATAGTCCGCCGATCTACAGCACGGATGAGCTCGCCGGTCTTGTTCCTACTGATTACAAAATCCCGTATGACATCCGCGAGTTGGTTGCGCGCATCGCCGATGGCTCGAGGTTCGACGAGTTTAAGCCACGGTACGGTGCCGCAACGGTTTGCATGCAAGCGAACATTATGGGGCAAGCTTGTAGTCTGATCGGCAACAACGGTCCTATCGATCCTGACGGCGCCACGAAAGCGACACAGTTCTTCCAGTTAAGCGATCAATCGAACTTGCCGATTATTTTCTTACACAACACAACTGGATACATCGTCGGGACGAAATCCGAGCAAGCCGGTATGATCAAGCATGGCGCGAAAATGATCCAGGCCGTATCCAATGTTCGCGTGCCAAAGATTAGCCTCTACCTCGGCGCGAGTTTTGGTGCCGGCAATTACGGAATGTGCGGATACGCTTATAAACCCGATTTTCTGTTTTCATGGCCGAATGCATCGACAAATGTGATGGGTGGCGAGTCGGCGGCCAAGACAATGCGCCAGGTTGCCGAGGTTGGTGCTGCCCGCAAAGGAAAAACCATCAACCACGAAGAGTTGGACGCGCAGCAAAAACGCATCGAGGCGCATTTTACGCGACAGGAAAACGCATTCTATACGTCTGGGCGCTTGCTCGACCATGGCGTCATAGATCCCAGGGACACGCGCAAGGTGCTCGGTTTCTGTCTCACCACCTGCCTCGAAGCGCGAGCTCGAACGCTAACACCAAACAGTTTCGGTGTTGCACGCTTTTAGGAGCCTTACAGATGACATCATTGCCAAACCCGCAAACGCTCGATCTTCAACTGGAGAATGAATGGCTGACGATCTGGTTCAACCAGTCGGAAAAGAGAAATGCACTCACAGATGAGCTGAGAAGCGATTTACAGACCGTGCTGACGAGTGTACGCAACGATCGTGGTGTGCGGGGAATCACACTCAGAGGTCGCGGCGGCGTTTTCTGCGCAGGCGGAGATTTGAAACATTTTCAGTCGGACTTTCAGGCTGGTGCGTCGCTGGCGGACATCCGTGTCATGTCGCGAGACGCGGCGGCCATCATGGATGCGGTCAATACAGCGCCACAGGTGGTGATTGTGCTGGTAGAAGGCGCCGCGATGGCGGGGGGTTTTGGGATCGCGTGTTGTGGCGATGTCGTCATTTGCGAGGACAAGGCTCGATTCGCAATGACCGAAACCGCACTCGGATTGAGTCCAGCCCAGATCGCACCGTTCGTCATCCAGAAGCTCGGTTATGCCGTCGCGCGCCGCCTTATGGTAACGGCCGAACGGTTCGATGGATCCCGAGCGCTGGCGTTGGGCTTTGCTGATTTTACAGCCCCAAACGTCGAAGAGCTTGAAGCGATCGAAGCGGAGATAAGGTCGCGAGTTTTAAGATGTGCGCCAGGCGCCATCGCCGAAACGAAGGAGCTGATCCGGCAACTTCCCGCACTGGGGCGCGAGGACGCCATCGAAGCGGCCGCAGACAACTTCGCTCGGCGGATGAAAACAGATGAAGCGAAGGAAGGGATCAGCGCCTTCTTCGACAAGCGGCCGGCGAAATGGGCGGCACGTCCGGTGACAACATGACGAAACCTATCGAACGACTGCTCATCGCCAATCGCGGCGAGATTGCGTGCCGGGTCATGCGAACGGCGCAAGACATGGGGCTGGAAACGGTCGCCATCTATTCAGATGCGGACGAAGACTCGCCGCACGTCAAACTTGCCGATAGTGCGGTTCATATTGGGCCGTCTCCTGTATCGGATTCCTACCTTGTCACCGAAAAAATTATCGCAGCGGCGGTTCGGTCCGGCGCCAATGCGATCCATCCGGGATACGGGTTCTTATCGGAGAATGCGGAATTCGCCCGGGCATGCAATGAGGCAGGCATCATCTTTGTCGGCCCGTCAGAGCGCGCTATTGCCGTAATGGGCGATAAAGCGCGGGCGAAACGCGCGATGATTGAGGCGGACGTACCTTGTGTACCCGGCTATCAAGGCGAGGACCAAACCGACGAAATCCTGATCACCGAAGCAGCGAAGATTGGGTTTCCCGTCATGGTCAAGGCCGCCGCGGGTGGCGGCGGCCGCGGCATGCGTCTCGTTCGCCAGGCCGGCGAACTGGAATCCTCACTCAAGCTTGCCCGATCGGAAGCCGAGAATGCATTCGGGTCGGGCGAACTCATCATCGAGAAAGCGATCATTCGGCCTCGGCACGTTGAAATACAGGTATTCGGTGACCGGCTCGGAACCATCATTCACTTGGGCGAACGGGACTGCTCCGTCCAGCGGCGTCACCAGAAGGTGATTGAAGAGGCGCCATGTCCGGTGATGACGCCCGCCCTTCGCGCCGCCATGGGGGAGGCGGCGGTCGCTGCCGCGCGCGCCGTCGACTATGTCGGCGCGGGAACGGTGGAGTTTCTCCTCGCCGAAGACGGTGCATTCTACTTTCTGGAGATGAACACGCGCCTCCAGGTGGAGCACCCGGTTACGGAGCAAGTGACCGGTCTCGACCTCGTTGAACTGCAGTTGAAGGTCGCCGCCGGCGGCGGTCTTGGTCTTTCCCAGGAAGACGTCACATTGTCGGGCCACGCGATTGAGGTCCGGCTTTACGCCGAAGACCCTCAAAACGACTTCCTGCCCAGCACCGGCAAGGTCGACCATTGGCATCCGCCAACGGGCAAGGGAATTCGGCTCGACGCAGGCATTGAGTCGGGCGGCGAAATCTCGCCATTTTACGACCCGATGATCGCTAAGGTCATTGCAACGGGCAAGGACCGGGAAGACGCCCGGCGACGCCTGGTCAAAGCGCTTGAGTCGAGCGCTCTTGTCGGGCCTGCGACCAACCGCGATTTCCTCATCGATGCTCTCAAACGAGAGGCGTTCGGCAAAGGCGGGGCAACGACGGCATTCATCGATGAAGAGTATGGCGATGTTGGGTTTCATGTCGCGCCGGACCTCAACGATCTGTGTCTTGCTGCTGTCATTCAGTACAAATTGAGGCGAGATGCCGCCTTGGCGGAGTCCCTCGGCGTCAATCCAGAACTGTTGGACTGGTCAAGTACCGGCCGGATCGACAGCGTTTTCGTCTACAGCTTCGGTGGTGAGCTCATCTCGCTCACCGTTACCCCACAAAGTCCCGAGACATATTGCGTAGTTGCGGCGGGTACCAGTTTAACAATCAGCATACATCGCTTTGAAGATCGAATGATTACGCTGAAAACCGATGACTCTCTGCGGTCAGTGGTCTTTTTCAGCAGCAACGACGATCATACGTTAACGGTGGCCAGCTCCGATCTCCAGTTTACGGTGCGCGATCAGGCGGCAGGCGAATCAGAGAGTGAATTGGGCGGAGACGGTGTCATCGTCGCGCCGATGCACGGCCTTCTCCATGAGATTCAGGTTGAACAGGGCAATAAGGTAGAGAAAGGTCAGCTCCTGGCCGTGCTCGAAGCCATGAAGATGCAACACGAGATCGTGGCTGATATCGAGGGAATGATCGTGTCAATACAGGCGAAGGCAGGTGATCAGATCGCTGCCGGTGATATCATTCTTGAAATTGAATCGAGCAAATAAGGACAGCGGACATGCAACAAGCCTGGGACTTTCTGGAGGAGAGCCGGGATTTGGAGAAGTTGCTCGCTCCATTGACCGACAAGGATTTCGAACGGCAAACCGCGTTCAAGTCCTGGTCGTTCAACCAGATTCTCCGACACTTGCACATATGGAATTATGCAGCCGACTTATCGCTTCAGGACGCTGGCGCGTTTAAGGAGTGGATCACAGATCCGTTGGCGTCGATCGGTAAAGGCGCTTTGACGGACTTTGAAAGGGACTTTCTGAACGGAGAAAGCGGCACGGCGCTGCTCAAAACATGGGCCGGCTTCTATCCCGGCATGGTGGAGCGATTTTCTCAGATCGATCCTGGAATACGCCTCGAATGGGCGGGCCCCAGCATGAGTGCGCGGTCGTCCATCACTGCCAGATTGATGGAGACTTGGGCACATGGTCAGGCCATCTATGACGAGCTTGGCATCGTCCGGAAGAATACAGACCGGATCAAGAACATCGTCGTGCTCGGCTACAATACATATGGCTGGACATTCAAGAATCGCGGGCTTGAACCGCCCGACCCGTGCCCGCAACTCATCTTGACGGCACCATCGGGTAATATCTGGACCTTTGGCGAAGAGGCCGGTCCTGAAAAGATTGAGGGCTTGGCTGAAGAGTTCTGCCAAGTCGTGACTCAAACGCGAAACATCGCCGACACTGGGCTTTCCGTTTCAGGACCCAATGCCGAGGCTTGGATGCAAATCGCACAGTGTTTTGCCGGTCCGCCCAACGACCCGCCCATGCCTGGCCTGCGCAGAACCCGGACAAGCTAGAACGCCCTGGGCCATTATTGTCCCTTGTCCCTACCAAGAACTAGATCCGACTGTATTGGTGATGCAAACCGCCCAGGTGCGGAATGGAGTTGATGGCGCCGCATGACTGGGTGGTGCGCCCGTTAGGTGCATCTTTGGCCAACGACAAGTGGGTTCGAGCATTGTTGTAGTACTGGACGTATGCCCGCATCATCCGGCGAAGATGGTCTTCGCTGAGGACGATCATGTGGTCTAGGCTTTCTCGACGGATTGATCCAATCACCCGCTCAACATATCCATTCTGCCAAGGCGATCGGGGTGA
>Ga0316209_1001372_pt1 | contig 25898 bp, 22 predicted proteins | sample 6monopyrite_MG_FD_204945 | JGI IMG/M metagenome (GOLD analysis project Ga0316209, IMG submission 204945) | Microbial mat bacterial communities from mineral coupon in-situ incubated in ocean water Damariscotta River, Maine, United States -... | ecosystem: Environmental > Aquatic > Marine >...
TATTGAGTTGAATAACATTATTATCGGTCATGTGGTGTACTCTCTGTTGGTTGTTGATCTTGTCGGACCAACTAACAGGATACACCGCTTCTTATTTCAACTCATACACCAGAAATCATCATAGCTCCACTGACAGATGTTTTCTTTGGCTGCCAGGTAATAATAAATATTTCAGTGCGCTCCTTCCAATTAATTTTCCCAAGAAATTGAACTAAATACATTTCAATTTATCAGAGCTTGAGCGATCAGTGTTCAAGAAAACAGCTTCGGTTAATGCCAGCAAAGTTTACTCAGCAGGCTCTTAGTACAACAAGCCAATTTTTTGGCAGCACACTACAAAGCAGGTAAAACAAATGAGTCAAATAGAAAAATTAGACAAAGCTTCAAAGGTAGAGCAAGCTTTCGTATATGTCGTTTATGGGGACGACATATATTATAAGGAGGCGGCTTACAGCATTTTAACTTTGCGCTTATCAACGCCAGAAATTCCCATTTTAGCCCTGGTAGAACGAACTGGTGACTTTGAAAATATTCAAGGTGTAACGCCAATTTTAATGAGTGAGAAGACCAGGCAAGACTGGCTGCAAGGTACTAGCTATCATTTTGAACTGAAATTAAGAGGGGTAAAGCACATTCTTGAGAACTATGCTAAAAAACTTATTTTTATCGACAGCGACACTATTATAGAAAGAAATCTGGTGCACCTGTTTGACGATATCGATAAAGCACAATTTCTGATGCATAAAAAGGAAGGCAGGCTTGGCGAGAAAAAGTTTTATAGGCACTACAAAAAAGCGATTGGAAAACAATTCGAGGTGTCCAAGGAAGATTTGATCAAAGTTACAAAAGCTTCGCCTATGTATAATTCTGGCGTGATAGGCGTGTCTGAAGAGTCAGTCGATTTGATTGAAAAGGCGCTGTTATTAATGCGTCAGATCAACAGGTTAACCCACTGGCACACTGCTGAACAGCTTGCGGTGGGCATTGTTCTGGACTTGAACGGCACCATTAAAAATGTTGGTAACGCAAACATTTATCATTATTGGCATAAAAAGCCTAAAAAATATATCCGAGAGAAACTAAACGCATTTTTTCTTGAATATACGCCTCATAACGCTTTGCACTTACCCGAAAGCGTCAAAAAAATCCGAAAGCATCGCCCATTTGTGCGATGGTTGAGAGACAAGCTTGGGCGTACTATGCCCGTCACGGAAAGTTAATTTCCCAACCACTCAACAGACTCAAGTATTCCCCAAGGATAAACGGGCACTCAATAAGTGAGCGCTTGATATCGCTTCTGAAGTAATTCCTATTTTTTAAACAAGCTGTGAGTCGGCAAGACAAAAATATTACTTCAACCTTACCTGGAAGTTATCAGAACGTAATGATTACCAAATGGTAATGTTGGCAACCAACAAACTCGCGAAGGGAAAAATCAGGTTGGCTTTTGTTTTTGGTGGGCTCCTGAGACAGCAAAATCTCCATTGTTTTTGACAGCCTTTGTTGATGGGGTGGGTTACGCCGATCATAAATTAGTCTTTAAATTCAGTTGCTTGAAGAGTTACGAAAAGATTTGCCTAATTGTTTGGGGTTTAAGGCGGACTAAAATAGAAAATGGATTAAGGGCGCGAAAGTTATGTTTTTATTATTTTATTTTTTCCGCCAAAGGAGTTTGCATCGCGTTTGTCCGACGAAAGACGAAAGCCTTCATGAAACTTTTATTCGTCAAAATAACCTAATGTATTCATCGAGAATTTATTTCCGTTTAGTGGCTGTCGGTAAAATAAGAAGCCTGCACGCCGAATAAAACTCAGGAGTATTGAGAGTGGATATCAGTGTTATATTTAGTACTTACAACTCACCAGCATGGCTGGAAAACGTCATTTATGGATTTCATTGCCAACAGGATAAAAATTTCGAAATAGTTATTGCCGACGATGGCTCTTCTCCGGAGACAAAAGATCTAATTTCTCGTTTGAAAGCCGAAACTAAAATGGAAATCAAACATGTATGGCAAGAAGATGATGGTTTTCGCAAGTGTCGTATTTTGAATGAAGCAATTTTAGCAACCCGTGGCGATTATCTGGTTTTTACCGACGGTGACTGCATCCCGCGTTCAGATTTTGTATCGACTCATCGTAAATACGCTGAGGAAGGATACTACCTGTCTGGCGGTTATTTTAAATTGCCAATGGACATAAGCAAAGCCATCACGCGGGATGATATATTAAAGGAGCGTCCTTTTAATGCTGAATGGTTAATCAACCGAGGCTTAGTAGCAACCCATAAAATCAGCAAATTAACCGCGCAAGGCTGGAAAGAAAAACTGTATAACAGTTTAACCCCAACTAACAGGACCTGGAATGGACATAATTCGTCTGGGTGGAAAAAAGACGTTCTTGCCGTTAACGGCTTTAACGAGAGAATGCAGTACGGTGGAGAGGACTGCGAATTTGGCGATCGATTGCGCAATATGGGAATTAAAGCCAAGCAGGTAAGATATAGTGCGATTTGCGTCCATTTAGACCATTCTCGAAGCTATGTAACTGAAGAAATGAGAGAAAAAAATAAAATAATAAGACAGCAAACAAAAAAGGATAAATTAATTAAAACCGATTACGGAATTGTAAAAGTCAAGGGTTTGAATGGGCGTAACGCGCACTCCGGTCAAAAAATTCCCCGCCGCGCGACATCCTTTAGCGAAGTTATCGGTTCCTTAAAATAGAAATCTAACTACTTTACCACTTTTTGAGAGGTCCCCGGTGGGTTATAATCTCGCTCAATTGTAATTTCCAGTCCGCTAATCAGAAAAATAAACCATGGAAGCCATCGTCACCAAGCTTTATCCAACCATTATGGTGGCTCTCGGGGGGGCGCTTGGAGCGAGCTGCCGCTTCTGGCTGAGAGAATTAATACCCGCGGTGACCGGTAGTGAATACCCCTTTAGTACGCTGGTGGTCAATGTGGTGGGCTGCTTTTTGGCCGGGCTGGTATTTATGTGGCTTCATCACAGTGGTGGACACTGGTCCGTCGGCAGGTTGCTTTTCTTTTTTGTCGGTTTTTTAGGCGCGTTCACTACTTTCTCGGCTTTTGCTTTGGACAGTTTGCTGCTGTTTAATCAGGGTGAGAGCCTGAAATTGCTGCTTAATATTAGCGCTAATTTTATTTTGAGTTTAACTTCGGTATTCGTCGGCGCCTGGCTTGGTGGCAGAATCGCTTTAAATTAACCACTGTGCTGTAAGGCAAAGCTTTTTTATTTTTGATAAATTGTAAATACTCTGGACTTATAAATGATCGATCCAAAACTTTTTAGAACCCAGCTGGAAGACGTTATCGCCAACCTGAGCTTGCGTGGCGTTGTATTTGATAAACAGCATTATCTTGATCTGGAAGACAGCAGAAAATCGCTTCAGGTGAAAATGCAGGAATTACAAAACCTGCGCAATAGTCGCTCCAAATCTATCGGTAAAGCCAAGGCTGCCGGGGAAGACATTCAGCCGTTGCTTGATGAAGTTGCCAACCTGGGAGACAAGCTGGAACAGGCCAAAACCGCTTTTGCCCAAGCACAGCAACAGCTGGATGATTTGCTACTGGGACTGCCTAACCTGTTATCGGATGAAGTACCGCAGGGCGCTTCGGAAGAAGATAACGTGGAAGTTAGAAGATGGGGGCAGATCCCAACGTTTGATTTTGAGCCGCTTGATCACACTGCGATTGGCGAGTCGATGGGGGGCATCGATTTTGCGGCCTCAGCCAAACTCAGTGGTTCACGTTTTGCGGTAATGAAAGCCGGGGTTGCGCGTATGCACCGTGCATTGATTCAGTTGATGCTGGATACTCACAGCGAGCATCACGGCTATCAGGAAACTTACGTGCCTTATCTGGTCAATCCAGAATGCCTTTACGGCACATCACAGCTGCCTAAATTTGCCGAAGATCTGTTTAGCGTTCAGGGCACCACTCAGGATGGCAAACCCCTGTATATGATCCCAACCGCTGAAGTTCCTTTGACCAATCTGGTACGCGGTGAGATTTTGGAACCTGCGGCGCTACCCGTTAAACTGACTGCGCATACTCCCTGTTTCCGAAGCGAGGCCGGATCTTACGGAAAAGATGTGAAAGGGCTTATCCGTCAACATCAGTTTGAAAAAGTGGAACTGGTGCAAATTGTCAAACCCGAATCTTCAATGCAGGCGCTGGACGAGTTAACCGGACACGCTGAAAAAATTCTGCAATTATTAGAACTACCCTATCGAACCGTTCTTTTGTGTAGCGGCGATATCGGATTTGGCGCGATCAAAACTTATGATATTGAAGTTTGGCTGCCGGGGCAAAGTGCTTACCGGGAAATTTCTTCCTGCAGCAATATGGGTGATTTTCAGGCCCGACGAATGCAGGCGCGCTGGCGTAATCCGGAAACCGGTAAGCCCGAGCTGGTTCACACGCTAAATGGCTCGGGACTGGCGGTAGGAAGAACGCTGGTGGCGATTCTTGAAAATTATCAAACCGCCAACGGAAAGGTTAATGTGCCAGATGAGCTCAAGCCTTATATGAAGTGCGAGCAAATAGGTTAGCCACTTTCCAATTTATTTTTTAGCGACTTTAGGCGTGTTAAGTTCCAGCAGGAATTTTTCCACGCCGATTTCATTTATTCGTGGAATAAACTGGTTTTTGTAGCTTTTACGCATATCGGTACCGGCCACTATAATATTGGTTATTAGCCAGTCGCCGGACTTGGGTGAGAGGTCGTAGTGGATATCCAGCGGCTCGGAATCTGATTGTTTCAAGCTACTCTTAACGCGTGCATTGCCCGATTTTTTACTGATCTGAGCGGGCTCGAACACAAAATCCTGGCCGTCATAGAGCGCGAGCCCTTTGGCGTACTTGTCGATTACACGGTTGATGTAACCCTTGGTAAAAGCATTTTTTTGTTTGCTACTGAGGCTTTTCCAGAGCTTGCTGCCAAGGGTTCTGCGGGAAAAAGTCTCTTTATCTATGATTGGCAGTAAATGTTTTCTCACTAAATCTTCGGCCAACTGAGAATCTTCTTTTAGCGCTTCTTTATTCTGCTCAATCACAGAAATCATATCCCTGGCGACAATTTCCAGGTATTTTGACGGATCTTGTGAGGCATCGTTTGAGGCAAAAGTGAAGCTGTTGAGGCTAAATAAGAGAGTTAATAAGCCGATAATTCTTTTCATTGGTTGTTTTCTCCAAAACATTCGGGGTTGTGATACAGGTTGAATTACAAGTCGGGCTCGCTTGAGACACTATTTTATCAAATAAGTTACACAAATAGCGAAGACTAAAAGGCCATAATATTCACCTTGTATGAACTCAAACTGAATATTGTGGCGAGTCGGGTATGCGCCATCGGATCGTTCGTTGTCAGGTACAACGCGCCGGTTTGGGTAAACCCGCTATTTTTGTCGCCTGTTTTGCCGGGCCTTCCGGGAACAGGATCTGTAAATACAGGCTATTACTTTTTTCGGCGGGCAGTTGTAACTGGAGGTATTTTACCAGTGGGCGTATTGAAGGGCTGGTTTCAAATTCAAGGTAAAACTGACGAACATAATTGACCACCTGCCAATGATCTTCTGTCAGGTTAATATTTTCCCTGGAAGCGATCGCGCGCGCAATTTCTTCGGACCAGTCCTGTGCATTTTTGAGATAACCCTGGGGGTCGGTCTCTAGTTGGTCCAGGGCTGACTGAGTCACCAGGCGATCACTTGTTCACTGCGGGCGCACAGGTCGACCATGGTTTCGTAGGAAATTAACTTTAATCGGCCGCCATTAGGCTGCTTGCCGAGTAACAGGCTAATCCCACGGCATCGACAATCCTGATCTAGCAGGTAACAGTTGTCACTGGTATCCAATAGTGATTGAACAATATGCTGCTGCAGGCCCATTAAAACCCCATCGGCAATCAGTAACACCGAATCGTTCTTTTCCAGATAACGTTCGGATTTTTGCGCAAGCGTCTGAGTTTCAAATGAATCGCTGATCAGGTGGAGTCTGGACATTAAAAAGTCACCGTTTGCTTGCTTTGGCGACACAGTTGATGAATCTCGTCGCTGCTTTGTAACTCGACTGTGTCTAATAAATCGCCGTGCTCCAAGGAATATCGCCGCAGGCTTTGCGAATCGGCATATAAGTGTTCAATCTCGTAAAACGCCAGCGCTTGCAGCTGTTTATCATGGGTTTTATCGTCGATGGCGTTAGCGTCCTGCGTTTTGACCAGATGAAAAACACCTTCATCGACAAAGATCAGATTGACTTTCTGCTCAAACGCGGCGCAGACAAGCGCTAAATCAACACCTTCTTTGCCGCATATTCGCGCAAAAGGCCCCTGGCTTATGACAATGCTGATTGTTGTATTCGTCTTCATTGGGATATCTATTTAAACTGAACCAGTCGAACACGTGGCTCGTTAAGCGTTGCCGCCAGTTGACCAAGGCCGACTACCTGAAACTGCGGTAGAATACTGGCTATTTGCGTTATCGCGCTGTCATCGAGGTTGGCAGCTTCTTCTTGCGATAGTACGCCTCGTCGATTGCCAGCAGCGACACAGATTTGTAACTCAAACTGATAAGAATGTGAAAGTGTCAGCCAGCGTTTACCTAATTGTGCTTCGTCGTCAGGTTTTAAGACAAAACGATTAGCTACTGCAACGGCTTCCTGGTAGAAAAACACGCTGTGTATTTTATACCCGCGCTTGACCGTCGCGGCGACAAATTCGAGTGCCGATAAATGGGCCTGGCTTTGTGTTGGCGAACCTGTCACCAAAAGGCAGAAAGAAACAGACATCGGGTTCAGAGTGAGTTTTGGAGTTGACGGGAATTGTCTGTCATGGCTTAACTTAAATCAAGTTTTCAGTAGAAAAGTACCAATTTAAAACTGGTCTAATCTCTTTGCCGTGACGCTCTGGTGATAATCGCGCGCAAGCAAATTTAATTGCTCAGACGTTACGTCTTACCCCATAACTTAAATTTTACACTTTTATCTAATACAGAGAAGCAATTATGAAAAACCAACAGTTGGACCTTGAATCCTTTATGCAGGAAGTCAGATCCAAGAACCCTGGCGAGACTGAATTTCATCAGGCCGTTCAAGAAGTGGCAGAAGATATTGTTCCGTTCGTTAATGATCATCCGCAATACAATCAGGCTTCCATTTTGCAGCGAATGGTTGAACCTGATCGCATCGTCTCATTCCGGGTAGCCTGGGAAGATGATAGCGGTGATATTCAGGTTAATCGCGGATATCGAGTGCAGTACAACAGTGCCATTGGACCCTATAAAGGCGGATTGCGTTTTCACCCGTCGGTTAATCAAAGTATTCTTAAATTTCTGGGTTTTGAACAGGTATTTAAAAACAGTCTGACGACCTTACCCATGGGCGGCGGTAAAGGCGGCTCGGATTTTGACCCTAAGGGCAAGTCAGACCGCGAAGTTATGCGGTTTTGCCAGTCATTTATGACCGAGCTGCATAAACATATCGGGCCTAATCGCGACGTACCTGCAGGCGATATTGGTGTTGGATCGCGAGAAATTGGCTATCTGTTCGGGCAGTACAAACGCCTGGAAAACGAGTTTACCGGTACTCTGACCGGAAAATCACTGGAGTTTGGCGGCAGTCTGATTCGTACTGAAGCGACTGGCTATGGTGTGGTTTACTTTGCCGACCTGATGTTGCGACATAAAGGCGATTCGGTCGCGGGTAAAAAGGTCGCGATTTCGGGCTCTGGAAACGTGGCCCAATACGCAGCGGAAAAAATAGTCCAATTGGGCGGCAAAGTTATCACCTTATCAGACTCTGGTGGGTACATTTACGATCCGGAAGGTATCGACGCGGAAAAGCTGGCTTTTGTAATCGATCTCAAAAACGTTAAACGCGGGCGCATCAAAGAATACGCAGATAAGTATGGTTGTACCTACGTTGCCGGAGAAAAGCCGTGGGAAGTCGCCTGCGATATTGCTCTACCCTGTGCGACGCAAAATGAAGTTGACGTGGAAGACGCTAAAAAGCTGGTGGCCAATGGCGTGCTTGCGGTCGCCGAAGGCGCTAATATGCCGACCTACATTGACGCCATCCACGTTTTTCATGATCACAAAGTACTGTATGCACCGGGTAAAGCATCCAACGCTGGCGGGGTCGCAGTGTCAGGACTGGAAATGTCGCAAAATAGTCAGCGCGAATACTGGACGAGAGAAACCCTGGACGACAAACTGCAAAATATCATGGCAGAAATCCACAGCCAGTGTTTAAAATACGGCGAGCAAAATGGTCACGTCGACTATGTTCGCGGCGCAAATCTGGCGGGATTTGTTAAAGTTGCCAACGCCATGCTCGCCTATGGAGTTGTTTAAGTCAGCTTTCGTTTCTAATTGAGAGCGAGAGCGTCAGGCACAAAAAAGCCCGCTGAAATGGCGGGCTTTTTTTATTCTGTTAAGCGAAAGTCAGGTTTAATCGTCGCCTGAAAAGGCCATCAACAGGTTTATCAGACTGAGAAAGATATTATAAAGGGAAACGAATAACGTAACCGTTGCCATTACATAGTTTCTTTCGCCACCTCGGATAATTTCGCTTGTCTGATATAAAATAATCATCGAGGAGAAGATCATAAATCCGGCTGATATTGCCAGGCTGAGTCCTGAAATATTAAACAGCAAGGAGGCAACAACCGCGAGAATTAATACCCAGAATCCGGCGACAATGGCACCAGAAAGGAAGGAAAAGTCTTTTTTGGACGTCAATACCCATGCCGACAGGCCGAAGAAAATCAATCCTGTACCGGCTAGTGCCTGAACCAGAATTTGCGGCGCGTTGACCGACAGCATTCCCACAATAGGACCCAGGGTATAACCCATAAAGCCGGTGAGCGCGAACACCCATAAAAGACTGGAAGCGCTGTTCTGAGTTTTATGAATGACAAATAAAAGACCGTAAAATCCGACCAGGGTCAATATCAGTCCGGGGTGCGGAAGATTCATCACTGCCGCGGTGTAAGCAACCAGTGCCGAAAAACCAATAGTGGCACCAAGCAGCATGTAGGTGTTTTTAAGCACCTTGTTAATTTCAATCGCCTGACCGCGCGTTCTCTCGATTACCGGTGAATTAGATTGCATTGATAACTCCTGTTAAACAGATAAAACCATTTATTGGCCTAAGCCTTTTGACTGACCAATATAATAAGGGTTCAAAATAAAGAACCCAAGTGCGCTGGTCAAGTTTTTTACCAGAAATTGTAACAAGACTTGGATAAATCGTGTTCGCAATTGAAAATTATTAGGTTTTTTCCGATTTAGGTCTTTTCCATCAGCCAAGTTTCCAGTATTATGCGGCCCTCAACGGAGAGATGGCAGAGCGGTTGAATGCACTGGTCTTGAAAACCAGCGTGGGCTAATCCCCACCCAGGGTTCGAATCCCTGTCTCTCCGCCAAACATAAAAAAGCCCGCTTAAAAGCGGGTTTTTTTATGTTTAGAGGAAAGTCCAGGTAGTACGAGAAGCCTGCTGGTTCGACAAAAATGCCGGGAGCATTTTTGAACGTCGCGGCGCGACGGCCCCGAAGGGGTGGAGCGCAGGAAGCGCGGAATAATCCCTCGGCCAATCTTGCTTGAGGGTTCCGCGAGTGGCTTTCAAGCGGGCTTTTTTATGTTTGCAGGAAAGTCCAGGTAGTGCGAGAAGTCTGCCGGTTCGACAAAAATGCCGGGAGCATTTTTGAACGTCGCCACGCGACGGCCCCGCAGGGGTGGAGCGCAGGAAGCGCGGAATAATCCCTCCAAGAGCTCCTGTGGTTATCCAGGAGTCGACTTTCAAGCGGGCTTTTTTATGTTTGCAGGAAAGTCCAGGTAGTGCGAGAAGTCTGCCGGTTCGACAAAAATGCCGGGAGCATTTTTGAACGTCGCCACGCGACGGCCCTCTCTCCAAAATTACCAATGGTTATTCCGCAATAGCCTTTAATTAGTGGCTCAAATTCAGTCTCAAGCTCAAACTGCTTTCAATTGCACTTAACCGATTGGATGCCGTGAATACAAAAGTTGAGCTGCCGACTGGCGCCGAACCCCTTGATATACAGCCTCTGGAACCTGAACTACTGGACCAGGTGAAGCTGTACGACAGCAAAACCCTTTACTGGTTAAGCGGCTATTGTAAAGGTCTGGCAGACGCCAAACCGGCGGACGGTTCGACAATTTCCCAGATAATCGAGCGGCCAGCAAAAGCGCAGGCGATATCCACGCTGATTTTGTACGCCTCTCAAACCGGTAATGCCGAACAAATTGCGCGCGAGCTACATCAACGCTTAAGTGACTCCGGATTGAGCGCCGCGCTGGCGTCAGTAGCAGATTTTAATCCGAAAGAGCTGTCCAGGCAGCAAATCCTGCTGCTGGTAGCGTCGACCCATGGCGAAGGCGAGCCGCCTGATGATGCGATTGAACTGTACGAGTTTCTTCAAGGTAAACGTGCGCCTCAATTGTCTGGCCTGAAGCATGCGGTATTGGGGTTGGGGGATTCCAGCTATGAGTTTTTCTGTCAAACAGGCAAAGACTTTGAGCTGGCGCTGAGCAAGCTTGGCTCACAGCCGCTGCTGCAACGCGTAGATTGCGACCTGGACTTCGCCGAGGATTCATCACGCTGGATTGAGCAAGTCTCAAAGAAAGTTGCGGAGCTTTCAATCTCGGCCACAGGGCAAATTGATACTGCAATATCTCAACAGAGCTCAGTTAGCAGTCAGTTCAGCCGCAACAATCCCTTCACGGCGACTGTTCTGCTAAGCCAGTCAATTTGTGGGCGTGGTTCGAGTAAACAGGTGCAGCACATAGAGCTGTCGCTGGCTGGCTCGGGGTTGAAATATCAACCCGGGGACGCGCTCGGCGTATGGGCAAAAAACAATCCCCTGACGGTTGAAGAGATTCTGGCCGTTGGTCAGCTTAATGGTGAAGAAAAAGTACTGATTAATGATACCCAAAAAAGCTTACGCGAGGCATTGAGCGAAAATCTGGAGGTTTCGTTGGTCAACAAGAGTTTTGTCAGTGAGTACGCCAAACTAACAGGGTCAAAACAGCTTGAAGAAATTGCCGCTGAGGCCTTTTCCAGCTTCGTCAGGAATCATCAACTAGTCGATTTGTTAAAAATAGCACCGATTGAATTAGAGGCGCAGCAACTGGTTGATTTATTAAAGCCGATAAAACCAAGGCTTTATTCAATCGCCTCTAGCTATGATGCCAACCCGGAGGAAGTGCACCTGACCGTCGCGTTGGAGCGAACGGAGAATGAAAACGGGCTTCGATTCGGCACGGCGAGTCATTTCTTGATTGAAAGATTGCAAGAGGACGATCAGGTTTTAGTCTTTGTGGACAAAAACACGCGTTTCAAACTGCCTGCAAATGACCAGCCCGTGATTATGATTGGTGCGGGAACCGGAATAGCGCCTTTTCGAGGTTTTTTACAACAGAGACAATTCGAAAAAGCCAGCGGTGAGAACTGGTTGTTTTTTGGTAACCCGCATTTTAATACGGATTTTCTCTACCAGTTAGAATTGCAGCGTTATTTGAAAGATGGATTGTTGAGTCGTCTGGATCTGGCGTTTTCACGTGATCAAGCAGAAAAAATTTATGTGCAACATCGACTGTTGCAGCAAGGTTCAACAGTCTGGCGTTGGATAGAGCACAGGCAGGCGGTAATTTATGTGTGCGGTGATCGAAATAATATGGCACGAGCGGTAGAAGAAACACTGCTTGAAATTATTCGGCGGGAGTCAGGTGGTTCTGCTGAAAGTGCCAGAGACTACCTGTCTGGATTAACAAAAAACCGGCGATACCAAAGAGACATTTATTAACCATGAGCAGCGAACTAATCAAACCGGCAGAGCCAGTTAAAAGTAAAACAAAATACGATCCAGAGCGGCACTCAGAGGTCGAGAAAATCAAGGTGGATAGTAATTATCTACGCGGGACTATCGAGTCCAGTCTGGAAAATCCCATGACAGGAGCGGTGGCAGAAAATGACCTTATGTTAATCAAGTTCCACGGCACTTACCAACAGGATGATCGCGATCTGCGTGTCGAGCGCCGTAAGCAAAAACTTGAGCCCTTGTATTCGTTTATGATCCGTGCGCGCGTACCGGGTGGCCTAGTCTCAGCAGAGCAATATCAAAGACTGGCCGAGCTGGCGATTGCCTATTCAGACGGTGGTTTGCGTTTAACCACGCGGCAGGCATTTCAGTGGCATGGGGTGTTCAAGCGCAACTTAAAAAATACAATCAAAGGCATCAACGATTCATTATTGGATACTTTAGCTGCTTGCGGCGATGTCAATCGTAACGTAATGAGTAATCCATTGCCGGAGACCTCTGCGCTACACGCCGAAGTATTTCAGTGGGCCAAGAAAATCAGTGAACATTTGCTACCGCAAACAGCGGCATATCATGAGATCTGGCTTGACGGTGAAAAAATCGAGTCTACTTTGGAGCCGATTTACGGTAGCACCTATTTACCACGAAAATTCAAGATTGCAGTTGCCATTGGGCCTTACAACGATGTTGACGTATTTGCCAACGACCTCGGATTTATTGCAATCTCACGAGAGAACAAACTGGTTGGTTTTAACGTGCTGATTGGCGGTGGAATGGGCAGTAGCCACGGTGACCATACAACCTATCCGCGCGTCGCCGATGAGATCGGTTTTTGTACGCCGCAGCAGGTATTGGCTGTGGCGGAAAATGTCGTCAAAGTGCAGCGGGATTTTGGGGATCGAGAGGTGAGAAAACACGCTCGCTTAAAATATACGATCGACCGGCTCGGCGTAGAGGGTTTCAAGCAAAAACTATTTGCCTACCAGGGTTTTGAATTAGCTCAAGCAAAACCCTTTGCTTTTGAACACAACGGCGACCGATATGGCTGGTTTGAAGATGAGCGTGGCGAGTGGCACCTGACCCTGTACATTCATAGTGGCAGAGTTGTCGATACGTCTGAAAAAAAGCTCTTTAGCGGTCTATTGGCAATATCGAAAATCCACGATGGTGAGTTCAGAATTACGCCCAACCAAAACCTGATCATCAGTCGTATCAGTGCAGAAGTTAAACCACAGATTGAGCAACTTATTGAGCGCTTCAATCTGAGCTATGGACAGTCTGAAACTCCCGTCAGGCTGAATTCTCTGGCCTGCGTCGCCTTTCCAACCTGTTCGCTGGCGATGGCTGAAGCGGAGCGATATCTGCCGCAATTTATCAGCCGTTTTGAGCAGTTACTTGACAAGTACGCGTTGTCAGAACAGCCCATTAACATCCGCATGACAGGATGTCCTAACGGTTGTGCGCGTCCCTTTTTAGCCGAGATTGGGCTGGTGGGGAAGGGGCCGGGAAAATACAACCTTTATCTTGGTGGTAGTCATAGCGGCAATCGTCTCAATTGTCTGTATCGTGAAAACGTCAGCGAGCAACAAATTCTCGATGCTGTGGAGCCGCTGCTGGAAGCTTTCTCACAAAAGCGTGTGAAGCAGGAGCGGTTTGGTGATTTTGCCGTGCGTGCCAACTATATTCGAGCCGTAAACAATGGACTCGATTTTCACTCGAAAGAATAAGAAAATGTTAGATCTGGTCTGGAACCAACAAGCGGTTGAACGGGCAAGCCTGCGGCTGGAATCAATGCACGCGCAGGAAAGAGTTGAATGGACGCTGCAAAATCTACCGTCGGAGTTTGCGCTATCATCCAGCTTTGGAATTCAGTCAGCGGTGAGCCTGCATTTAATTACTCGAATAAAACCTGGAATACCGGTGATTCTGGTGGACACCGGATACCTGTTCGCCGAAACCTATCGCTTTGTTGATGAGCTGACTGAAAAACTCGACCTGAACCTGAAAGTCTATCGCGCCGAGCGAAGCGCTGCATGGCAGGAGGCCAGATACGGACGGTTGTGGGAGCAAGGGCTGGCGGGACTGGAGCGTTATAACCAGATAAATAAAGTGCAGCCAATGGATACCGCCCTAGAGCAGCTAGATATATTTACCTGGTTTGCCGGGCTTATGCGGAGTCAGTCGAGAAGTCGAGAGTCGCTGCCAGTATTACAAAAAATCAGAGGGCGGTTAAAAGTACACCCGATCATAGACTGGGATAATCGAACAGTTTACCGCTATTTAAAACAGCACCAACTACCGTACCATCCACTTTGGGAGCAGAGTTATGTTTCTGTTGGCGACCGTCACAGTACAGTACCGCTTTCAGCCGATTTAAATGCCGAGCAAACTCGCTTCGGTGGACTAAAACGAGAGTGCGGTTTGCATGAGGACGCTTTGAATTCAGATCGCTTGTCAGGACTTTAACAACCCGGAGCAGATTGCAAATAATTTTCGACCGCATAGATCGCATTCTCACTGGAGGTGTAATTTTCCTTGTTCAGATTAAGCAGGCTGCTCAGTTCAACTCCGGTCAATGTCTGTTCCGTCGATGGCGCCCGGTTATTAATCAATCAGTTCGCAATGGTAGCGTGAAATTTTTATTTCTTCATCCCAAAAATCGGCAGACAGCCCTGCCTTAAGTTTTAGCTGGCGCAAGAAGTTAGTTGGCTCTGGAAGTTGCTCCCACACCGAGGGCAAAAATGTACTTTTGTTTTTCCGGTACTTGAAGATTAATCCGTCTTCTCCCGGTTTCAGTTGCGCCAGTAAATCGGCTTCTGATCTAAAGCTCATCGCCTGTGGCGGTGACAGCAAGGAGAGGGATATATGAATCAATGGTTCTTCGATTCGATTAACCGGTGGAAAACGCGGATCATTAAACGCCGCGGCGTAAGCATGCTCTGCCACGTCCTGAATTAAAAGCTGGTAAGCGTTTAGAGTGCCGATACAACCGCGAAGCTGATCACTTTCTTTCAATGTTACAAATGTTGCGCCGGCAATTTGCAGTCGTTCACTATACTCAGTCAATTCTAAAAGCGGCGGCTTATGATAGGTCAATCCATACTGGATAGCGTGCCGCGCCGTTTCCAGAAGGACCTGTTTGTCTTTGAGTGTGAGTTTAGTAGACGGCATAGGTTGCATACCCCACCACGCGTTGTTTATCGCCAGCTGTATCTCCCGAATTGCATTGCTTTAAAGTGGTAACTTTTGCTGCCCGACCATTGGCTACTTTCAGCAGGCCGCGTATTGCGTTACTCCCGCAGGCCATTTCGTTGTCCAGATGTCTATAATCTAGACCCTCAATGATCGAAGTAGTGTGGCGATCAATCGATTGCGCCCGAGCGTAGTCATGAAAATGGCTGAGGTCGGAACTGACTAAAATGAGCGTGTCTTTCGCGTCCCAAAAAAGGTCGAGCACCTGCGCAACTTCTTCCGTGCTGGCATCACCCACGGCGATGGGTACCAGTTTAAAATTGCTAAGGATAGTTTGCAAAAATGGCAACTGCACTTCCAGCGCGTGCTCGTTCTGATGAACTCTATCAGAAACCTGTACCTGTCCGAAGCGTGCGATCTGGATTAAAGCCTCACTATCCAGTTCAATTTCTCCCAGGGGCGTGGCAAAGGCCTGGCTACTCGGTATAACCAGCCCCTGCGACCAGACTCGATGGCAAGGACCTAGCAGTAGGACGCGCTTGCAGTGGGTCGCATATTTAGCGATATGAGCGTAAGCTTCCGCTGCTACCGTGCCGGAATACTGGTAGCCTGCGTGAGGTACGATATAAGCTTTGGCTTTTTGTGAAAATGCTACTTTGGTATGCTCAAGAAAGCCAGTTACCATGGCGGAAAGTTCGTTCGCTGCTTGCGGATAAAAACTGCCAGCCACCGCAGGCGGTCTTATCATTCTCATGTTGGAACCTCCTGTAACTGTCGCGCGTGGGTTTTAACCACGCAAACATCAAGTGCTAGTCAATTCGAATTCCATCGTCTAAGAGTATGCGCCTTGTCGTCACAATTTCAAGTGGAATTGTCAATTTTTTAGCCGATTAAATGCCCGCCTGCCCGCCTGGATTCAGGTCGACTAAAGTCGGGGTTTGTGACGATGATTTTTGTCATGACTGACGTTATTGTTCATGCAAAGCTTGTAATATGATAAATCGTCTCCAACTAGATCCAATGGCGGAAACTTTGCGAAAATATCATCATGCAACCCGTTATTGGCATTTGCTCAACGATGGTCGGGTTCAGTGTGATTTGTGCCCGCGTTACTGCAAATTAAAACCCGAGCAGCGCGGCTTGTGCTTTGTTCGTCAAAACATCAATAATCAAATTGAGTTAACCTCTTACGGTCGTTCCAGTGGCTTTTGCGTTGACCCTATCGAAAAGAAACCGCTTAATCATTTTTTACCGGGAACGCCGGTACTTTCCTTTGGAACAGCAGGCTGTAATCTCGCGTGCAAATTTTGTCAAAACTGGGATATCAGTAAATCGCGTGAAATAGATAAGTTAGCCGCTGATGCCTCACCACAGAAGATAGCCCAGACGGCTTTAGATAGCGGCTGTCGTAGTGTCGCTTTTACTTACAACGACCCCGTTATTTTCCATGAATATGCAATCGATGTGGCTAAAGCCTGTCGTCAGCTCGACATTAAAACGGTGGCGGTCACCGCGGGTTACATTTGTGAGCAGCCACGCGCCGAGTTTTTCAGCAATATGGATGCTGCAAATGTTGATCTAAAAGCTTTTAGTGAGCGCTTTTATTACAAACTGACCGGGGCGCATTTACAACCGATCCTGGACACGCTGAGCTACATTAAAAAGCAGACGTCGGTGTGGCTGGAGCTGACGACTCTATTAATTCCGGGCAAGAACGACTCCAATCAGGAAATTGAAGCGATGAGCCAATGGGTGGTGGAAAACCTCGGGCCAGATGTGCCGATGCATTTTACTGCTTTTCATCCGGACTGGAAAATGCTGGATGTGCCAGCGACGCCTAAAGAAACTTTGTTGAGAGCGCGTGAAATTGCGTTGAAAAACGGGGTTAACTACGCCTACACCGGAAACGTCAACGACAAGGATACACAAAGTACTTATTGCAGCGGGTGCGGAAAAATTCTGATCGGGCGAGACTGGTATCAGTTAAGCGACTGGAATTTGGATGCTAGTGGGCATTGTCGATTCTGCCAACAAAAACTCGCTGGAGTCTTCGAAGCGCACGCGGGCGATTGGGGGCCGCACCGAATGATGGTCAACCTTTAAATATTTTTATTGCAGCGATAGCCTCAGGTTATTACTTTTTTGTCTATCAGATCCCCGCTAATTGATTGAGTTTTGCCATTTTCCCGGTAGCATGTGGGTTAGTCCTAGCGAAATGTTTTTTTCAAAGTGAACTGGTTTCCCGTTAGAAACAGTCAGGTAAAAACAATCAGGTAAAAATAATCAACTAAAAGTAAGCTAATCCAAATTCGGCGAAATGAAAATCAATATGAAAACATTCAACTATTATTCTCGCTTACTTCCCCCTGAGGGTACTCTCTAGTTTCCACCTGCTATATGGAACTCATCGACGAAATTATTCTTGTAGGGTGAGGTTCCAAGCATCTTCCAGCGCTCCACCTGCCAGCTTGTTTTTCTTGGTTTTTTTATCCTTGTGCAACTATGATGGACACGACGCGCTTGAGAAAAATAGACTAAGATTAGAACAACCCTTGCGAGATATTATGAATTCATTGGAATTAATAAAACTGGATCAGAACTGGCGTCGTACCGTTATAAAAATCGGTAGCTCCCTGATCGCGCCAGATGAAAGAGGGTGCAGTACCAAGTACCTGTTAGCCCTGGCTGACTATATCCACCACGCGTTGCATCAGGGTAAACAGATTGTATTGGTGTCATCAGGTAGTGTTGCTGCCGGTGCGGGGCTGTCACGCGTGAATCTGCGACAGTCTATTTCCATTCCGCAAAAACAAGCGCTGGCGGCGATTGGTCAGTCGCGCGTAATGCAGCACTGGCAAAAATTGTTTGACGATACTTGCGCCCAGATTTTGTTAACGCGGGCCGATCTGGAAAATTCGCAACGGGTGATCAATGCCCGAAATACCGTTGATACGTTACTGGAAATGGGGGCTATTCCGATCATCAACGAAAATGACTCGGTGGTGGTTGACGAGTTGGTTGTGGGTGATAATGACAACCTGGCGGCGCAAGTCGCCAAAATGTGTCACGCCGATCGGCTGATCATTTGCAGTGATGTTGACGGTTTGTTTGATAGCGATCCGGGAAATAATCAGCAGGCGAAATTGATCCGGCGGGTCGAAAAAATCGATCAGGATTTACTGGACTGTGCCGGGACGACTAAAAATCCCATCGCGACCGGCGGTATGCAAACCAAATTACAGGCCGCGCAATTTGCGACTGCTGCCGGGGTCGAAACGTTGATAATCAATGGACGCAAAGGAACCAGTTTTGAAAACCTGAAAGCGGAACGGCTTACCGGTACTTTGTTTCAGGCAATCAAAGATGCAGAGCAGAATTTATAACAGGTGGTTAGCACAATGAAACAGCAGGAAAATAAGGCAATACTGGTAAAGCAGTGCGAAGCCACCAGAAACGCGGCAAAAAAGGTCGCTCACAGTGATAAGCATAAACGCGATGAAGTTTTGCTTAATATGGCTGGCCAGCTTCACGCTAATCGCGCTCAAATTCTTGCCAGCAATCAGGTTGATCGGGACAAAGCAAAGTGTAACGGGATGAGTGATGCGATGCTGGATCGATTATTGATCACCGAAAGCGGGATTGAACAAATGCAGACGTCGCTCAGGCTGGTAGCGGAACTTGCGGATCCGCTGACCAGACAGTTGCCGCAAACAACGCGCCCAAACGGGATTAAAGTGAGCAAAAAAGCGATCCCTCTGGGCGTCATTCTGATGATCTACGAGTCGCGGCCAAATGTCACGGTGGAAGCGGGTGCGCTCGCGCTAAAGAGTGGCAACGGGATTATATTGCGTGGTGGAAGCGAGGCGTTTGAATCGAATCAGGCCCTCGCACGCTGCTGGCAGCAAGCGCTTGAACAGGCGGGATTTGATGCGGCGGCCGTGAGCGTGTTGGCAAGTTGCGACCGTGAGTTAGTGGATCAACTGCTCAAGCTGGACGACTATATTGACCTGGTTATTCCTCGCGGCGGCGAGGGACTGATCCGTCACGTCGTTAAGAACAGTTATATACCGGTGATTAAACATTACAAGGGGATCTGTCATTTGTATGTGGATGAGTATGCTGATCTCGACATGGCAATAAGGCTGCTAATCAACGGCAAAACACAACGTCCCGGCGTGTGTAATGCGCTGGAAGGTGTGGTCGTTCACCAGGCGATTGCCACCAGGTTTTTGCCGTTGATGTATCAGGCGCTTTCACAAAAAGGTGTGACTATCTATGGCTGCGAACAAACTCGAGACAGGTTGCCGCAAGTAGAAAGGGCGGGTGATAAGGAGTTTCTGACGGAATTTCTGGACTTGAAGATCTGCTGCAAACAGGTGAGCACTATTGATGCCGCGATTGATTTTATTGATCAATACGGTTCGGGACATACCGAGGTGATCGTGACCGAGTCTTTTGGTAACGCGCAGCGTTTTGTTGAGGCGGTCGATGCTTCAGTGGTTATGGTCAATGCTTCCTCCCGATTTTCAGACGGCGGCGAGTTGGGGCTGGGCGCAGAAATCGGCATTTCGACCTCGAAAATTCACGCCTATGGTCCAATGGGACTCGAATCCTTGACCAGCGAGAAATTTGTGGTTAACGGAACGGGGCAAACTCGCTGATCATTAGTAAAAGTGCTTCTGGTTGTTGAGACGGCCTGTTATCAAATCGCCTGCATCAGCCTTAAATAAACGTAATTCAAACAATCGTTTGAATTAATTGGTCGGATCAGTTAGATTTGTCTGTTCGTGGTCAGGTTAATACCGCGTTTTGGTCGGTAATTTACCTGTTGTAACCAAAAATGAGTCAAAATCTAGCGTCGCGTTGAATTAGAATGTCAGAATACATTGATGCCGAATGATTGATGATCGGTTTTGTCGTTCGATTTTTAAGACCGGTTTTATTATCGAGCTTGACTACCCAGTTAAGTTTCTCAGGCAGGAACAAAAATAAAGAGAGAACCCAATATGAGTGATTCCCAGGAAAACAAAGTGGTTGGTGATACTTTGAAAGTCGCGCAAACGAATAATGCGAGTGAACAGCAGACCACATCCGAAAGTGCATCGAAAAAAAGCACATCGGAAAAAAGTGCATCGCTAAAAAAAGCGACGACTAAAAAGGCTCCGACTAAGAAAACGTCAACAAAAAAGGCCTCAGCAAAAACTGAAACTAAGGAAAAAGCTCCGCTTAAAAAAACGGCAGCGAGCAAGAAGAAAAGCGTTAAAGGAAACGCCGAGCGGGTGGCGATAGTCGCAGGGTTGAGATCACCTTTTGCGCGCCAGTTAACTCATTTTAAATCAACCAACGCGATTGATATGGGCAAAATGGTAGTTTCGGAAATGCTCGCGCGTGCCGACATTGATTTGTCGTTAATTGAGCGGGTGGTTTACGGACAGGTTTTGATCCAACCGGAAGCGCCTAACATCGCCAGAGAAATCGTATTGGGCTCAGGTATGAACGTGCACACCGATGCCTATAGCGTTTCCAGAGCCTGTGCTACCAGCTTTCAATCGGCGGTGAGCGTCGCCGAGTCCATTATGGCCGGGGATATATCCGTTGGTGTCGCTGGCGGTGCCGACACTTCATCGGTCGTACCGATTGGTGTGAGTAAAAAGCTCTCGGCACTGTTGCTGGCTTTATCCAAAGCCAAAACGCTTACTCAACGCCTGAAATTGATCTCGCAGATCCGCCCGAAAGATCTGGCGCCGGTACCGCCTTCGGTTAAGGAGTATTCCACCGGGCTGACCATGGGCGAAAATGCCGAACAAATGGCGCGCGACCACGGGATCAGCCGCCAGGATCAGGACCAATTGGCGCATCGTTCGCATTCGTTAGCGGCCAGGGCATGGGAGTCCGGCGTTTTGCAGGACGAAGTAATGACCGCTTATGTACAACCCTTTAACGAAGCACTTTCACGCGATAATACCGTACGTTTCGATTCAAAACTGGAAAGCTACGCTAAATTGCGACCCGCATTTGACCGCAAGCACGGTACCCTGACTGCGGCTAACAGTACCGGGTTAACCGACGGTGCCGCTGCGCTGCTGCTTATGAGCGAGTCGCGCGCGAAAGCCCTTGGATACGAACCGCTGGGCTATATCAAGAGTTACGCTTTTGCCGCAATCGAAGCCAGCCATGATATGTTGATGGGACCTTCTTATGCGACGCCCGTTGCCCTTGATAAGGCAGGGCTTAAATTATCAGATTTGACCCTTGTCGACATGCACGAAGCTTTTGCCGCGCAAGCCCTGTGCAATGTCCAGGCATTTGCCAGCAAACAGTTTGCCAAAGACAAGCTCAACCGAAGCAGCGCAATCGGCGAAATAGATATGGACAAATTTAATGTACTAGGTGGCTCGCTCGCCTACGGCCATCCTTTTGCCGCAACGGGCGCGCGAATGATTACTCAGACCTTAAGAGAGCTGAAACGACGCGGCGGTGGACTTGGATTGACCACGGCCTGTGCGGCCGGTGGGCTCGGTGCGGCAATGATTCTGGAGGCAGAATAATGAACGCTCAAAGCAAAAAATCTGCCTTTACATTAAAAGTGGGTGAAAACGGCGTCGGCTGGATCACCATAGACGTTCCCGGCGAGTCACAAAATACCCTACGGGGTGAGTTTGTAGACGATATTAGCGCGCTATTCGAGCAAATTGCCGATGACAAAACGATCAAAGCGTTGGTTTTGATCAGCGGTAAGGAAACAAATTTTGTCGCCGGGGCCGATATAGCCATGCTTGAATCCATCCATTCCGCCGAAGAAGCGGCGGCTCTGGCAGCTCAGGGACATAAAGTTTTTGCGCGCCTTGAAGATCTGGATATGCCGGTGGTTGCGGCAATTCATGGTGCCTGTCTGGGCGGTGGCCTGGAGTTGGCGTTGGCGTGTAGTCACCGCGTGTGTACTGATGCCAGAATTACCAAACTGGGTGTGCCGGAAGTGCAGCTTGGACTGTTACCGGGCGGTGGCGGTACTCAAAGGTTACCGCGTCTGGTCGGGATAGCTTCTGCGCTTGATATGATGTTGACTGGAAGACAGCTGGTGGCCAAACAAGCCAGAAAACTGGGGCTGGTGGACGAAGTCACGCCGCTAGCCAATTTACGCAAGGCGGCGGAAAAGCTGGCGCTAAAACTGGCGGGTAAGCCTAAGCGCAAAGTTAGAGAGCTAGGTGTAGAATTTAAAGCCGGGTCTTTGCTTAACCCGTCTGAATTGCAAAAGCTGGCGCTCGAAACCTCATCCTTTGGCCGTAAGATAATTTTTGACAAAGCGCTGCAAACGGTCAACAAAAAAACTCAGGGCAATTATCCGGCTCCGGCAAAGATTATCGAATGCGTCAAAGTGGGTATGGAAAATGGTTTTGATGCCGGACTTTCTTGCGAAGCGAAAAATTTTGGTGAGTTGGTGGTGTCGCCGCAATCAGCGCAATTGATGAATATCTTTTTTGCGACCACGGCGCTCAAAAAAGATAGTGGCGTCGACTCGGAAGCCAGCGCTCAAACTATCGAACGCGTGGGCGTATTAGGTGGCGGATTAATGGGGGCCGGTATCGCGTTTGTGTCCGCGGACAAGGCCGGTAAGCGAGTACGCATTAAAGATATGAGCGAGCAAGGGATCAACCATGCTTTGCGCTATTGTTGGGAGATTTATCGTAAGCAGATCAAGCGAAAGCGGCTTTCTATTAATGAGGCCAGTAAACGATTTGCGGCGATCAGCGGCACTACCGATTATCAGGGATTTAAGCGTAGCGATCTGGTGATTGAAGCGGTGTTTGAAGATCTTGAATTGAAACGAACGATGGTCAAGGAAGTTGAATCAATTTGCGGCCCGCAAGTTATTTTCGCCACTAATACCTCATCCATACCGATCAAGGAAATTGCCGAAGCCAGCAAGCGACCCGAACGGGTGATCGGCCTGCACTATTTTTCGCCGGTTGAAAAAATGCCGCTGTTGGAAATTATCAAAAGCGAGCAAACATCGGACGAAGTGATCGCCACTGCAGTGGAATTTGGCAAGCAGCAGGGCAAAACCGTGATTGTTGTGGAGGATGGCGCCGGATTTTACGTTAATCGAATCCTCGCGCCCTACATGAATGAAGCGGGTCGATTGGTGGCAGAAGGCGTTGCCGTCGACAAGATTGACCGCGCACTGGTTAAAGCCGGTTTCCCTGTTGGCCCCATGACTTTGCTAGACGAAGTCGGTATCGACGTCGCTACTAAAGTCGCGCCAATTTTGGAGGAAGCCTTTGGCGAGCGCATGTCGCCACCGGCAATGTTTGAAAAGCTGAATGCGGACGATCGTAAAGGACGCAAAAACAAACGCGGTTTTTATCGCTACGACGGGAAAAGTAAAGGCAAAAAGCAGGTCGATGAGAGTGTCTATACGGTTCTCGGCGTGACGCCCGGTAACGCGCTCGACGAAGATGCCATTGTTGAGCGATGCTTGTTGATGATGATTAATGAAGCGGTTCGCTGTTTACAGGACAATATCATTCGCAGCACCCGAGATGGTGATATCGGCGCTATTTTCGGGATCGGCTTTCCGCCCTTTTTAGGTGGCCCGTTCCGTTACATTGAAAGCCAGGGAGTCGCAAAAGTTGTCGAAAAACTACAAGCACTGGAAAAGTCGCAGGGTAGCCGCTTTAAACCGGCGCAATTGCTGGTGGATAAAGCGAGTAAAGGCGAGGGATTTGATAGCTGACGCTTTGGCGCTAATCAACTAATAAAAAAGCAAAGCTTGTCGCTTTGCTTTTTTTTGTCTCTGAACAAGACCAGTTATCGAGGAGGGTGCTAATCCTCTGAAGGATTTTATCCAGTGCCCATTAAATCAGGTGAGCAATCAGGGGCGGATTACAACCCGATCACGACCTTCACTTTTAGCCTGATACAGCGCCTTGTCGGCGTGATAAAGGGTATCGTTCACGTCTTTTAGGGTGTTACTCGCGGACAGGCCGATTGACGCGGTGATATTAAGCTCGGGGTGGCTGGCAAAAGCCAGTTTTTTGACCGCGTGTCGTACGCGCTCGGCGATAAACTTGGCACCTTCAACCTCGGTATTACTTAACAGCACGACAAACTCTTCTCCGCCGTAACGAAATACTTCATCGGAGCGACGAATAGTATTGCGGATGGTTTGAGCGACGGACTTGAGTACCGCGTCGCCAGCTATGTGTCCGTAATTGTCGTTGACCTGCTTAAAGAAATCGATATCGATCACCATTAGCGAAAAGCTTCCCAGGTGACGTTTAAAGGAGCAGATTTCACGGCTTAACGCCTCGTCAAATGCCGCTCTGTTGGCAATTTGAGTCAATGGATCGCGGTGCGCCTCTGCAACAGCCTTTTGGTACAAAAGCGCATTGCGCAGTGGGTAGATCAGCAGGCTGAGTAGCCTTTCCATTAAATCCGTTTCACGCATGGTGAACGGCGTCGCTCGTGTACATTCAATTTCGCCAAGAATTTCAGCCTCCAGTTCAAGCTGGTAACGGCAAAGGTGGGCTTGTTCCTCTCCGGTTTGATAGTTGAGTGCTTCGTTCGGGTTTTTATAGCGAACCGAATCGCACGGAACCAGACGGACAGTTTCCTCACAAAAGGTCTGCATCAGCGGGCTTAATTCGAGGGTATGCTGAAGTTTGAGTGCCAGTCGCGTAATGTCATAGGAATCACTGCTGCTTTCTGCAGCAACGCGGTATCGATCGATACCAATGACTTTAGATGACGAATTTGATTTCATTTTCTTGCCTCAACTACCATGGGCTGGCTTAGCGCGAGTCGAGCCGGTTAGTTTTGCGAACGGCAAGCCTCGTTAATTGTTAAGTAGGTTAAAGCAAAGCTTATGCCAACAATAATAACCCAATATAAAACAACAGGTTATGACAAATAGTGAAAGTGCCTTGTTAATTAAAGATAAAAAAATGGCGCTTTTACTCGATTATAATCAAGCAGTTAGCATTTTTTATGGGGGGGTAAGCGTGAGGGCGTCAAAATTGCGGCAAATTTTTGCCGCTTGTATCAGTGACTGATTGCAAGCGGCTTTACTGGATTACTGAGGGATACCTGGCATATACCATAGTATTCGGGTACAAGCGGGTTATTCGCCCTGAGCGTCTATGGACTGTCCGTTAACATCGCTAGAGTCATCGCCCATTAAATAAAGGTACGCCGGAATGATTTGCTGTGTGCTGGCGAGTCGGTATTGATCTTCTGCCGGATAAGCTTTAGCGCGCATTTTAGTTCGGGTGGCTCCGGGGTTAATCGCGTTAACCCGAATTCCAGAGCCCTCCAGCTCGTCGGCCATGACCTGCATGAGGCCTTCGGTGGCAAATTTGGAAACCGCGTAAGCTCCCCAAAACGCCCGGCCTTTGCGGCCAACACCGGATGAGGTCATGATGATTGAAGCCTTAGGTGCTTTGCGTAATAGGGGTAGGCAGGCGTGACTGATCAGAAAGACCGCGTTCAAGTTGACCTGCATGATCTGATTCCAGTTGTCCGGTGAGGTAAATTCAATCGGGGTGAGTTCGGTCAGCATGCCAGCGTTATGCAGTATGCCGTCCAGTCGACCAAGCTCGGAATCGATGGTATCGGCCAGACTTTTAAATTGCTCCGGTGAAGCCGTCGCTAAATTAAGTGGCAGTATGGCCGGTTGCGGATAGCCTTTGTCGATAATTTCGTCGTACACACTTTCCAGTTTTGAGGTGTCTCTGCCGTGCAAAATTACCGTTGCACCGACACGGGCGTATTCCAGAGCAGCGGCTTTGCCGATGCCATCGCTTGCGCCCGTAATCAAAATAACACGATCCTTGAGCAGGTTTTCAGGAGCCT
>Ga0316209_1001374_pt1 | contig 25889 bp, 24 predicted proteins | sample 6monopyrite_MG_FD_204945 | JGI IMG/M metagenome (GOLD analysis project Ga0316209, IMG submission 204945) | Microbial mat bacterial communities from mineral coupon in-situ incubated in ocean water Damariscotta River, Maine, United States -... | ecosystem: Environmental > Aquatic > Marine >...
TAAGCCCAATGCCAATTTATGGGTAGGTCAGGGCAAACATTTTGTTAGTTATTACCTGCGTGGTGGTGATCTAGTGAATTTTGTTGCGGTGCAAGAACGCTCCGATTGGCAAAAAGAATCGTGGAATGAAGCTGGTGATATTAACGAATTACGGGAAACATTTTCTGGCTGGCATCCCGAGGTAACTGAGTTGTTGGCAGCATCTGAACAGTGTTTTCTTTGGGCTTTGTTTGATAGGCAACCACTAAGTCAGTGGGTAGATCAAAATGTCGCACTATTGGGAGATGCTTGTCACCCTATGCTGCCATTTTTGGCCCAAGGGGCAGCAATGGCCATTGAAGATAGTTATGCCCTTGCGCATTGTCTGGCAAATAATAATGACTCTCAAATCGCTCTAAAGACCTATCAAAAAATACGTATTGCACGCGCTAATGAAATTCAGCTTGGCGCACGCAAAAACACGAGTTTGTATCATATGAGTTCGCCTTTAGAGCAGGCGAAACTAGCGGTGTTATCAGGACTTTCTAGTATTGGTTTAAGCGATGCAGTGGCAGCCAATAAACTCGACTCCATCTATGCTTACAATATTGTTGAGCAGTTATCCTAGTGAATTTCCAGAACCCAGAAGTAGGTCAAGTATTTGCAAAGTATCAGACTCAAACTAAACAGGCTTTGTTGACCATTAGGCAATGGATTTTTGAAATTTCCGAAAGCTCTAAGGACATAGGAAAAATTGAAGAATGCCTAAAGTGGGGCGAGCCTAGTTATGTTAGCCATGCGCCTAAATCAGGTACAAGCTTAAGACTATCTCAGCTTAAAACTAATCCAAATGAATATGGTTTATATGTGCATTGCCAAACTACGCTAATAGAAGAGTTTCGGATGGTGTACCCTGATTTTAAATATGATAAAAACCGCGGCGTTATTTTTGATAGTAGCCAGCCAATTCAAACCGATGCCGTAAAGCAGTTTATTTATCTTGCCTTAACTTACCATTACCGCAAGAGTTGAAAGACACTAGCCGCGATTGAGTAGTTAGTTTTGGTTCAAATCTAGCTCTTTTTGTTTGGCCTTAGTTAACCCTAACGTAACTAACCGATGAGATTCGGTTAGGTAATAGATTAAATCAGTATCTTTTTCTTTATCATTATCAAATTGCTGTATCCATTTCATACCTCGATTAGCAAAGTATGGGGCTGGCTTATACCCTTCAGATTCTGTTAAAAAACCAAAATTTAAATCCGAGGTCTTAAAAACAAAAGCAGGTTGCTTATTTCCTCCCCAGCCACCGATCGCAAACACTTTACCACCGACTTTCCAAACGTGAGAATTTCCCCATTGAACCACATAGGTTGTTGCAGGCAATGAACCACAAAACTTATTAAACTCATCGTAATTCATGGGGGTCCCCTATGTGCCATTATATTGATTAACAATCAGAAGGTTAGGTCTGTAACCATCCAAAGGGGATATTAACCGCCCAATAAACAGCTTCCTTAATTTATAATACTAGTCGTTATTTTCTGACTTGTCTGAAGGCTGACTGATTCGTCCAAAGTATTGCTGAAGTTTTTCCTTTCCTGATTGCGTAAGCTTGCCATCCACTTGCTGTTCTTTGATCACAGCTTCAATCTTTGTAATCCAATAATCGACATTACTATCCGCTGCTTCTTTAATGCTCTCAGGTTCGGTGTTGGGTAAGTCAACAGCAAATAAATTAATCCAATGATCACTTTTTTTCCCCTAGTCGCATTAGCCGTATAAAATTACTTTGCTGATGATTTTTCGCCATGACTATATCAGAGACTAAAAGTACAATTGAAACGGGGCTCATTAAAACATCCCGTAGTGCGTCTAAACCCAATTTAAATTGAAAAACAATGCCTTGGCGAATAAGTGGCCAACGTTCATGTTTACTAAGCGTTTCTTGCATCTGCTCTAACCAACTAGTGTGTGTACAGAAAGGATAAGCGCTATCCCTTACCTATACAACAGACCTAGATTAGCCATTCGTGAAATTAAAGAAGCGGTGAACTTACTTGAGGGGTTTGCCGAAGCCACTAGAGCTACTTTAAAAAAGTACCCATAATTGGATTACTCAGCACCCATTTATGAAAAATGACGTTTTATTCTACCTATACCCGGTTATATAATCTTGAGTTAACACAGCTTTAAATCCTTGCTACACGTCTCCACAGTTTCATCTGATACTGCTTCACCCTGGCTAAATAAGGGTATAAAAACCACCTCATTTTTGTAGGTTGTTACGGATCAAATTGGCGCTGTTGGTCAAGCTGCCAATAGTGCCTAGCACCCCCATCGCTGACGCAACTATCATATACAATGAGTTTCCAGACGTCAGGGCGATAGTGCCAATAACCATCAAGATCAGTAAGGTTACTGGTAATCTATAATCTTGCCATCTGCCAATATTGCCTACTTCTACTAGTTGCTGAAGTGTTTCTTCGTCCTCTGCATACCGAACAAAATAAGCGAAACTCTTATTAACGATATGAATTCTGCCGCGTTTGACTTTTACCAATCCATTCAAGGCCAAATGTTCCAACATTTGCAGATTAGCGGGATTCATTCGTTTATTTTGGGCTAAATAAAATAACGCTAATTTTTCAGCGGCGTTGCAAGACTCCCATTTGAAGCGATATAGAGCTTCAGCCTTGAGCAAAATAAGGTTGATTGATGCCCATTCTGTGTGAGTTTTTTGCCAATCTTTAAGGTTTATCCAGCGTAACAAATTAAACCTATTATGCAGCTTATTGGCGTCAGGTAAATTTAACTCATTACGAAGGAATTCAAGCATTGGAAAGGCATCAACTTCGTGCCTAATAAATTCCAAGTCGATATTTTCTTGTAGGTCTGAGGGAACTGCCACCGAAAAGTCCATCAGGCACTCAGCCCATGAAAAATATTCCCCATGTTCAAGTTGTTGCGAACTTTGCCCTTGGACATTTAATAATGTGTCTTTTAGACATAGACGTTGCAGACTGTGAAATTCACTGATAATGGATACACTGGCGATGTGGCCAGCAATTTGTAGCGACTTTAAATGATTGATCAAACGTAGCAGCAGTGCGCGTTGCTCCGGCAATTCCAAACTCACTTCGATATCCCATAATGTTAACGCTATTCCCTCCTCTTTTTTCTTTTGCAGTGACATTTTCATATTCGGGAAAAAATTATCTTGTCTGGAAATCTCTGCTATTAGGGGGCAGAGCGTAAAAAATTCATCAAATAACTCAGGTAAATGTTGCGCCTTTGTTTGCCATTGTTGTAATAGAAGTGCAATGTTATGACCACCAACAGGAGCCGTGACCATATCGATTAATAATGCTTTATCCGGACAATAACCATCTACCTTATATGGACGGTTAACAATTTGATTAAGATGGCGCAAAAACTGCGGTGATCCAAATAAACGAACCGCCAAAATTCGTCGATTGAAGCTTATCCAGATACCGCACAACAATACAAAACCTGCAATCATCGTAAACAAATACCAATTAAGTTCTCCCTTACGTGCTAATTTTTTTGCGAGTTTTTCCTTACTCACCACTCTTTGTTTTGCGCCTGCGTCATAATCCAGATATCGAGTCACCCAGCTAGTCAGATCCGAAGTATTGGCTAACTTACCAAAGTGCCGAACATCTTTGGGCTGCATATATGGGGCGTCGTTTGTTTTTCGGTCTAAAGTTTTTCTCCATTCATCCGAAATCGGCATAAGACTTAAGGGATCCACATTGAATACGCTGATCGAATTGGGATAACGACTGAGGGCAACTTCATGTAATTCCTGACGCTCCTGATTTAATCTTGCGGGGTACAATTTCTGGGTGTAATACCAGTTCAAACTGGACGATGCTGCCATACCAACTTGATTTAGGTAGAAAATGATCATCCAGCCGATAAAAACATAACAAACAGCTAATATTTCGGCGCCCCTCTTGCTGTTTATTGGATGCCTTTGAGCTTGGCGTGACTTGCCATAAAATTGTTGGTATTCGTGGTACCCCCAAGCAATACACAACAGAGCTAGCAGCACGGTAAACCAGTAAACATAGTACGGTTCAGTCTCATTTGAGCGGTCAATTGCGGAGCCGAGCCAAAATCCAAGGTAAATACTGGCAACATAAATGGAGCTAAACACCATTAATTTGCGTCGTCCAATTACCAACGGGATAGACAATTTATGTTTAATCCAACCTGTGTCATAGAATCTTCGCAATCCAACTATACCGAGCGCGATCACTAATAATATTATCGATATCGTTATGCTGTTGAGTAAGAACAGATTCGTCATAAAAATATCCAGGCTTTCATTGGGCATGAATATCACCAATGCCCATTGGTTGATGGGCATTTTTTGATAATTAAACGTACCAGCTATGCCATGATAGAAACCCTCTACCCAATCCTTGTTAGCACCTAATCCAGCGCGTATTCGGTGACTTATAATTTCGGTTCCCTGGCCAAAGCTAAATAAATTTTCAACTAAGGTTCGATCTTCGTCTAAATGAAATAGCACCTGACCAGTGTCTCTGTCGACCACCATAAAACTCATATCCAACAATTCCTTAGGATCATTGAACTCAGTCATGGTTAAAGATGGAAGGGCAATGTCAGCCACTAAAACATTACCATTGCTGCTCTGGGTGTTTGGCTGTAACGTCTCGTCATATAGCGGCATTGCTATGGTAGTGCCCCGTGTGCCGTTGTTGAGATTTAACAGGCGTTGTATGTAAAAGTTGTCCGTAGGTTTATAACATAAGCTGTTTTTGTGGGTATTAGTAGAGCTCTGTTCATTAAGCGGCGCAGGTAAACTACCAAATGTAGCTTGCCAGCCTCTTTGGTCACGAACATTCCTAAAATATTGCCGATGTGCAAGTTTGTAGCTGGTAGGTTTCTTATTACTTTCGATGAAAAAAAACGTTGGCATGTTATCACTGCCGTGTTGATCCAATAACGAGGTATTCAAAATTTTAATATCATGCTTGGACTTCACATTGGGTACATACCTTTGTGCATACTTCTCACCTGGAATTAACTGCAGGCCAAGACCAAAAAGATTAATGTGACTCAATAAATTTTCGTTTGCAGGTTGCTTTAATCCTTTGAATGATGTCGGAATTGACTGCACTCCTTTTGAAGTGCTGTATTCACATAGGGTTTTATTTGTAGCTAAATTGCATTTGTTTGCCAAAGGGGACTGGAATAACAAGACGGCTAAGTCTTCTGATATTTCTACTAATTCAGGTTCACTGGGCTTATCTGCAGCTTTGTTGGGTAACTGCTTTGGCAGTTTGTTAAGCAAAGAGCGGTAATATTTGCGGTAACTATCGAGTTCGACAATGATTTCACCCATTTCTTGATCAAATTCATGATTGATCCTCGTCATCAGTTGCCTTGCTTGTGATTTTTTATGATCCTGTTCGATAGATTTCTCACCATAAGCCAGAAACAAGGCAACAATCATCACAAATAGAAAGTAACTGCAGGCCATAGTACAGCGATAAAAAATGTCTCCAACAGGTTGATTGTTGGATAACATAAACAGCCGAGACATAACCCAGACAAAGATCAGGATCACTAGGATGAGAGATAACAAACTCAAATTCCAGCGCTGGCTTTGGTATGCTCTGAGCATGGATTTTGGCAATACTCCCAACACATACAACGGCTTAGCAAGGTTATCGCTAAGCTTGTTCTTATTGCTTAGTTGGTAGGGATAGACAAATACTCGGTATTCACCAGCTGTCAGTTGCAAATCTATATAATGACTGAAACCTGGTAGTTTTTGTCCTTCAGCGGGCACAGATTGATTATTATCAGATGTAAGATCCTGCCAACTAAGGCTTTGTTTTTCGGCGATAAGTCGACTTATGTGGTTAACGTCAATTATGGATAGAGCTGATTGTTCACCGCTACTGGCGATGACATCATTTTTTGGATTGGTGAATAAATACGTTGAAAGATTCTCTAAAAGTGATCAATAAGCCCCTTGGTCTTGAAACCGAAAACATCGCTTACCTAAGAATCAAAGTAAGCGGTAATTTACCTGAAGAAGATTTACAGCCACTCAGTATGGAGTTGAAAAACAAGTTACTTGCATTGCCACAGGTGGAAGATGTGGCGCAAGCTCCTTCGCCACTTGGTTATCACGGCTCTCGTCCGCTTGCAAGTGAAGCAACCGGAGAGCGTCTTCACGTGAAAAGCAAGTACATTGATGATCGGTATTTTCAAATCACCGGGCAAACTCTGATTGAAGGTGATTTTTTTAGTGCGGTTGATTTTAAGGACAGAAATCCGCTAATCATCATCAATGATGTTTATGCATCCAAATTGGCACCCCTTGGCAGTGCACTTGGCAGTGCACTTGGCACCAAGCTAAGAATATTTAATGACGTACTTACTGTCAGCGGTGTGGTCAAAAGTACCAAAATGCCAACAGAAACGGATGTCCCTATGCGTGCTTACCAGATAAATTCTTGGTCATGGAATCAGTTTGTTATCAAGCTGAAGCCACAGCAAACTCTGTCACGTGAATTAGCGGCAACTTTAGCGCAAGAAATTAGCCCTAAATTGTTGATACATATACTGGAGACCTTAAATGAGCAGCGTGACCGGCTATTGTTCACTCAATACACCACGGCAATCACTAGTGCTGTATTGGCGGTATTGACCTTCTTCCTGGCTACCATTGGCTTATACGGCATACTCAGCTATGCCACACAAATGCGCCGATTTGAGTTAGGCACACGTATGGCTATTGGTGCCAAACGTAGAGATTTAGTTGGGTTGATTGTTAAAGATAATGCCTCGGTAATTACCATAGGTATAGCGACCAGCATGGTGGTCATGCTCTTACTCTATATTGCTTACCAAGACCAACTAAGTGCTTATATTGGTCTTGAGTTGTTAGGCATGTTTGCGCTAACTATTTGCGCTATTGGCTTGTTGTCCTTATTCGCTTGCTATTGGCCCTTACGCCAATACATCAATCATCCTGCCATACATTCATTGCGTGGTAGTGATTAGGTCATTAAGTTATGAATCAATCTCTATATTTACTGAAACAAGCTTGGGCTAGCCTTAAAAAAAAACCTGGCTTTGTTGCAGCTGTTGTTACCACTATGGGTACCACGTTAGGTGCACTGTTATGTGTTTTGACCCTAGCTTATTTGTTGATTTTGCAGCCCTTGCCTTACCCAGAGCAAGATAAATTATATAGCGTGACTCATGCCATGGGTAAGAAGTCTGCAGAGAATAATCCCAAGGCTTTTACCTATCCAGGGCTTATTCATCTGTACAAGAACCAACAGGTTTTTGTGAAAACAGCGCTGCTCCAATATGGCGAAGATGTACTGACATCGTTACCCCATCAACCCACTATGAAAACGGGTTATGTTACTCCTGAATGGTTTGAACTACTGGGTGCAACAATGCAAGTTGGGCGAATGTTTGATCAGACTGAAGCATTGGATACGTTTAATCCTGTTGCGATTATCAGTTATAAAACTTGGCAAAAAGAGTTTGGCGCTATACCAGATATATTGGATAAAAAAGTTTCGTTCAGCGGTGTTAGTTTTCGTGTGGTTGGCGTTTTAAGCAATAAATTTGTCGAGCCTCAAATTAACCAAATCGGTAATGACGTCGGTATATGGTTTCCTTGGGATTATAATTTTGATGTCCGCTTAAAAGATAGTTGGGGGTATATGAGCCCAGCATCGACTTTTGTGGGTAAATTGAAAGAGGACATCTCGGTGGAAAAAGCGGAACAGATTCTGACCCCCTTAGTTAACGATACTTGGGCCGAGAATGTCGCTTCTATTTCCTTTTTTAATGGATGGTCGATTCAAATCGAATTAGAGTCCTTTCAAACTGTCATCATGGGAGAAAGTGAAGATACTGCTTATATGTTGTTAGCGGGGGTATTGGGTTTGGTCTTAATCGCCTTTGCTAACATCGCTAATTTGTTTATGTCACGTGCTGCTGAGCAACAAAGGCAATTGGCGATACATGCGGCTTTGGGGGCAAAGAAATATCAATTGTTTCGTGGTTTATTGACTGAGTCGGGATTGTTGATGTGCTTGTCAGTGGTGCTCGCATTGGTTATTGCCTCTTTTGGCTTTTTCCTGCTGCAATATTACATGGCACCAGTATTACCAAGAGTGAATGAGTTAAGGATTAATACTATTACTTTTGTGGCGGCCGTTTCTTTTGCTGTTCTTTTTGCTTGGTTATTCGCTTTTTTAGGCCGTAAAATGATCAACTATCGTGCACTCAATTCGACATTACAATCTAGTGGCAAAGGCATGGGTGTGCAAGTATCCAAGCGTTTCAGGCAGTGTCTAATTGTCAGTCAAGTGACCATTGCTATTGTGCTTGTTTTCGCCAATATCAGTTTATTTAAACAAGCAATGGACACTATTACTGAGCCCACTGATTTTAGTGTGGATAATATGTCGCAAATGAGTCTATCTGTTTCAGCTTCAGAGATGCCACCACCAGAAAAAGTTGCACCAGTGATGACTGAACTAAAAAAGAAATTGCTTGCACTGCCCCAAGTGAAGAGTATTTCACAATCGGTCTCAGTCTTAGATGGATTCGGCCTAAGGGCTTTGATCGCTTTAGCTTCGGGCGAAAATTTTACAATCGAGAGTAAACATGTAAGTAATAATTATTTTCAAATGGCGGAGCAACCTTTGCTTGAGGGGGACTATTTTAGTGAAGCGGACATCAAAGATGGTACCCAAGTCATCATTGTCAACGATGTGTTTGCTAATCGCCTTAGTCCCAATGGTAGCGCTATTGGTTTACAAATGTCGCCACCTTCAAGTAGTGACTCATTTACTATTATAGGAGTGGTTAAAGGTGTAAAAATGCCAGCGCAAACGGATATTCCTATGCGAGTTTATGCGCCCTTGAACTGGGCATCTACGCAAATGACGCTGAAGTTGCGAGAGGGGCAAAGTATCACTCGAGAACAGATAGTGTCTGCCATTAAAGATATTAGTAACTTATATGCACTATACAGCCTGCAAACCCTAGCTGACGTTAAACAAGAAAGATTGTTTACTCAATACACATCTGCGATCACCACGTTAGCGTTGACGGTGATTGCTCTATTTCTGGCAGGTATTGGGTTGTACGGGATTTTGAGCTACGGCACCCAAATACGTAGATTTGAGTTAGGTACACGGATAGCAATTGGTGCTAAACGTAAAGACATAGTTTGGTTGATTGTTAAAGATAACACTTGGGTAATTATACTCGGCATTGCCACCAGTATTGTTGTGATGTTTGGGTTGTACATTGGTTTTCGGGATACGTTATCCAGCTATCTAAGAATTGAGCTGTTTCTTATGTTTGGCTCCACAATCATCGCAATAGCATTGTTGTCGTTATTCGCCTGTTACTGGCCTTTACGAAAGTACATTAATCAGCCAGCCATTTATTCATTGCGGGGAAGTGATTAATGAGGTTTTTGAGTGTGTAAATAATTTAGATTGTTGCAGTAAAGTAGGCTGAACAATATTTCTTATACCAATGCATTATTTATTTATGCATTTATGAAGTGTTAAGTTTCATTTTAGTGGTTAATATAAACCATACCTTAAATTGCTTGGTTCGATTGGCCCTACCCCTTTGAACTTTACTCAAGCGTTTTGGCGTATAACGTTAAATGGCTAAGCCAGCATTATTAATTAAAATAAACATTGGAATTTTATGAAAACACTATCTGATATTGGCTTAATCGGCCTTGCTGTGATGGGTGAAAACCTCATTCTGAATATGGCAAGTAAAGGGTATACCGTTACGGCTTTCAATCGCTCCACCGATAAGGTTGAAAACTTTATTAATGGACGAGCTAAAGGTGAGTCCATTCGTGGTGCGTATTCAGTAGAAGAGTTGGTGCAATCACTTGCTAAGCCTCGTAAAATCATGATCATGGTGAAATCAGGCGCGCCAGTGGACGCCACTATTGAGCAGCTTTTACCTTTGTTAGACAAAGGTGACATCATTATTGATGGTGGTAATACTCATTTTCCTGACACTATTCGCCGTGAAAAATACTGTGCTGAAAAAGGTATTCACTTTGTGGGTGCTGGTGTGTCTGGTGGTGAAGAAGGCGCGTTAAAAGGGCCTTCCATTATGCCTGGTGGTTCACTTGAAGCATGGCAAGCAGTGAAACCAATATTCCAAGATATCTCTGCCAAGGTAGAAGATGGTTCGCCTTGTTGTGATTACGTTGGCGAAAATGGCGCAGGTCATTTTGTAAAAATGGTGCACAACGGCATTGAATACGGCGATATGCAGTTGTTGTGTGAAGCCTATCAAATTATGAAAGACACACTTGGCATGTCAGCCGATGAAATGCATGAAGTTTTCAAACAGTGGAACACCACCGAATTAGATAGTTATTTAGTTGAAATTACTCGCGATATCTTAGCTTATAAAGACGAAGACGGCGGTCCATTAGTCGAAAAAATTCTCGATACTGCAGGCCAAAAAGGCACAGGTAAATGGACAGGTGTAGTGGCCCTAGACTTAGGTGTGCCATTAACCCTTATTGCTGAATCTGTATTTGCTCGCTGTATATCTGCTCTTAAAGATGAGCGTGTTGCAGCCTCTAAAGTGATCACTGGCCCGGCTAAAACTTTCAATGGTAGCGATGCTGACAAAGTCGCCTTTATTGAAGATTTACGTCAAGCAGTGCTAGCCGCGAAAATTGTTTCATACGCACAGGGTTATACTTTAATGCGTGAAGCCGCTAAAGAATTTAACTGGAACCTCAACTACGGCGGCATCGCATTGATGTGGCGTGGTGGTTGTATTATCCGTTCTGCTTTCTTAGGCAAAATCAAAGAAGCTTATGATAAAAACCCTGAGTTGAACAATCTATTATTGGATGATTATTTTAGAGACACAGTTGTTGGTGCTCAAGAGGGTTGGAGACGTGTTGCAGTCAATGCTATTACTACTGGTGTACCTGCTCCATGTTTGACAGCTGCTCTTAATTATTTTGATGGATACCGCACAGCACGTTTACCGGCTAACTTATTACAAGCGCAACGTGATTATTTTGGTGCTCATACCTACGAGCGCACAGATAAGCCAAGAGGCGAGTTCTTCCATACCAACTGGACTGGGCGTGGTGGTAATACTTCATCGTCTACTTATAACGCTTAAATCGTTTTAAAATGGATAAAAGGCCGTAACTTGAATACAAGTTACGGCCTTTTTTGTGATTGGTGTACGAGCATATTAATGTTTGAAACTTAGCCCTGCTTAATAAATTGACTATATTGAGCGATCAGGAGACGGTTGGAGGATTAGCTTTTCTAACCCTTTAAATACCAAGTACGCGCTGAAAGCAGACATCTAACGACGAATATCTAGCGCAGTCTTCAGAGCTGCTTTTTTTAATTCTGAATTATGTAAAAACAGTCGAGTAATAGACGACAGTTCGTCGACAAACGGGACATTATTAATGTAACAAAGAGGAAGATCTGGGAATTATGAGTTAAAATGTATTTTCATTTTATGAAGAATGACGTTTTGTTTTACCTATACTAGGATCAAGACCATATGCAATTCACAGACCTGACAAAAGCAAATCCTACAAACTTGAAGAAAGCCTACGAATATGATCTCGAAAAGGTGGAGGCCGATAAGGGTGTAAAGATTACCAAACATGTGCACAGTCAGATCGCCAAAAAGTGTAACAAAACCAGCGCCGTCGGCGCGATAACCTACGATGAAATTGATCTGAAGGTGCTCGAAGATAAACAGTGCTATACAACCGCAGCATTCTTGATGAACTGCTTTCAGGAACGAGGAATTCGTCCTGATACGCCGTTTCACAACAACGACGAGGAACGCTACCCAGTGGATCTTAGCTGGACGCGGTACGTTGAATACAATGTGATTGGCGGGGGGATGCGTTTGATCTATGACTCCACAACTCCGGCTCTATTTTTGAGCTGTCACTATTCATATCCGGCACGCGTCACCTGTTCGGGCGGCGGAGCATTTAGTGCAACTTTTGCCACCATGCTGGGTGAATTACGCTTGACCTACCTTCGTCTGAAGGGGCACTCGGACGGATCTTATAGTGCATTTATGCAAGAAGATCCCAATAAGTTCGACAAGCGTGCAAAAGCTCTCGCTCTACAAGCGCGCCGCTCGCCGCAATTCATAGAGTGGCTGAAGAACAAGAGTGCCCGCCAAGACAAATCAATTGTTAAAACCTTATATAATTTGGACATCTAAGCGGAAAAGTGTTGACTTGTTCCCGTTGGTTGGGTCGCACGCATTCGCTTTGTCTCGACGCTTGCTCACAAATACGTCGTTCAAATTTGCTACTTAATTTAGACACTCAAAGTAAAGTACCCAATCACAGCATCCCCAGTTTCAAACTTTAGTATGCTCGTACAATTGGTAGACAACAAATTTTTATAAACCCATATGTATGATTTTTAAGCAAATAATTGATACTTGTTAGATGTCGTGGGAATATATCAATTCAGCAACTTAAAAAGGATGATGTATGTTGGCCAATATTCAAGGAGGCTATTTACGCCCACCAAGTTTTGCAGAGTTAAAACGGTTTGTTGAATGGAATGGCGAAAATTTCGAATGGGTACTAGTAGTACTCCTGTGTGCGGGTTTAATGCTTTCGTCTTGGCATGACAACAAAATAACCAAAATGCTGGTTGAGCAACCACAACGTAACGATTTTTTCTTTGTGGATTATTTTGTCATAGATGACAATTCTGATGCTAAGTATCGTTATGTGCCGATGCGAGTGATGGAAGTGAAAGATAAGTCACTGGTATTTAAAGTGGGCAACGTTGGGCAGCGCACTAAGTTATCACCGACAAAACATGTAATGGCCGACCGCGCCATGCATAAAAACTATTATCGCAAAGATACCTTGGAATTGAGCTTGATGCAGATATCTGAGTTGTTCAAGTCTGATGTCATTTATGCGGCGGTTAGGCCTAGGAATATCTTTATCAATGGCTGGGTTGTACTGAATCAAAATGAACTTTAACGATTACTCGATAAAAAACAACAAGCGCCGACTCATATTGCTATGGATCGGCGCTTCTGTTTTCGAGTGGATCTGTCTTCTGCCTATATAACTATTGGTTGTTATTTATGGCAATCAAAGGGTTGATAATACCCATACTACCTCTCGAAGACAGATCCCTCGTTGATTCATATAAAGCAGGTACTAGGCCAATTATTTTTGTTTAATAAAAACATGGAGTTAACTTATTTCAGAGGCTTAAATGTTAGATGGCTGCACGGTCTTTGTGAAGCAAAATCATGAGAACACCAAAATAGTGCGCTAGACCGGATGGTCTGGTCTAGCTGATAAACTTCTGCCAAGCTTTAAGTAATCTATAAAAATCAGCTAAGCCACAACCTGATTGAATATGTAAATCGGCTAATTCTTGGCTCTCATCATCTTCTGAGGGGGCGAGCTCTTGTTTATCAAATTGTTATGGGTGGCTTGTTAAAACTGCAGACAACACGGGAGCGTCCATATATGTCTAAGTAAGTTAAACTGTGGTTACTTTGATACCCGACACAAGGGTGATTATTAGTAATAACAGTCAAATAATTGGAGTGGCACCGCCGACTTTCTAACCTCATTGATATGAAAGAGATGTATATTTTGAAATTATGAGGTAACGTGCATTGATATTTAATGAAAAATGTCGTTCTATTCTACTTACTAGTACTCGCCAAATGTTGATCTTCGAAAAGCTTAAGAGCTAAAATAATGGTTTCATGTATATAAACACCCTCGACCATATAAACACCCACGACGGAACAAGGAGGAGCATGAGGTCAAGGCGGATCACAATTTTGGGTGGCTTGATTTTGGCCATGCTTACCGTGGTAGCGGGTATTTCGGTGTTTGTTATAATGCAGCGTCACGCAGAGTCTATTCTCAGTACCAGCTTGAGGGATTCGCTGGAAAACCGGGAAAGACTCTTCCAGTCGAATTTTGAGCGCCAGGTGCATGATGTAGCTACAATCACCATGCGTCCGTTTCTGATTCAGCAAATCAAAAAATATAATAGCGGTGTAGATGCTGAGGCCGCGCGTGCCCTGCTGAAAAGGGGTATAGATTCGTTTCTGCTGACCGGGTATACCTCCCTGGTTATACTCGATGTCAATGGCAGGGAAATCGCGCGCTCGGGTGAGCTTATTATCGACCCAGACCTGGATGTTCCCCTCCAGCTTGCTGTGCCTGCTGCGCTTTTGTGGAAAGATGAGCTGATTTTCAATGCTAACGGCGTATTTCGTGATCACGGAACCAGTGTCGGTTTCATTATTACCCAGACAAAAGTGACAGAGCTGACCGAGATGCTTTCAGATGTCACGTTACTAGGTAAAACCGGCGAGCTGGCCCTCTGCGCACCCGCCGAAGAAAGTACGATGCAGTGTTTTCCTATGTTGCTGCACCCCGAACCGTTCAAAGACTTGAAACGTACTATCAATGGAAAACGCCTGCCCATGGATTATGCACTGGCCGGTGAAGCCGGCGTGTTGCGTGCCAAAGACTATCGAGACGAAACCGTGGTGGCCGCATACATGCCACTGTCCACCACCGGTCTGGGTCTGGTATTAAAAACGGACGCAGCTGAACTGTTTCAGACTCTAAGTTATCAGCTGCGATATGTTCTGTTGACGCTTGTTGCTCTGGTTGTAGTGGGCGTATTCACACTGCGCTGGCTTGTTGCGCCTCTGTTAAGGCAAGTAGTCGATTCTGAGCAGCAAACCCGTAAGGTCAACGCACGGCTTGCCGATAAAGAAGCCCGCTTAAGTGCGATTTTTAAAAACGTTGAAGATGGAATTATTGTGGTCAATCAGGCGGGTGCGATCGAATCGGCGAACCCCGGAGTGGAGGCTATCTTTGGCTATGCCGCCAGCGAAATGATTGGCCAGGATGCTAGTATGCTGTTAGGTGCGCAAACACGAGGTCAAGTGGGCGATTATTTGCAGCTTTATCTTCAGACGGGAAAGTCATCTTATATTGGTGCTGCCAGAGAAGTGCTGGCGACACGTAAGGATGGTACGTGCTTTCCCATGGATATTCGCATCACAGAGATGCGTATGGGTGGGGCGAGTATGTTTATTGGTATGCTGCGTGATATCACCGAACGGAAATTGTCCGAGAAAAAAATCCTCTACCTCGCAACACACGATGCATTAACAAATCTACCAAACCGCCATCTTTTGCAGGACAGAATACTGCAGGCGATCACACACGCCAAGCGCAATGAGGGCACCAAAGTGGCTTTATTGTTTATCGATCTCGATGGCTTTAAAAAAGTTAACGATAACTACGGTCATGGTGTAGGTGATGCATTGCTGGTAGAAGTGGCGAAGCGAATCTGCAGTGTTTTGCGCAGCGAGGATACAACTGCACGACAAGGTGGCGATGAGTTTATCGTCACCCTGCCCCACGTTAAGCAAGTAAGCGACGTAGAGCTGATAGCAAAGAAGCTACTCACAGCAATCGCTGCGGCATATCAAATCCACAACAGCCAGATTCATATCGGTGCCAGCATCGGTATTGCCCTTTATCCCGATGATGGCACCGATATCGAGATGCTGCTTAAAAACAGCGATACCGCAATGTACACCGCGAAAATGGCTGGGCGAGGAGCGTATCGCCGCTACACGCCTGAGATGTAAAGGGTGCATGATAACGACCGAGCAAGCAACTAAAGCCCAATGTATAATCACGCTGTGTGCACATAACTTGCACTGTTTTTTGAGGTTGTCATTTAAAATACCCTACACCCAAACCACCTGAAGATGTATATTTCCGGTGGTTTGGGTATAAATGTGTAAACACATCTAAAGCAGACCCATAAAATCACTAAAATAGTGCACTAGACCGGATTGTCTGGTCTAGCTAATAAACTTCTGCCAAGCTTTAAGTAATCTATAAAAATCAGCCAAGCCACAACCTGATTGAATGTGTAAATCGGCTAATTCTTGGCTTGCATCATCTTCTGAAGGTGCGATAGATTGAATATGATTGTTATTTAGCATGAGTTCAACTTCGTCTTTATCAAACAGCAAATGGTATTCCTTGCCGTTGTGTTGATAACTAATTATTTGATTGCTTTGAAGTTGTTGGACAGTGTTGAGTAACAGGGTGATTTTTGCAAAGTCTTGGGCGATATCATGACTTAACCAATCACCAAAGGCTTCACATTCAAGCTCACATGTGGCTACGGGGTTACCCAAAATATCATGGGAAAATTGATAGTCCATTAGATTTCACAGGTTGTTAGAAAATGGGCTTTCATTATACGCCAAAGCGGTCACCGCTGTGGATAATTAACATTGATAAATTGATCTAAGCTGTGTCTTTGAATACCGAACCAGAGTGTTCTAGTTCGGTCAAATATACTCGTACATCAAATTCAATTTGATGATAGTCAGGCAACATATGCTGGCATAGCTGATAAAACGCCTTGTTGTGTTGTTTTTCTTTTAAGTGGGCTAATTCGTGCACCACTATCATATTTAAAAAAGCGTCAGGGGTGTTTTTAAATAAAGTACTGACCCGTAACTCATTTTTACTTTTTAATTTTCCACCTTGCACTCTGGACACATAGCTGTGTAAACCTAAAGCATGGTTAACGATATGAATTTTGCTGTCATATATCACTTTGCTCAGTGGTTGGGTTTTCTTCATATATTGATTTTTCAAGGATATTGCGTAGTCACGGAGATCATTATCGTTGGCTACTTTGTGTAGGGTCGGATAACGTGTTCGCAACCAATCACCGAGTTTATTGGTGTCGATCAACTGACGTATATTGTTTTGTAAATGAACTGGGTAATGGGCCAGGTAGGGTAAATCTTGGGTCATACAATAAACCTTAATAATCGGGACGCCATTCTACGTCTTTATAAATGACTCGTCTCCTCACTTTTTAAATTGACATATGAAATATCATATATATGATATTTCATATGTATAGTGTTAAGTACTGCCTTAAATGACTCCTGTCACTTTTTATAAATGTTTATCTGAAGACACACGTTTGAAGTGTTTGTTATTGATCACGCTCAAGGGCGAGTTGTGTGTCTGCGATTTAATTAGCGCGTTAAAGTTAAGTCAGCCTAAAGTTTCCAGGCATTTAGCAGAGTTAAGAAAATGCGGGATTTTGTCAGATAACAGACGAGGAAAATGGGTGTTTTATCAACTTAACAAAGCCTTGCCACAATGGGCGCATGAGGTGTTAGCACTTACTACAAAAAATAACCAAACATACTTAGACGACTGTATCGATAACTTAGATTCAGTCAAACAAATGGATAACTGCTGTTAATCCTATTACACCGATGGAAAATTCTTGAATGAAAGTATTATATATTTGTACCCATAATCGCTGCCGCAGTATTCTGTCTGAAGCGATCACCAATCAATTTGCCGATGGCAAAATAATTGCAAAAAGCGCCGGCAGTCAACCTGTAGGTGAAGTGCACCCATTGTCGATAAAGTATTTGCAAGAAGCTGGGATTTCAACAGATGGATTGCGCAGTCAATCATGGGATGAATTTGAAGAATTTGCAGCTGATTTAGTAGTCACAGTATGTGATTCAGCGGCTGGTGAAACCTGTCCGCTGTGGTTTGGTAAAAGCTTAAAAGTGCACTGGGGATTAGCTGATCCATCTAAGTTACAAGGTTCAGAAGAACAAATTGCCGCGGCCTTTAGAGCGACTATTGAACAAATCAAACAGAGAGTGAAACAGCTGGTTAACCTCGAAGTCGATGTTACAGACAAAGCCGCTTTTAAAACTGCGCTGACGAACCTAGGCGCACACTAATGTCTGTCACTGATGCAATTATGCCTAATCTGGATATCACCCAATTCCACTCGCCGCGAGGGGAAGATTTCGCCAAGAAAAGCGCCGAACATAAACCCAAAATACTTTTGCTGTATGGTTCATTACGAGCCCGCTCCTTTAGTCGCTTAGTGATACAAGAGTCGGCGCGTTTGCTGGATGCCATGGGAGCCGAAACACGGATTTTTGACCCAACTGGTTTGCCCTTACCAGATGGTGACGATGCCACCCATGCAAAAGTAGTAGAACTACGTGACCTGATGATGTGGTCACAAGGGCAAGTATGGTGTTCTCCAGAACGTCATGGCGCAATGACAGGCATCATGAAAAGTCAAATAGATTGGGTGCCCCTTAGCTTAGGTGGGGTGCGTCCTACACAGGGGAAGACGCTGGCAGTGATGCAAGTCTCTGGTGGCTCGCAGTCATTTAACGCGGTTAATCAAATGCGTATTTTAGGTCGCTGGATGCGTATGTTGACCATTCCTAATCAGTCATCGGTGGCCAAAGCATTTTTGGAATTTGACGACAACAACCGCATGAAACCTTCGCCCTATTACAATCGCATAGTCGATGTGCTGGAAGAGCTGATGAAATTTACCTTGCTTACCAGAGACAACAGCGACTATTTGGTTGACCGCTATTCTGAGCGAGTCGAATCGGCAGAACAAGTCAGCCAGCGCGTTAATCAACGTTAAATATAGAGGAGCAAGTCATGGGATTATTTGAGCGTTATTTATCGGTTTGGGTGGGCATTAGTATCATAGCAGGTGTGATTTTGGGCAGTGTTATCCCCGATTTTTTTACCTTTGTAGCAAGCTTAGAATATGCTCATGTGAACATAGTGGTGGCGGTACTAATTTGGTTGATGGTTTACCCTATGATGATCCAAATTGATTTCTCATCCATCAAAGATGTAGGTAAAAAACCCAAGGGTTTGGCCTTAACACTTGTTATCAATTGGCTGATTAAACCTTTTACCATGGCTGCTTTAGGTTGGTTATTCTTTAAAGGATTTTTCGCCGACTGGGTCGACCCGCAATCGGCCAACGAATATATTGCCGGCATGATTTTGTTAGGTGTGGCACCTTGTACCGCCATGGTCTTTGTATGGAGCCAAATGACCAAAGGTGACGCTAACTATACCTTAGTACAAGTGTCGATTAACGATATCATTATGATCTTTGCCTTTGCGCCTATCACCGCACTTTTGTTAGGTGTAAGTGATATTCAAGTGCCTTGGAATACCTTACTAATTTCTGTGTTGTTGTATATTTTATTGCCTTTAGTTGCAGGCGCTTTGACTCGTTCTATTTTAGATAATAAGGCATTAGATAAAGAAGCTGACGGAGCTGAAGAACATAAAAATGTAGATGGTTTTGTCGCTAAACTTAAGCCATGGTCGATAATAGGTTTACTCGCTACTGTGGTGTTATTGTTTGGTTTTCAAGCGCAAACTATTTTGGCTGAACCTCAGACTATTTTATTGATTGCCATACCCCTCATCATCCAAACTTATGGCATTTTTGCTATTGCTTACTTTTTTGCTAAGCGCCTTAAACTACCCCATAATATAGCGGGGCCCGCCAGTATGATTGGCACTTCTAACTTTTTTGAGTTGGCGGTTGCTGTGGCTATTTCACTGTTTGGATTACATTCAGGTGCGGCTTTGGCCACTGTGGTGGGTGTGCTGGTTGAAGTACCTGTGATGTTGTCTTTGGTGTATTTCGTGAATAGAACTCGGCATTGGTTTGATTAGAAGCAGCTTGGAGCATAGAGTGGTGAGCTTCTAGCATAAGCAAAAGGATAAATGGATGATAGTGTTTGCATTCGAGTCTTGGGCTGTCAACATGTGCTGTAATTGGAATGAGTTTATTGGAAAAGCGCTGGGTTATGAAAATTGTAGTTTTATTTTTGTCGGCTTTGTTTGCAACAATTAATGTAGCTAATGCTACTGGTGTAGAGTCAGACGCGCGCAGCACTGTTGATGAGTGTTTATTAAATGCTCTTAAACAAGCCACGGCCGAACAAACTGTGGGTGAATTGCGCGAAAGCTGCATAGAAACAGCGCCTACCTTATTCAAGCGACGTGTTGAGCTAGAACGACAAGCGTCGAAAAACCGTTTTGCGATTATTCCTCATAAACCCAACTTTATATTGCCCGCTAGTTTGACCAGTATTAATCAACAGCCCTATCTTGGGACGCCAGTCGGTTCTGAGTTGGATGATGTTGAAATTAAATTTCAAGTTTCGTTAAAATACTTGTTTATGCAAGACCTGCTATTTAAAGATCTCGACCTACAATTTGCTTTTACCACAACTAGCTGGTGGCAAGCCTACAATGCTGGTATTTCAGCGCCTTTTCGAGAGACCAATTACGAGCCAGAAGTTATTTTGAATTATCACCACTCTTGGACGCTGTTTGGTCTGCCTATCGAACAAACCACTTTGTCATTTAATCATCAGTCAAATGGCCAAACAGGACAGTTATCTCGCAGTTGGAACCGCATCATTCTAGGTTTCGCTTTTGCCCCAACCGAAAATGTACTGTGGGGCTTTAGAACTTGGTACCGCTTGCCTGAAGATGAAAAAATTACAGCACTGGATCCCTCTGGAGACGATAATCCTGATATCGAAAAATATATGGGTTATGGCGAAATCGGTGGACTGTGGAGCATCTCAGAAAAACATTCATTAGAGTTTATGCTGAGAAATAACCTACGTAGCGAAAATAAAGGGGCTATTCAACTGGGCTGGTCGTTCCCTATCAACGACCGAATTCAGGGATACGTAGAATACTTTAACGGATACGGTGAAAGTTTGATTTACTACAACCAGCATGCACAAAGGATAGGTATTGGATTTAAATTGACTAACTGGTTGTAGCGATTAAAGCACTTAAGTCTCTTGATAAAACTCAGTTCTGTTTCGGCCATTGTTTTTGGCCTTATACAGAGCAATATCAGCTTGTTTTGTTAAATCCTCTAAGTCTTGACTGCCATCGCTCATAGTGATGCCAATGCTTATAGTTACTGGCGTGTTGTTTACTTCTATTTCTAACATTAATTTATGTAGCCGCTGAGCAAACAATTTGGCATCAGTTGCATCAGTATCAGGTAGCAGCATGATAAATTCTTCACCACCAAAGCGTGCAATCAAGTCAGTTTGACGACCAAACGTTTTCAATCGCAGTCCTAATTCTTTTAAAACGCGGTCACCTTCCAAGTGCCCATAAGAATCGTTAATTTTTTTAAAGTAATCAATATCAATCATTAATAAAGTAATGGTATGAACATAGCGTTTTGCTTGATTGATGACTTCTGGTGCGCGCAAATTGACTTCTCGGCGATTCATCAACCCGGTCAACTCATCTGTTGATGACAACGATTGCAGTACTTTTGCTTGAGCTTCTAATTTTTTGCGTACTTCTATTAGCTCTTCATAAAGTTGGTCGCGTTTTGATGCGTTAAAAAAACTCCAATAAATATTACCGTGATCATCCATTTTTGCATTGATTATTATAGGCACACGCTTTCCGTTACCGTCTAATAACGCCAGTTGCATTTCTTCGCACTTTTTTTCGTGTAACAACAAAGGCATTAAATAACTTTCGCAAAATATCTTCGATGAATAAGTAAATAGGTCGTCTGAACTTCTACCTATTAATGTTTTAAGATCCCAATTTAATTCGTCTGAAAAATAAGCATTAGCATAAATAATCCTGCGATTTTTATCAGTCACTAATGCGCCGGACTGAAAAGCATCTGGTGTGGGAACTGCAAGTTCAGTGGCTTGTTGTTTGTTAGTCAAGGTAGTCTCTTAATCCTTGGTTAATGATGTCTGAATGAGTCATATGTAAACAATGCTCCTGAGCTTCTACAAGCTGTAATTTTGCTTGAGGTAATTGTTCGGTCATATAATCGCCAATATCAGTCGACGCTAGGGCATCCTCACTACTTTGAAAGAGCAAAACTGGGTGTTTAGCCTCTTTTAACAAGTGGCGGTAATCGGAGAAAAATGTTGCTCTGGCAAAGGTTTTAGCCACTAAAGGGTCGGTGGAACAAAAACTACCTGATAACTCACCCACAAGTTTTTCGGAATTATTCGAACCCATAACAAGAGGGGCAAGGTAGTTAGCCCAACCAATGTAATTTTTGTCCATTAAATCGATAAGTTCTTCTAAATCCGCTTTGTCGAATCCCCCAATATAATCAGGTTTGAAATTTAAGAAACAAGGAGAGGGACAAATCATTACCAACTGACTAAAAAGCATTGGTTTTTGGATTGACGCTATGAGACCAATCATACTGCTGACTGAGTGACCCACAAAGATGACATCGTGCAACTCTAGGGCTTCACAAATATCTAAAATATCTTGAGCATAACCTTCTAGTGAGCAGTATCTTGCTTGATCATAATGAGCAATATCGGATTTACCTGAGCCTACATAATCAAACAATACTACTTTATAGTGTGGCGTTATGGCGGGTAACATAAAACGCCACATATTCTGATCACAGCCAAAACCATGTGCCAAGAGTAGGGTTTTCGCACATGAGCCAAGCACATTCACATTATTCTTTTTTATCACGTCATGGGCATTTTGCATGTTTTTGATTACCTTGATTAAAACCACTTTTTCCATAACATGCCTATTAGTAATATTATGGCCAATATAATCATAGTGGTGGCTAAGTAGAAAAATGCTTTAGGCTCTTGAGTGCCGGGTAAACCTGCCACATTCATGCCAAATATGCCGGTTAAAAAGGACAAGGGTAAAAATATGGCGGTGACTAAAGATAACACATACATACGCATACCTTGTTGCTCTGCAATGCGATTACGCAACTCATCTTGTAATACCATGGCACGTTCTTTAGCTAAGTCCAAATCTTCGACGTAACGAGTCATACGGTCAGTTTGGTCTCGCAACTCAAAAGCTTGTTGTTGGTTTAGTGATTTATTGAAACGATACATAGCATCAAGTGCATCTCGTTGTGGTGCTAAATAGCGACGAATAGCGGCGGCTTGCCTGCGTATCATGGAAAGTTTAATTCTGTCTTGTTTTGCAGATTTATCTAATGCTTCGAATTCAGTTAAATCTTCATCTAGAACATCAACAGTTTCGCTGATCCTATCGGCAATTTTAGTAATGATTCTTAAGGTTAATTCTAGTGGAGACGAGGGAATACATCCTTTTTCAAGCTCTTCTTTAGCGTCTTGCACAGACAATAATTGACGATCTTTACGCCTAGCAGAAATCAGCATGTTATCGCTGATCCACAAGCGCAACGACACCATATCTTCTGGATCGGCATCGGGGTTACGATTAATACCGCGTAAATACACTAACATACCCTCACCAAACTGAATCGCTTTTGGTCGAGTTTCAGCGGTGCAAAGTGCGTCTATAATTTCGGTTTGTAGACCCAGACCTTGTAAACACTCTTTTGAATCTATGGCATCCGCCTGAATATGAAACCAGTTAAAACCAGAAGAAGGCGTACCTTCATAGTTATGGTCAATTGTTGGTGGTATGACGGATACATTTGCGTCAATATTCAATGCCCATAACATAGCTTTAGATGTTTTCTCTGTTTGGTTCATTTAGTTTTCCTGGGCATTTGTAGCGGATTTATCTTTGGGCACGAGTTGTAATGTTCCGTCCACATGAATATCCCTTTGAGGGAAGGCAATAACAATATCGTGTTGTGAAAACAATTCGTCAATACGAAAACGTACATTACTGCGCACCACTCTTAAGTCTCTATCTTTGTTAGCATTGATCCAAAAATAGGCTTCAAAAATTAACGCGCTGTCACCAAAATCTTCAAACAATACTAAAGAGGCAGGATCGCTGAGTATATCTTGCTGCTCATTCACCGCTTGTAAAACAAGGTCATGCACTTGTTTGCATGGCGAACCATAAGCCACACCTACTCTGACCATAGTACGAGTCAAGTCATCCATTAGGTTCCAATTGACCACTGTATTTTCAAGTAATTTGCTGTTTGGGATTAACATGTGCACGCCGTCAATCCTTCTTATCCTAGTAGAACGGGTGTTAATGGCTTCTACTCGGCCTTTGGCATTTTCAACTTCTAAGAAATCGCCAATTTTAATCGGCCGCTCCCACATCAGTATCCAGCCACTGATAAAATTATTAATAATATTTTGCGCACCGAAGCCAAATCCTATTGCTACCGCGCCAGATAGAAACGCAAATGCCGTGATAGGTACATTTAAAAAATCTAAGGTAGTGACCGCTAATACCAAAATAGCCACTATATAAAAAACACGTTTAATTAATTGCACAACGTCGGGATTTGCACCGCGCCTGACAAGTTTTCTCACTATTGATCTGGCAAACCATTTAATAAGAATAATACCTAGCACTATGGCCAAAGGCACGGCTATGAGTTCACCAACAGTGAATGACCGCTCAAAAATAGGAAAAACTGGAGTATTTAATTTTTCTATCACTTCATTTATGGTGTCGTTAAGCATTTATAATCCCTAAATTACTTCCAAAAAACAGATCGCCGCAATTGCTTTTTACTATTTTGCCGCTTTGGATTGTTTGGTACTTTTTTCGCGCATAAAGTCGATGACAGAATCAATGCCTTTCTGACGGATCATAGGGGCAAATTCGGCCCGTTTTGATTGCACCATACTTATGCCTTCAGCCGTTAAATCAAAAGCTTTCCATTGGTTTTCCTTATTACGGCGCACTTGAAAGGTAATACTGATATCTGGTTTCCCCGCTTCTTTTATCAGCGCTTTAACAGACACGGTTTTTTTGCCATCGCTAGGACGAGAGGGTTCGAACTCTACAATTTGATTAGTGTAACTACTCAACGCATTGGAGTAAGTGCTTAACAAATACAACCTAAATTGCTCAAAATACAGCTCGAGTTTTTCCCGGGGGATATCTCTTGCTTGAGTACCTAATACACTAAGTGCCGCATAAACGTGGTCAACATGTGGCAATAACTGTTGCTCTACAATCTTACTCAATGCATCTGGATCACTCTTTATTAAGGTTTGATCTTGTTTCATTTTGGCGAAAGTGGCAGAAGCGACGTCTTTAACAAATATATAGGGATCGTCAGATTGTTTTCCTGAAGCCGCAAAACTAATAGTCAGAATTAAGATGGCTAGCTTTATCGATTTGAACATTGAGTCAATTTCCAAGGGTATTCCCTAGTATTTATTTTGCCCAACATTGTACTATTGGTTTGTCTTGACTTGTATCTAAAATAAGTACTAATTAAGAAGACACCCATCATAAATTGAGCTTGTTTGGCGGCTAGTTCAAACGGCACATATGGGTCAAACCTCCACAACCAAGGCCTAGCTCTGCCGATTTCCCCGCAATATACGACATTATCAACAAAGCTATGGGCGAAAGCATGGGTATTTGTGTGCCTTGGCCGCATGATGAAAAAAAGCAAGGCATAGGCAAGGCCGCATGACCGTTTGCCTTAAACCGAAATGGCAAGCACATCATCAGCTTTGTAAAGCTGCTGTTCATGCCACAAGTCATATTTTGCTTGCATCTGTAACCATGATTCAGCAGAGCCGCCAAACGCTTTGGCTAGCTTTATTGATGTTTTGGGAGATATCCCTCTTTTACCGTTTACTATCTCAGACAGGGATGTCCTTGTCATGTTAAGTGCCTTAGCTGCAACCGTAATGCTTATATTTGATGGGCTGATATACAGCTCTTTTAGCGTCTCGCCTGGGTGTGGGGGGTTATGCATCATACTTATTCTCCAATTTTTAATGATAATCATCATAGTCAACAATGTAAGCGTTGCCGTTTTCAAACTCAAAGAAAACACGCCAGTTACCGTTTACATTAACAGACCATTGGCCGTCAAGTTTGCCTATCAGATGAAGATTAGAGCCATGAAAATTCATATCTTCAATTTCTATAGCAGAATCCAACCTATTCAGAATGTTTCTAAGCTTTTTAACGTGGT
>Ga0316209_1001377_pt1 | contig 25862 bp, 21 predicted proteins | sample 6monopyrite_MG_FD_204945 | JGI IMG/M metagenome (GOLD analysis project Ga0316209, IMG submission 204945) | Microbial mat bacterial communities from mineral coupon in-situ incubated in ocean water Damariscotta River, Maine, United States -... | ecosystem: Environmental > Aquatic > Marine >...
AATTTCTCAACGATTTGCAATTCAGTCAAATTTGATTCATCCGCATAATTTTCAATTTCTTTTTTAATCTTTGATAAATTACTCATAAGTCTCATTTTTAACTTTCTGCCACAATGAATGCCAACGTTTATGTATATGAAAAGTAGCAGAATAAAAATGCTATTATTTTCAATATTAAAACAAAGATAGCAGAAAAGCATAAACTTTTTAGTTTGCACTTAACTGCTATTTTTTATATGCTGTGTTGTGGTTTGTATTTATTCTTTTTCCAATTTATATAATTTCCAATTATCATTATAAATGAACTAAATAACCATAACCAATAGCCCAAACCGTAAAAATTCACAATTGAAGTTGTACTACCATCATTTACAATAATTTGATCTACAAATAAAAAAGAGCCCATTAGTATAAGTGAAATCCCGCTTAATACTAATGATATTTTCGTCTTCTTTTTATATAATACCCAAGAGATAAAAAGAATTGGATTTGCTAGCCACGAAAATGCTGGAAAATGTAACTTAAATACACCAAACCAACCAAAGACTAAATTTAATAAACCAGAAAAATATTCACAAGTACCACCAACAGTACAATAACTTTTTTGAGTTAAAGAGATTAAATACAATCCTATACTTAAAAATAAAAACAACTTTTTAGATTTATTTTTCATAAATTTATTTTTATAAATTATTCACAATCCAAAATATCTATAACTGTTCCAATCATATGTAATCTGCCAGATTTATATGTATTGAGAGCAGGTGAACGTTCGTTAAAAAAATCTTGCCAAAAAGTACTTTCTTCTTCAATGTAATTTATTGTATCAGAATCTTCAGCTTTAATACCAAATTGACTTTGAATCTTATCAACGATTTCTCCTTTTACCACAGTAGCTTGAATTTCAGAATTATGCCCTCTATTATATTTTAAACGAGTTGGACCACTTAACCCTGCTGCATTGTATGTATATGCAGTTCTGCCAGTAGCAAGTGAATTAGCACTAGCTAATCCACCGCCTAAAGAATGACCTGTAAAATACAATTGCTTATTACCAACTAAATTACTTAATTTTGTAGCATTTTCTACCGAAATTTCATACTGTTCAGAATAATTTCCAGAAACTTGACTTATATTGTTGTACCAATCTATAATTGAAATAGGATCTGTACCTTCAGTAACATACATATATTGATAATCACCATTTACTTTTTTTTGATACACAGCAGAATTAAAGCCAGAATCGGGATCTGTTAAGTTCATTGAAGAAGTATCCAAAGTGTTATTCAACTCCCATCCACCACTTAGTTGATTGGGTATTGGCTCTGTTCCTAATTCTTGCTGACCATTTGTTGTATTATATACATCTCTTGATAAAAGAGCTGTTTCGCAAGGGGTTGGAGTATTTACACAATTACCATTATCATCTTCATTCATTCCCTCTGGGCATTCACATTCTTGAGTAGTTTCATTAAAAAATTTACCACCAGTACAAATAGATTCACATTTACCAGTAGTCGGATTTTTCTTATACCCATCAGGACAATTTCCATTTTCATCAGGTTCAATAGGTGCTGCCATTAAAATTGCAGCAGCAGCAGATGTTACTTGTCCAGAAGACAAGCTAGTTCCACCTCCAACATTAGGATTCATTCCATTTGAAGTAGCTCCATTTATGTAGCTTCCATAGGAATTACCATACGTATAATAGACTCCACCACCATTTCCACTTCCACCACCACTTGATTCACCAGGATCTTGGAGATATGCTGTAACAACAACTTCGTCTAAAACACCACCATCAGGTAAATTATCTGTATTCCAACAATCTTCACCTCCAACACCATCGCTTTGAAACAAGAATAGTGGTAAAAAACTTGCTTTTTGGGTTTGAGCTTTAATAATGTAACGTTTGGTAAAAACACCATTTTCAATAATGTAACCATCGATAAACTTGCCTTCTAAATTATTGAAGAAAATTCTACCATTAACTATATTTCCTTCTGAATCAATTTCATCTTTCCATATTGTAAATATTACATTTCTAATATGGTTATTTACATTTATAAAATAAAGTTCACTAGAATATTTACCATTTCTATTAATTTCAGAACTTGCTGTTGTAAGTTGAGCATTTGTATAAGCTATTTCATTATGTTCTAAAGTATTCCAATCTGGTGTAACCTCAAGAGGGTTTTCAGTACTTTTAGCATAAGTTCTTTTTAATTTGATTTTTTCTTTTTTTGAATTAAAATGCGCAATTGCATCTTTAAAAGAAACCGTTTTAACATTACTCAAATTAATGTTCTCAGGTTCAATATCACTATCTTCAAGAGCACAGTTCCAAAGAAATAGAGTTATTCCAAATAGAAATAGCCCATGAATTACATAGTTTTTACTTTTTTGTTTCATTTTCATATTTATAAATTTAATCATTAGTATTTTAAATTATGCTACAATTTTTTATTATTCAATTCAGCTAGTAAATTAGCGAATATAAACCACAACGTGTTTGTATATGGTTTGTTGCGTGGTTTAGCACGTAATTTAGCAAATAAAAACCGAATAGAAAATCCGCAAGGATTTTCGTAAGTAGGCTAGAACCAAGCAATAAATTATATACGGTGTTGTGCGTTCGTTATTTTTCTATTTCAATTGTATGTGAATATGATCATCGTGTCTCACAGCTCTGCATCCGTGATATCTTACTTTATTATTCTTTAAATTCATTCGGTTTTTTAAATGTGGTTCTATAAATAGTTTTCCTAAATTATTATTTCCTAATATACTTTCTATTAATTTTTTCGTTCCTTTTTCCGAGAAAACTATCTTTTCATTAATTTTTCCTAAAGTCAAATATTTCGGGAAGTCATATTGAAAATAACCTTTATTTAAGCACTTTTCAATTTGATTATATTCATTTGGTTTCGGATTTTCAAAAAGTCCATAACCGCTTACAGATTTCTGCTTATTCGTAATTTCTCCAGCTTTTGTTTCGTAAATTAAACTAATGTCAATTTTCTTTCCGTCATTATGACTTAAATGCGGTAGAAGTGGAAATTTATTTATGAATGGAAAATTCGCATCTAAATAGTGAATTTCAATATTCGTTCCGTTTAACTTTTTTTCAGTTTCTTTCAATAATTCATTAAGTTTTGGTCGAACATAATTTCTATTCAACAAAATTGTCATAAAATTCGTAGGTTTTATTTTTTCCGAATTAGTTACTTTTTCTCGCCCAAAAAAAGGTGCAATTTCTGGAACAATTATTAATGTTGAAAATAGATATATTCCAATAAATATTATAAGTGTTTTTAATTTCAGATTTTTATTCCATTTGTAAGAAATAAATAAGCTTAATAAATAAATTATTCCACCAATTTGAGTAATTGCAGTGAGCAAAATAAATAGAATAATTTTCAATATAAATTTCAGAATTCTGTTCAATTACGATTTGTTTTTTAATGACGCACAACGTGTTTGTGTATGATTAGTGGCGTGTTAAAGCACCTAATTTAGCAAATAAAAACCGAATAGAAAATCCGCGAGGATTTTCGTAAGTAGGCGAGGACTAGCCATTAATTATACACGGTGTTGCCACACGTACTTTTTTCAGTTCATTGGTGGTTCGATTATTAATTTCAGCACAAAACTGTCTTTCTTTTTGTTTATATTAATTATTTCACAATCTATCATTTCCCCGTTTTTCAGTCCGTAAATATATTTCTTTGCGGTTGTTCTAAAATTTGGATAAAATTCCTTTTTTATTGGAATTCTTGCCTTATGTTCTCCCAAAACGTAAAATTCGGATTTTCCATCTTCATTGATAACAACACTAACTTTTTGGATTGTCCCAATCAGTTCGTCCATTTCTCCATTCGTCCATTTTCCTCGTTCACGATTGTCTCCAACTACAAGTTGACCATTTTCATTATATCCTTGAAATAATGTCATAATCTCTTCTCCAACTTTCCAATTTTCAAAATCGGATTTATTTATTAAACTCGATTTATGAATTAAGCCCAAAAGTGAGCCGAATTTCCAATTAAAGTGAAAACCTAAATCTACAAAAACTCCATACTTTGTTTTTTGTAAAACAATCCCACGATATTTAGCATACTTTTCCAAATTCGGATTTTCAAATTCCTGCTCTTTTGCATCTATTTTAATTGAAATCGGATTTTCCTCGACAGTATGAATTTTTCCCGTAAAAAATTTTCCGACTAATGAATTAGAAGCATTTTTCCAAAATTCGATTGAAGGATAAGCCCAACCTAAATGTTTAAAAGAAACAAATGCAAATAAACCACCAACTTTTACTAAAAAACCTTTTTCTTTTGGTTCAATAATTCGGAAAGTCAGATTTTTTTGGTTTGAATATGCTTCTTTAATATTCAGCAATAAATCTTGAAGATAATCCTTGTCATTTTTCGGGTCAAGATAGTATTCAATATTTTCTGTCGTTTTTCCCAATGTTCAATGGTTTTCTCGTATGTGTGGCAACGTTTATGTGTATGGAAAGTTGCGTGCTTGTGTGCGAGGATTTTCCGAAGGAAAATCAGATGCAAGCAAGCAAAGCAACTGACATTGGTTTAGTATAAAACTAGCAATTTTTTATACACGGTGTTCTATAGTTATTTCTTTCGTTTGCATTACTTTTCTCTGTATCCCTTTATTTATAAGGTTTTTCATGTTTTTGTTAATGTATTACAAGGCAACAAAATGCAAGAAAATGCTTGTTTTGTTGTACCCTTTGTTGTACCTTAGTATTCGGTTGCACCGTATTGCACACCTTTAAAACCAATACTTTATGTCTTCAATTAAAATAATTCTCCGAAAAAATAAGCTAGATAAATCAGGTGAAGCACCACTTTATCTAAGAGTTATCAAAGACCGTAAAACTAAATTCATTTCTTTGAGTTTAAAACTAGACCCAAATCAATGGGATGAAGATAAACAAAAAGTTAAAAAGAATCACAGTAATTCTGCAAGATTAAATGCTTACATATCCAAAAAGGTTGCAGATGCAAAAGGAGAGGTGGCAGATTTAGAAAGAAGAAATTTATCTACATCAGCTAGAAAATTAAAAGAGGCCATAAAAGGGAAACCGTTAACAAATTTCCTTGAATATTCGTATAATCGCTGCGAGAAGCAAAAAGACACTTTAGCGTTTTCAACTTACAATACTTACAAAAATTATTTAAAGAAATTTGAAACCTTTGTAGGTCATCGTGATTTGATGTTTGAAGATATTACAGTAACAACGCTAAAGGATTATGCATCTTATTGCAGCTCTAAATTAGGAAACAATAATACAACTATAAATTTTTCTTTAAAGATTATGCAAATAATGTTCAAGGAGGCACAGAGAGAGGATTTAATACCGATAGATTTATTTCCCTTCAATAAGTTCAAGGTGAAAAAAGAAATGAGTACAAGACGTTTTTTGACTGCAGAACAGTTTCAAGGTTTTATGGATTTAGAAGTTTCTGACCAATACAAAGCACAGATTATAAAAGATATGTTTATCTTTTCAGTCTTTGTAGGTGGTTTGCGATTTGGGGATATGATAGAATTAAAATGGAAAAATTACGACAAAAAAGCAGGTAGAATTACTAAGATTATTAGAAAAACTGGTAGACAGCACAGTGTTAAAATGGGTCAAAAAGCAATTGATATTTTAGAAAAATACAGTAATAAAGACCAGAAGCAAGAAGATATTATTTTTCCTTTTGCCGGTATTGATGATGCCTATTTTACAGACAAAGCGCATAGAAGTTTACTAACGGGAAGAGCAACAGCTTTAAATAGTATGTATCTTAAAAAAATGGGAGAAGAATTAGAACTTCCTTTTAAATTATCATTTCATATAAGCAGACATACGTTTGCAACCAGAGCGTTAAATAATGGAATGAGAATAGAACACGTTTCTAAACTTATGGACCATTCAGACATTGGAATAACGCAAGTGTATGCAAAAATAATAAGTAGTGAGTTAGATAATGCAGTAGATAAATTCATCAATTAAAATATGTTTAACAAACCAATCAATACTATTTTAAAAGCTCAGTTTGAAAAGATTCATACTGATGCTATAAAAAAAGCAAAACAAGATTTTAAAACTTACGTTTTAAATAAAGTACAGAACCTCGAACACTTTGAAGAATTTAAGTTTCTGGTATATGAAGAAAACAGAATTGAAGGTCTAATCGATAAAAATAACCATCCATATTATGTGAAAAATTACAGTGCTAAAGGTTGGTTACTTACACAATTTTCAAGTAGATGTTTTTTATTGAATGTAGATGAATTTACTGAATTAGAAGAAGCAGTTTATTTAGGCAAGATTAATTATTTAATACATAAGAGAGTTAGTGATTTAAGGATGCAAATACCAAAATTCACTTTTAATGATTTTTTATCAGGAAAAGAATGTCAGTATCTTATCGCTTTTGATAATCAATATAATATAGAAAAAGAGGACTATTATAAAATAGTTACTTGGCAATCTGAAAGACTAATAAAGATAGTTTCTTATGAGGTTGAATTATTAGTAAAAAATCATCAAGAATATTGTTCTAAAATCAATGAGCCTTTAGAGTTTATTAATGAGCAAATTCAAATACTTGAAGAAGAGTTAATAGAATCACTAAACGATGCAAAAGAAATAAAAAGAATACTATCTAAACTTTTTGCTTTTAAAGGTTTTGATATAGATAATTTTAATGATGAATTATTATTATATAATTACCCATCTTTTTTTAACGATAGAATAGAGTTTAGACGCTTAAATCCATCAACAGTAGGCAAAGTGTTAACCAAGTTGTCAAGTGAGCCAAAAACGCTGTTTAGTAATGAGTATATGGTGTTTTATACGCTTGATGTGTTCTTATCTTGGTTAAAAGATATTGTTAAAGGTAAATCTATTCAAGAGCCTTTTAAATATCCTGTTTGGGAAGATTTGTTAAATCAAAAAATTGCAGAAGCAGAACAAGAATTTCAATCAATAATTAAAGAAATTGGCAATTTTGCCTTTAATTCTAAAATCAGTAAAAAAGAGGTTCGTAATTATTTAAAAAATGAATTTGAAAAACAAATAGATGCCTATAATAAGATAGAAGATCAACAGGTTTTTTATCTCCTAAGGGAAGAAAATAGAAATCCACTTATATCAGATTATCAGATAAATGCATTATTTAATAATATAGGAAAAGAGTATTTAATTAATTTAAAAACTGCCTACGTTTTACAAAATGTAAGCTGGTATATTTCTGTGAATTTTAATGAAATATTTAACACAAGAACGATTTATTTTAAACGTGATAGAGGGGCACATACTATGATTCTATCATTAACAAATCAAATGGTATTAGATAAAGAATTGTCAAATGAGCTTGAAGAGGCAATGAATTCTTTTTTAAAAGAAATGTATAGTACCTCATTGCCATTGGATATTCATTTTTATAATCATCGGGAAAAATATAGGCGAATATTTGAGAAAAGTATTTCACGATTGCAGGCTATTTTAGATAATGCAGAACCAAATAAAAAAGTATTATATATACAAAGTAGGTTAAAAGAATTAAGGCAAAGAGAGTTTAAATTTAGAACTTTAGTTAATAGTACAAAGGACTTAAAAAATAGAGAAGACAAATACCCTAATCTATTTAAAGAGTTTTTAACTATAGAAGCAGAATTTATAAAAGAAACAATTCATATAAGTCCTATTACTTTTTTACCTAATCAAACACAATCTTTATTGTTAGAGGAAGAAACAGAAACTTTTAAAACATTTGTAAGTAGAGCAAATCAAGATTATGTATTAGGTTTACTAGAAGATTTGTGTATTACAGTTGACGGTAAGTCTGTTTTAAGTTCAAGAAAAAAAGGAGCTTTAAGAGGTGTTGTAGAAGCTTTAAGAGAAGTAAATATTTTACCTCAAATAGGAATAGATAAGTTGTGTAAGATTCTAGCAAAAGAAATAGATTTAGAATTAAAATCAAAACTAGATTTTTCTGATGTTTCTCAAAAGTTTCAAAAAGATGCAAAACAATACATAAAAGACAATCCACTTCATTAAAATTCATTCAATAAAAGGTCTTATAAGGTCAGCCTTATAAGTACCTGTCATTGATGCAATCTTGCGGTATAATTAAAAAATATATACCGTAATGGAAGCAGTAATTTTAACATCACAACAGTACACAGAATTAGTAAATCGTTTAGACGGACTAAACAAAAAACTAGAAGAAAAGCAAAAAACACCTAGCAACACTTTTCTAGACAATCAAGAATTTTTACAGCTAATGAATATTAGCAAACGTACCGCTCAAACTTGGAGGGATGAAGGCATTGTGTCGTTTTCCCAAATAGGTTCAAAAATCTATTACAGAATGACAGATGTACAGAAGCTTTTAGACAAAAACTACAAACCAGCATTTTCTAGTAAAAAAAGAAATTATTAATCCTTAAATCCCAAGTTATGAAAAAGACCGTATCAGTATTCAGTAATTTTGTAAATAAGGTTGAGGATAAACCTTTAGAAGAAATCCTTAATGATATCAAAAAAGGGACTTATAAAGCTGAAATAAGCGATATAAGACACTTAATTGTTAATGATAAAAAAGAGCAATCAGATGAACAGAAAAAGCAACTACTAGCCTTTACGGCATCAGGTACGTTTAATAATGGAAGAAGTATTGATAAACTTGAAAACTATAGTCAATATGTAATTTTAGATATTGATAAACTTTCGAATATTCAACTTAAAGAAGTTATAAATTTTACACGTTTAGCACCTTATACGTACGCATCATTTATAAGTCCAAGTGGTAAAGGATTGAAAATAATAGTAAAAGTAAACACAAGTAAAGACCTACATAAAGAAGCCTACAAACAAGTTGTAGCCTATTATGAACAAGCTTTAAATATTGATATTGATACTTCTGGTAGTGATATTTGTAGACTGTGTTTTGTGTCCTATGATGAAGATTGTTTAATTAATAATAATGCAGCTATTTTTGAGGTAGATTTTAAACCAATTGAAAAAGTAGAACCAATAAAACAGCACAATCAAATTAATGATAATATTGAAATTTACATATCCGAAATAGAAAAAACAGCAACAGATATTACAGGAAATTATGAAACTTGGAGAAATCTTGGATTTGCAATTTCAGAGGAATATGGCGAAACAGGTAGAGAATATTATCACAGAATTAGTAGGTTTTACGCTAATTATAAGTACCAGGAATGCGATAAACAATTTACTAATTGTTTAAAAGCAAAAGGATCAGGTGTAAATATTTCTACATTTTACTATACCGCACATCTAAATAATATAAAACCATACAAAGAACCTATTACAGAGGAAATACCAAAAGTAAAAGAGGAGCTGCTAACAAAAGAAGAATTTGAAAGTAGTCCAACATTCTCAACTTCCTTAATTCCTCAACTTCCTCAGTTGCTTCAAGATATGGTAATGCATTCTAAAACAGATAAAGAAAAGGATTTAATACTTTTAGGTGCAATTACTACCATTAGTGCCTGTTTGCCTAATTTATACGGAATTTATGATGGCGATAAAATATATCCAAACTTGTTTTTATTTGTGTCTGCACCAGCAGCATCTGGTAAAGGTAAAATAAAATTTTGCAAACGTTTAGTAAATCGTATTCACGATAGTATGCAAGAAGAATCAAAATTAATGAAAGAAGAATACGATACTCAATTAGCACAATTTCATAAAAGTAAAAATGCAAATTTAAAAAAACCACAAAAACCACCTTTAAAAATGTTGTATGTACCGGCAAATAATAGTTCTTCAGGAATGTTTCAATTGTTATTTGAGAACAAAGGAAAAGGCTTAATTTTTGAAACAGAAGCAGACACTTTAGCTAAAAATTTTACTAAAGATTATGGTGATTATTCAGATGGTTTTAGAAATGCATTTCATCACGAGGCAATAACATATTACCGCAAAACAGAAAGGGAATATGTAGAAATGAAAGAGCCTTGTTTGTCTTGTGTATTAACAGGTACACCAAAACAAGTATTGGCCTTAATGCCTAATGCAGAAAATGGTTTGTTTAGTCGATTTATGTTTTATCAAATGCCAAGTAGTACAAAATGGCGGGATGTATGGGCAATTGATTCAAAAAATGGTTTAAATGATTATTACGATGTTTTAGGTAAACAGTTTTATGAATTATATAGAACTCTAAAATCGAATCAACCAATACGGTTTACGTATACTGAAGAACAAAAAATTGAGTTTCTTGAATTTTTTCCAAAGTTAAATTTATACTATTTAAATTTCAATCCAATAGATTATGATGCATCTGTAAAAAGATTAGGAATTATTGCATTTAGAATTAGTATGATTTTTACAGTATTACGAATATTGGAAACTGGCGAAATTTCTAATACCATGTATTGCTCAGACGAAGATTTTAAAAGTACATTAACAATGATAAAAGTCTTAATTAAACATAGCAGTAAAGTGTATTCTAGTTTACCAAATACCAATACAACAGTAAACTACAAAAACGATAAAGAAAAATTTATAGAAAGTTTACCTTTACGTTTTAAAACACAAGAATATTATGAGGCTGCAACTGTTTATAATATTACTCAAAAAACAGCAGAAAGATACCTTACAAAATTGTGTAAAGATGCTATTTTAGTAAGAGAATCGCAAGGTAATTATTACAATCCATCAAAAGAAGAAAGTAAGGGGTATGAGGAAATTGAGGGGGTTTAGGTAAAATCTCCCTCAATTCCCTTAAAAACCCCATTTTCCTTACTGATTATCTTTAAAAGATTTCTATTTTTACAACTATTAAAAATTTGCTACCTTAAATAATGATAATAACACTATTACTTAATTCTTTTTTGTACGAGTTATTTCCTACAGAATCCAAAAATATTGAGCAGCTTAAAAGCAGCTTAAAAGCCTATTATACATTAGGCCCTTTTGAACCTAAAATAGAAATCTCAGAAAATGAAATAATTATAACGGTCGATTCTAACAAATATCTAGAAGACAAAGACGAATATCAAAAGTTAATTAGTTTATGCGAAAGTGGCAACTATAACAAAGCAAAACCACTTGCAGAACAGCTCATAAAAAAATCACCAAATGTTTCTGAATACCACAGAATTTTAGGTCAAATACTATCAGATCAAGGCGACCAAGAAGAAGCGATTAATTGCTTAATTGATGCTTTACGTTGGAATCCAAACAACAAGTTTGCTTTGTTAATGATGGGTAATATTTTTGCGAAGTTTAAAAAAGACAACAACACAGCAAATATATACTACAACCAAGTTTTAATAAACAATCCTACAGACCATATTACACTTGTAAATATTGGTGTTTTAGTATTTCAGCAAGGGCAACTAAAGGAAGCATTAAAATATATTAATAAAGCTATTGAAGTACAGCCTAACTATCCTAATGCCTATATGGCTTTAGCTAAAATAGCAGAAGCCAATCAAGACTGGCAAACAGCAATTACAAATGCCACAGAAACCTTAAAAAGGTGTACTAAAAAAGATGTTATTTATCAAAACGCTTTGTATGCTCTTACAGAGTCGTGTACTAATTTTATGGAAGAAAATGATGCCCTTCCAATAATTAACAAGTACAAAGGGCAACTAGAAACAATAGGGAATAAAAATATCAACATTACCGAAAATAATACGATAGAAAATCCTGCCAAAATAGAAATTGCAGAATATCATAAAAAAGAACAGCATAATGTATTTTTCAAAGCGAATTACAAAGGCTATCAACATTTAGTAATGCACGAATTAGTGCATTTAGATTTTGTATTACAAGCAAGAAAAATAAATGAAAATCAATTGTTTACTTCAGATGCAATAGGTAAAGATTTATTTCTAAAGAAATACGAAAAAAGTATTCTAAAAAAGCTTCCACAACATTTAGATACAGCTACAGTAAACAAAATAGTACACTCTTTATTTCACGGCATCAACTCTAGAGCATACAATGCACCGATAGATTTATTTATAGAAGATTTTCTGTACAAAACGTATCCAGCGTTAAGACCTTTTCAGTTGATCTCTTTAATGCGATTAATAGAAGAAAATATAAAGGCAGTTACAGATAAAGCAATCCTTAAAACATTTCCAAACGAAATTATTTCAAAAAATAAAGTGTATAACATTGTAATGGCAATGCACTTTAAAGAATTGTTTGGCGTAGATACTATAGAAAATTACAATGGCAATAAAGTAGAAATGACTACTGCCAAAACCTTATTCCAAGAATTTAAAGAATACCAAAACGACCGCAAACCTGCTGAGGAGTATGAACTTGTGCAACACTGGGCAGAAGATTTAGAGTTGCATCATTACTTTCAATTAATACCCGAAAATCCGCAAGACCTAAAAACGTTTGAAACTGTTTTAGAAGAAATGCAATCAGACCCTTTTGGTATAAATGCGCGTGATAAAAAAGAAGAACGCAAAATGAAAGCGTTTTTAGACAATCACGCAGACTCCGATACGAATAAAGCAGTAGTAATGTATATGGTAGGTGCATTACAGCATTTTAAACCTTTACCAATCGATAAAGTAAAAGCACTAGCCTTTGAGTTTGCAACGTTAGGTATTGCAGGCATAGATCCAAAAAAAGAGAATTACAGCATCCCTTCAATAAAGGACAAAATATTTACAGGCTATCAAACTTTAGCCTATTATTATACAAGTTGGGCAATAGCAATGCCAGACCAAGTAGCACAATTACAATTGCCTTTTGATAAGGAGTTTGCTTTGGCAAAACAAATAACACGATTATAGTACCTTTTCTAAAAATGCATCAATAGGCTTAATAATATAAAAACCAATACAATAAAAACTAATGAATCTATTTGAACATATAAAATCTATACTATCACAAAACGAAAAGTATTGTAAAGATGGTAAGTTATTTAAAAACGTAATTGTTGAAGATGCTTTAAAAGTTGAAGAAGAATTACTTTCATTATTATTAAGTGATGATAAAGCAATACAGCATTTTTTTACTGAAGTTGGTAAAGTATTAGTATTTGATAAAATTAAGTTTCAAAAATTTGTTTCTAACAAACAGTTTCTTCCAGATAGTTACACTTCATTTAAAAACAAAATTGGCTTAACTGCAAATGGCGGGTATTTAACAGAAGCAAAAGAAGTAGTTTTATCTTGGGCTTATAAAGATTGCGTTTTAGAAGGAGGTCAATCTAAAGATGAACAGAAACTTAATGAAGTATTTTGGAATGAAACTCTTGCACCTGATGAAATAGACAGACTATTAGAACCAAAAGCATTTACTAACTTTAAACGATATACTGATAAAGGAGAAAGCACTGTTAAGAATATTTCATTAGAAGATAATCTTATAATAAAAGGGAACAACCTCTTAGCCTTACATTCTTTAAAAAAGGTTTATAAAGAAAAAGTAAAACTTATATTTATTGACCCACCATATAATACAGAGAGTGATAGTTTTAGATACAATGATAATTTTAATCATTCTACATGGTTAACTTTTATGAAAAATCGTCTTGAAGTTGCAAAAGAACTGTTATCAAAAGATGGTTTGATTTGGATTTCGTTATCTGATAAAGAAGCACATTATTTAAAAGTTTTGGCTGATGAAGTTTTTGATCAAGATAATTTTGTTTCTGATGTTATATGGAACTCTACTAAATCTGTAACAAACACGGCAATAATATCTGATGCCCACACGCATATTTTGTTATACGCTAAGAGTAAAACTAATCTAAAACAGAATAGAACTACTTTTAGATTAACAGCAGATGAGTCTAAATTTTCTAACCCTGATAATGATCCAAGAGGTAAGTGGGTTGCTGACCCTTTTCAAGTTGGTGGTGAACGACCTAATCAATTATTTGAAATTACAAACCCAAACACAGGCAAGGTTTATAAACCAAACCCTGGTAGTAGTTGGAAGAACGAAAAAAAGGTTTTTGATGAATTAATGAAAGATAATAGGATAGTTTTTGGTGTATCAGGTGATGCTGGTCCACAAAGAAAGAGATTTTGGAGTGAAGCAAAAGAAAGAGGTCAAGTTACTACTACGTTATGGAAAAAATTACCAACAACAACAAATGGTACTCAGCATTTAAAAAAAATATTTAAATCCAAAGTTTTTGAAAACCCAAAACCAGAAGGCTTGATGGAGCGAATTATACAATTGTCTACTTCTGAAAATGATATTGTGCTTGATTTTTTTGTAGGTAGTGGTACAACAATTACGACAGCACATAAAATGAAAAGACGATATATAGGTATAGAACAAATGGATTATATAAATGAAGTTACAGTACCACGAGTTTTAAGCGTAATTGATGGTGAGCAAGGAGGTGTTTCAGTAAATCAAAATTGGTCAGGTGGTGGTTCTTTTGTGTATATGGAATTAATGAAACATAATATTTCAATAATAGACTTAGTAAATAGTTCAAAAACTAAAGAAGATTTAAGTAAGATTTGGGATAATTTAAGTGACGAATATTTTATTTCATATAAATTAAATTCAAATTATTTCAATTCTGAATCCTCAGAATTTGAATCTTTATCTTTTAAGGATATGCAAATGCTACTTATTTCTTTATTAGATAAAAATTATTTGTATGTAAACTATTCAGATATAAATGATACTTCTCACAATGTTCCAAAGGAAGATATTCTATTAACTAATAAATTCTATAATAATGGATAAAAAATCAAAAGCAATTGGTAAAGCAGATGATGATGCTAAAATTTTAATTATTGAGGCATTAGAGGGGAAACATACGGGAGGTTTTGATTTAGACAGCATCTATAAGATTGGCGATACCTATTATGTTTTGGAATTTTTAAAATGCGATACAGTTCGTCCTAACAAAAGTCATCCAAATAGGTATTGGTTTAAGAATAGTCAAAAATTTATTTCTCTTTGGGATATATCAAAAAAGTTGGAAGGTTATTTATTTTTAGTGAACTATGAAGAATCAAGAGAACAATTTAAAGTAATAAAAGTATTAGGGTTAGATAAGACAGGTATACTTAAAGAAGAATCAAGAGAATGGAATTTTTCAGAATTTAAAAAATGGTTTCAATCCTTAAACTCACGAGCAATTAAAAGTTAAATATGCAAACATTAGAACAAAACATAACGGCTTATATAAATGGAGGCTTTATTCCTATTGAAGTAAAACCGCATATTATTAATAACTTAAATCCTAAATTTGCTTTAAGGCCATATCAAAATGAAGCCTTTTCAAGGTTCAATTTTGTATTAAATCAATATAACCAAAGAAAAAAACCAACACAATTGCTATTTCATATGGCAACAGGTAGTGGTAAAACTTTAGTAATGGCAGGTGTTATTTTAGATTTGTACGAACAAGGGTATCGCAATTTTATCTTCTTTGTTAATAGTTCTAATATTATTGAGAAAACAAAAGACAATTTCTTAAACTCACTTTCTTCTAAATATCTTTTTAATGAAACGTTATCTATTGCAGATAAACAAATAACTATTAAAGAAGTAGATAATTTTGAAACAGCAAACCAAGAAGATATTAATATAGTTTTTTCAACTATTCAAGGGTTACACTCTCGCCTAAACACACCTAAAGAAAACGCATTAACTTATGAAGATTTTGAAGATAAAAAGATAGTATTATTATCTGATGAAGCACACCATATTAATGCAGAAACTAAAAAAGGGAAAAAAACAAAAGATGAAGTAGAAAGTATTTTAAGTTGGGAAGGTACTGTTAATAAAATATTCAATTCTAACCTTGATAATCTTTTATTAGAGTTTACAGCAACAGCAGATATAGAACACCTAGAAGTTAAGAAAAAATATAACGACAAACTGTTATTTGATTATCCGTTAAAGCAATTTAGAAAAGACAAATATTCTAAAGAAGTACAATTACTTCAAGCAGAATTAAATCAATTTGAAAGAGCATTACAAGCAGTAGTTTTAAATCAATATCGTAGAAAAGTATTCGAGAAAAACAAAATCAACATTAAGCCGGTAATGTTGCTAAAGTCAAAAACTATTGGAGAAAGTAAATCCTTCTTTACAGAGTTTGTAGATGGTATAAACAACTTAACACCTGCAACTCTTAATAAAATAAGAAACAACGCTACAAATCCCATAATTGAAAAGATATTTAATTATTTTGATACTCAAAATATTACTATTTCAAATTTAATTTTAGAGTTAAAAGGAGATTTTTCAGAAGATAAATGTATATCAGTAAACAGTAAAGATGATAGTGTAGAAAAGCAATTAATCATCAATAGTTTAGAAGATATAGATAATGAATATAGGGCAATATTTGCAGTAGATAAATTAAATGAAGGTTGGGACGTTTTAAATCTGTTTGATATAGTTAGATTATACAATACAAGAGATGCAGACCATAAAAGTGGTAAAGTTGGTAAAACAACTATGTCAGAAGCACAATTAATTGGTAGAGGTGCAAGATATTGTCCTTTTAAATTAAATGATACTCAACCTCTTTTTCAAAGAAAGTATGATGATGATATAGAAAATGAATTGCGTATTTGTGAAGAACTATATTACCATTCAGCACACAATCCAAAGTACATATCAGAACTTAATAAAGCATTAGAGCAAATTGGTATGAAATCTATTAAAACAGTTCAAAAAAGACTGTATGTAAAAGATAGTTTTAAAGATACCGATATGTTTAAAAATGGTGTACTATACTTAAATAAGCAAACAGTTTATGACCGTTTAGATATTCTCGAATTAGATAAGTCTATTAAAGATAAAATATTCAACAAGAAATTCCTTACCGGGTTTTCTTCCGTCAGTAAAGTTTTTAGTGATGACTTACAAATGAATGTGCAAAAAGAAAATCAAATACATTCAATAAAAAACTTTGCATTTCATATTCAAAGAAAAGCATTAAACAAATTACCTTTTTACAGATTTAACAATCTTCAAAAGTATTTTCCACATTTAAAATCAGTATCAGAGTTTCTCACTTCAGATAAATATGCTTTAAATATAAAAGTTGAATTAGAAGGTACTATTGAACAAGTTCAAAGTCCTTCAAATGAAATGATATTAGAAACTTTAGTGAAAGTCTTTGATGAAATTGCTAAAGCAATTCCACAAGGTTCTGTTTCTTTTAAAGGTACAAAAGAGTTTGAACCACAGGGTATAAAATACACATTTGAAAAAGAGAAAGTATTAAACATATCTGTAAATGAAGATGGCGATAAAGAATATGGTATAGGTCAGACAGAAACAACTAATACAGATTTATATATTGATTTATCAAAAGAAGATTGGTATGTATTCAATGATAATTACGGTACTGATGAAGAAAAATATTTAGTTAAGTATATAAAGTCGGCATATGTTTCTTTGTCTAAAAAATATGATGAAATCTACTTAATAAGAAATGAAAAACACTTTAAGTTATATACGTTTGAAGAAGGTCAACCTTTAGAGCCAGACTTTGTATTAATTCTAAAGAAAAAGGAAAGTTCAAAATCTATAATTCATCAAATGTTTATAGAGCCAAAAGGTGGAGATAGACTTACAAATGAAGATAGTCAAATCAAAGAAAGATTTTTATTACAATTAGAAAAAGACTATAAATTACATGTAGTTTATGAAAACAGAGATTACAAGTTAGTTGGTATGCCTTTATATAATGAAGCACAAAAGAAAACAGAATTTGATAAAGCATTTAATACCTCTTTACAACTATAAAAATAATATAAACTTATGAATCTATACGGTTTAGAAAAAAACAACTCTATAAAGCATATTAAAGAAAAACCTTTTAAACTCGAACGTGATATTCAAAATGTATTCGAGAATAATTTAAATGATATTTTGGGTTTAACTTTAGTTAAGTCAGAGTTTAGTATCAAGAATAAACGTATAGATACTTTAGCTTACGATACACAGTCAAATGCATTCATTATAATTGAATATAAAAGAAGTAAAAATATTAGTGTAGTAGATCAGGGTTTTACTTATTTGAGCTTAATGCTTGAAAATAAAGCAGATTTCATAGTTGAATATAATGAAACATTAAAACAAAATTTAACACGTACAGACGTAGATTGGAGTCAAACAAGAGTAGTTTTTGTTTCTACAAGTTTTACAGAAAATCAGAAAACAGCAACAAATTTTAAAGATATTGCTATTGAGTTATATGAAGTAAAACGTTATGAAAATAATTTAATTAGTGTTAATCAAATAAAGAAAAGTAAATCGGCAGAAAGTATAAAGCCTATAACTTCAAGTAATGAACAATTAGATGCGGTTACAAAAGAAATTAAAGTTTATACAGAAGAATTTCATTTAGAGCGTTATCCAGATAGCGTAAAAGAATTATATGAAACTTTTAGAGATGCAATTTTAAATTTAGCAGATAATATAGAATTAGAACCTAAAAAATTATATGTAGCCTTTAAAAAAGACAAAAATATAGCCGACATTGTCACTCTAAAAAAAGGAATTAAACTATTTATCAATCTACAGAAAGGAAAACTAGAAGACCCTAAAAACTTAATGCGTGATGTATCAAATACAGGTCATTGGGGTAATGGAGATTATGAAGTAGTTATCACAAATGAAGATAATTTAGAGTATATTTTATATTTAATTAAACAAGCTATATAGTTTATGTCAAAACCGAAGAGAAAACGTATACCTCGTGCAAAAGAGTCTTCACAAGAGTGTAAAGACATATTCATTGATAAAGAAATATTTTTAGCAAATGCTTCTTCGGCCAATGCAAAAAAGACATTAGTTTTCAACGAAAATTTAAATATCGAAATATGGATTGATAAACATTATCAAAATAGGGTTTATCACGGTTCTGATGATGGAATTGAGAGGAAGGGGATTCAATATGTAAATATAGAGCCTGTTTTAATAAAATCATTTAAACATATTTTATATTATGCTTTAAAACATAAAAATTTCGTTTTTATAAATCATCCACCTAATAAGGTTCGTAATATTCGTTTAGTTTTAAAAGAGTTGATTGATGATGAAATTTTTCTTAATATAGTAGTAGAATATCATTTTATAAATTTAAGTACAATTGAAGTTACTTTGATAACTGCATTGCAAAGTGATGATTTTAATATGTCAAATGGTCAATTCGGCATAGAATTTGAAGATAACCATTCAAAGTTGGTGATGTTTAGTGCTGGAAGGTTAAACGAAATAGATACTTATGAATATTATGATTAAGTGTTAAATTTTAATAAAAAAGCTTTAATAACCTAATTATTTAATATATTTGTACTATCGTATAAGCAGAACGAAATCTGGACAGCTAGAGATAGCAGGATTTAGTTTGGACAGCTTATCACAAAAAAGAAAATTTTCGAAGCCTTGCATTTATGTAAGGCTTTTTTATTTAATACATTTCACCACAACACAAAATCCAACTTAGTATAAAAATAATTAACCTCAGTATTCTATATCAATCCACGCTTCCCCGCATAGTTGGTTTTATGTCACAATAGTTGTAGCCAACGCTATAATGGCACATTTCTTTTTTTATTTAAGGGTAGTTATTTTTTTAATAATTAGAACAATAAAAAAAGCAAAGAGCCATTGCCAACGCTCAAACAACTATTTCGCCATAAAACCAACCCCAAGCTAAGTTACATAATGGTCTGTTATAATGCTCTTCCGTAAAAACTCCAGGCACTATAACGCCATTATGTAAAATAGCCGCTCACCCAACGCGCACATCCGAACTAATAAGATATTTTTAGTATTCAATAATATTCGGAACAACGTTGCATTGTTTTTATAAGTGCTTTTATCGTTTTCATAACAACATTTTAAGGTATCATAAAAAAAGTAGCGGTATAAACCATAATTGGTACGCACCTATAAAATCAAAAAAAAGCCAATAAGAGTATAACTGTTTATTTGTCAAGGTAATTCAACAAAATCAGTTTCACTAAAAGTGGTGTAATTGGTTGTATTAAAATCAGCAATAAATAAAAGAAGTTTTCAAAATTAAAGAGAAATTTCACCACCACTTTTAACAAAACCAATCAAAAAAGGTAGAGGTACACAAATAAAAAGTTATACCCATATTTCCGCTGCTGCCAACGCACTAGGTACTTTTTTTTCATTGTTTTTTGAAGATGCAATTGATATTTTATAAATTTCAATTAATTTAATATTATTTGCAATTTAAAGGAATTACGAGCATCCTCAAAAAACAAAATTAGCCACAAGAGTATTACTTTTAATTACTTATAAGTTAGCGTTACTTATATTAAAAATTGCGTTTGGTAAATAAAAGTAACACACTTGCTCCGCTGCTGCCCACGCACTAGGTACTACGTCTTTAATTATTTTAAAAAATAAAACCCACATCGTTGAGAGGTGGGTAAATTGCTATGAAAAAGAAAGTAGAAATTTACTATTTTTTTTTATTAAAATACTATTTCGATACTCTTTTTTTAAAATAATTTATAAAGCCCCTTACTTTTTCCTTAAAAGTCATGTTATTAAGTGGCGATTTTAGATTTTCTTCGCACCATTCCAATAATTCAATAGAATTTGTAAAGGTTTCTGCTTGTGGTTCTTCATTATGAATAAAAATAGTAATATGATTTTTACTTTTTATTGTAATTTCTTTAATCTCGGGAAAAATATTCATGATCCCTGCGATTTGGTTTATTGCATTTTCTAACATAATATATTTTTTTTAACAAATTTACAATCAATGTTTTAAAAATCTTTACGGGTATCCGTAATGCAAGTTTTATGTTCTCATTTTGTGTCATTCAATCGCCATTGGGCTAACATTTTTAAAGATTGATAAATTCCACGCTCTTGCCAGCCTCTATTTATCAATCTTTAAAAACGATAAGGGATATTTTTCCTTACCTCAATCCATTTTAAAATAATCTATCTAAATTCATTTAATTTCTTTATCAAAATTAGTTGATTGTTTCGTTTAGCTAAGTAAAAATAATGAAATAATGTTGTTATAAAACTGCTGTTTTAAGGGGTTAAAAAAAATAAATTAAACTATTTAGAGCAATTCAGTGAAACAGGATGCTAACGCACCCGAACCCCCTAAAAACCTTGAAAATTTGATTTTTTTTTTGTTTATTGTATAGGAATTATAGGTTTAAAAGCAATATAAAGTCCGTACCACATTCGAACGAATATTAATTTTAATTTTTATATGTAATGGGAAAAATATCTCAAGGAATTTTAGGTGGCTTAAGCGGTAAAGTAGGGAATGTTATCGGCGGTAGTTGGAAAGGTATTGATTATTTAAGAATCAAACCATCAAGTGTGGCAAACCCACGAACAGAAGGTCAAGTAAATCAACGTAATAAATTTACTATTACGCTGGAGTATTTACAAGCAAACAAGGATTTTATTAAAATCGGTTACAAGGCTTTTGCGACAAAGAAAACAGAATTTAATGCAGCAATGTCTTATGTGTTAAATAATGCGGTAGGAGGTATCGCACCGAGTTTTACAATAGATTATTCTTTAGCTTTATTAAGTAGAGGTGGTTTATCTAGTCCTTTAAATGGTTCAACAGATTTAACTACTCCTGGTCAAGTTTCATTTAGTTGGGATGATAACTCGGCAGATGGAAATGCAAATGCAACTGATAAGGCAATGTTGTTGGTTTACAATCCAAGTAAGAAAGAATCAATTTCTATTCTTGATGGTGCCGATAGAACTGCAGGTTCTCAGGCAGTAACAATTCCAAACAGTTACGTAGGGGATACTATAGAGCTGTTTATGGCATTTGTTTCTGTAGATGGTAAGATTGTATCAAATAATGTGTATTTGGGCTCTGGTACGGCAGCTTAAGAATTTTAAGTTTGAATACATATTACAAACCGTTTCTATTAATTTAGAAGCGGTTTTTTTATGCTTATAGATCACTTGTTTTTACGGTTTAAAAAGTTATACCTATGTTGTACCCTTTTTAATTTTAATCAAAAAAAGTCAATAAATATAGGGTGTACAGAGTGTTATTAATATAACACGGTGTTGCCAGTAGTTTTTATTTTATAATTCAATTTGTTCATTAATTATTTCTGAAAGTTTAAAATCAAAATCAATTTCAGACTTTACTTTAATAAAAGTAAATGATTTCAATTCATATTCTTTATTAGAACTATGAAATTCATAATATTCTATTTTCTTTATAAGTCCATTTTCCGAATAATAGATTTTGATTTTATCTCCAGTTTCTAACTTTGATGTATACTTTTCTTCTGATTCAATTAATTGTCCTTTTTCATTATATGTTTTAATTTCTTTTTTAGAGTAATCTTTTCCGTCATTGTAATGCGTTTGGAATATTCCAATTCGTTTGTTGTCCAAATAATTGTAATTCCATTCCCATTTCAAATTATTGTCGTAAATCTGCTTTAGTGACGTTACTCTGTTCAGCGAATCAAATTCTCTTTGATAATAATAAGTCGGATTAAAAATCGATTTAGTATTATTTGAATTTTCGTCATATTCAAAAGTTGTTTTGAAAGTGAGTGAGTCTGTATTAACGTGATAAGTTGATTCATCAATTAGTTGACCTTTTTTATTATATGTATATTTTGTGCTTGAAAAAGGTTCAATTTGTTTTTCACAATAGCAATCTGAATAATATTGTAAACTTGAAATTAAATTATCTTTTGAATAATTGAATACTTCTATATTTCCAATAAGTTTTAAACTTGAATTATGATTTGTTCCGAATATTATTTTTTTAAGTAAGTTTCCATTTGAATCAAAGAATAATTTTTTTGATGGTCGGTTTGACTTGTTTGTTTTTCTTTTGGTTAATTCGTAATCAGAATTTCGTTTATAAAAATGTCCGATTAATTGAATTTCTATATCTCCAATTTTTTTCTTTAGGTTTTGCCCAAATGAATAAGAACTTAAAATCAAAAAGTAAATAAAGAGTGTTTTTTTCATTTTCTAAAAGTCTTTATCAAATTTAATTCAACTGTTTTATATTAAAAAATTAGAATAAGTAAATAGTCCATTTGATTGAGTTAACACGTAAAATTTCGGATTCGTCAAATTACTGGCAACGTGTTGTGTATGATTTCGTTGCGTTGTTTAAGCACCTAATTTAGCAAATACAAACCGAATAGAAAATCCGCGAGGATTTTCGTAAGTAGGCGAGTACTAGCAATGAATTATACACGGTGTTGCCAGTAGTGCTTATGCTACTTTAAAATCAAATTCATTCATCTCAACACTGAATTTCACGTTCGCTTTTAGTGCTTTAAATACTTTTAAAATCGTTTCAATAGTTACGTTTTTAGTATTCCGTTCTAATTTTGAAATTTGTGACTTTTGAACTCCGATTAATTCCCCGAGTTGTTCTTGAGTTAAATTCCGTTCTTTTCGGACAGACTTTATCATATCGCCAAGCACTTCCATTCGCAGTTCAAATTCGTATTTGTCTCGCTCTTGTGTTCCAACTTTTCCGATGTCCTTGTCCTTCATTTGATCAAGTGTCATCATTTTCATTTTCATTTTCTTGTTTTTTGTTGCCATAACTTTGAGTTTATTGGTCAAAATATTCCGCTCTAATTTTCAATGCTTTCTCAATTTCCGATTTTGGAACTTTACTTACTTTTTTAACCATTCCGTGTGTCGATAAAACAAGCGTTTCGGTTTTGTCAGTTTTGTCCCAAAAAGCAAAGAGTCTGTATTGAATTCCTTGGTAAAGTGTTCTAAATTCCCAAATATCGTCTGTTAGTTTTTTAAACAGTTTAGGGTCATTTTCGAGTTTCGCTTTATCCAAATTGTAATAGATTTTCTTTTTTGCTTTAGCATCCAATTTGGACATAAAGTCAATAGCTTGTTCAAGAAAAACTACCTCAAATTTTGGTTTCATTCAGTTTATTTGTCGTTATACTTTAGCAAAGATAACAAAAAAGTTGAATTATATGGAAACTTTTGATGATTTTGTCTGCATTACTGGCAACGAGTTTGTGTATGATTAGTGGCGTGTTTAAGCAACTAATTTAGTAAATAAAAACCGAATAGAAAATCCGCGAGGATTTTCGTAATTAGGCGAGAACTAGCCATTAATTATACACGGTGTTGCCAGCAGTTTTTATTCCGTTTACTTGATTTTTTCCGCTTCTTTGAATTTTCCAGAATCATCATACAATCCTAAATTCCCATTTTTTTCAATCAGATAATATTCTCCGTGATTATTTTTGTAATCATATCTGATTATTCCGTTTTTCAATTTTTTTTCAAAAACTTCTTCTTTCATTTCTCCTCCATCTCCAGCTAATTTACTTTTCGGGTAAATTGATTTCATAAACAACTTTCCATTTTCTTTTACTAAATATTTTTTATTCGGAAGCATTGCATCATTTTCAAACCAAGAGTTTAATATTTCTCCCGTAACTTTAGTCGTATTCATTTCGGACGAGGCTTCTTTAGTTGCTCCTAAAATTTCCACATTCAATTCAGGTTTGAAGTGAGTAGTTGCCCAAGCTCCATTTCCAGGTTCTTGTCCAGGCAAAAAGTAAAAAATCCAAACTTTGTCATAATCGCTTCTGCTGTCTTTAATTTCTAACGCAATATTTTTTAAGTCAGCGTCACTTATTTCTTCTTTTAATCTGATTTCAACGCTCGTTTTATTAAACGCCCTGTCAGTATTTTCATTTATTATAGTGTAATCATATTTCGGTTTATTACTGCACGAAATAATAAAAGTCAAAAAAAGAATTTGGATTATTTTTTTCATAGGTTTTTGTTTTGGTTTTGAGTGTTCCCAAATTGCTGGCAACGTGTTTGTGTAAGGAAAGTTGCGTGGTTTCAACACTAAAGTTAATAAATAAAACACAAACCAAGAAAATCCGAAAGGATTTTCGTAAGTTGGCTAAAACCAGCAATTTTTTTTACACGGTGTTGTATGGCGTTTATTCTATAAATATTTTTTTAAATTCAGAAATTCCAACTTCAAAATATGCTGTTTTCATATATTTTTCTGCAAAATAACAACTTTCAGGAAGTCTAAATCTTAAAATGTCTTTTCCATCTGTTGTTTGAGAATTTAAAACCAAACAAGATTCAGAATAACTTGGATTTTCGATAGTATTAGTAATTTTTGCTAAAAGATTTTCCTCATTATATAAATGTTCTCCTCCTAATATTTTATATTTATCAGAAATGTGTCCATTTATTTTACTTGTCAGTTTAATATTTTTTCCGTCTTTCAATTCTATTTTCTCAATTACTTCTTTATATTTTTCTGAACTCAATGCAAAGTAATAAGTTCTTTTATCTGACTCCCAATCTTCGTAAATACTTGGATATTTATATGCTCCACCTAATCTTTCGTATATAAAAACATAGTAAGTTTTTTCATCTTTAACAATTGTTCTAAATTGTAACCATTTAAAGTTTTGAGAAACGTGACTAATCCAATAAGATGAAACTTTTTTATCATCTATTACATTCTGGTTCTCAATCCACTTTCCTGTTTTTTCATTTTTTTTCCAACCACTTGCTGATGTTAATTTTTCGGATTGTTTTTCGAAACTCAACATTTTCTTATTTGTTCTGCTTTGAGCATTTACAAATAATATTCCATTCAGAACAATCATTGTCAATAGTAATACTTTTTTCATTTTAATCTTTTTTTTTATTTAATGTTCAATTTTTTTCGGTAATGACATACAACGGTTTTGTGTAAGCGTCAGTAACGGGAAAATGCGCGAGTATTTTCCGCTGACGCACTAAAGATAGCAAAACGAGATGAATTTCCGATTGGGAAATTCAGCCGTTATTGCGCTTACACGTTGTT
>Ga0316209_1001380_pt1 | contig 25822 bp, 23 predicted proteins | sample 6monopyrite_MG_FD_204945 | JGI IMG/M metagenome (GOLD analysis project Ga0316209, IMG submission 204945) | Microbial mat bacterial communities from mineral coupon in-situ incubated in ocean water Damariscotta River, Maine, United States -... | ecosystem: Environmental > Aquatic > Marine >...
TTGACTCATTGCCAGTGTTCTTAAAGAGCTATAAGCATCATCTTCACTTAAGTTTTTCATGCTCATAATAATCCCTTTTGCCCTCTCAATAATTTTACGCTCTTCCAGGTTCTCTTCTGATGCAGCAAGTTTTTTATACAGCGATTGCATTTCATTAAACCGTGCGATAGCAAGCTCAATAACAGGTTTTAATCGTCTTCCGGTTAAACCGTCGACAATAAACGCACTTACTCCGGATTTAACCGCTTTATTAATCACATCTTCTTCGCTTTTTTCTGCAAAGAAAACGATGGGTTTTGGTAGTGCTTTATTTATTTCTGCCAATTGATTAAAAATATATTGATCCGGAGACTCCATGTCGATCATTAAAACATCTGGCTCACAGATCTTAATACTCGATAAAATATCATCATTACAAGATACCCTGCCAACCACTTCAAATCCTGCCTCATGGAGTGACAAACTTAATCTTTCTGTTCTGCCAGTACATTCATCAATAAGTAATATTTTTTTTTTCATTTCATTTTATATATTAGAGTTAAATCATTAATTCACTATTGTTTATCCTTAGAGCAAAAAGGATGCCACTTTGAGAAACAAAATAATTTTAAAAATGTCAGGAAGAGTAAGCGCGTATTTAAATAAAAAATGAACTAAGAAAAAAATATTGCACTACAAACATGCATAAAACTCTGAAATGCACTCTACTTAAGCATAATACGCCCTATTGCTTAAATTTAAATTTTGGCAAACTAATGTCAAAGTGCATGGCGAGTAATCGCGCAAGGAAAATCAAAATTCCAGCGAAAATTGCTGATAAAGTAACATCCCAGCCCATATATAATAAAAATATAAAAAATAACGAGCCAGCCCATGATACTGTTGCATATAATGAGCTTTGAAAAACAACCGGCGTTTCATTACAGAGTATATCGCGAAAAATACCTCCCATCGTTCCTGTCATCACCCCCATAAAACTTGCCACCAACCAGGGAGCCCCCACCATTAGTGACACCAGCGTACCCGCAATACCAAATGTTGCTAAACCTGCCGCATCTGGAAATAAAAAGAATTTTGGGGAGATCGCCTTTAACCTGGCAATAATAAAAATAACAATCGCGCTGGCCAGCGATGCAGTAAAGAAACCTTGATCACGTATCCAAAATACTTCTCTATCAAGTAACATATCACGTAAAGAACCACCACCGAGTCCGGTTGCAATAGCAATGATAATAACACCGAATAAATCAAACTGCTTAAACCCAGCTTTTAAAACAGCAGAAGCAGACGATACAATAACAGCGACAAGTGTGATCCAGTATAAACTGTCTAATAACGCGGGTGTTGGATTTACTTCCACAAATAACTGCTCTTTTTAAATATCAAATAACTACTTCAATATGGTTTAATGCGATATATTTTTCCACTATCAGTAGCAAAATACAGTAATCCCTGCTTATTTGTTGTAATAGAACGAATGCGTTCATTCAAAGAAGAAAATAGCCTTTCTTCTTTTATAACAACACCACTATCGTCTATAACAAGACGATTTAAATGACGAAGTTTTAAAGCCCCCGAAAACAAATTACCCTCCCAGTTTGGAAAAGCATTCCCTCTGTAAACAATTAAACTTCCCGGCGCAATAGATGGAGTATAAACTTTTTTGGGCTGCTCCATACCTTTACGGTGCGTGCCTTCACCAACCGCAACAGGTCCCCAGTATTCCTTTCCATAAGAAATAACCGGCCAACCATAGTTTTTACCCGGAGAAATTAAATTAACCTCATCCCCTCCTCTTGGTCCATGTTCTATTTCCCACAACCGCTGAGTTTTAAAATCATAACTCAGGCCCTGTGGGTTGCGGTGACCGTAGCTCCATATTTCAGGTAATGCAGAAGAGTTTCCTACAAAAGGGTTATCTTTTGGAATAGAACCGTCTAAATTCAGGCGTATAATTGTACCGGCATGATTGCTTAAGTCCTGACTCTTTGCACGTTCTCCCCGATCACCAATTCCAAAATAGACATGTCCTGTTTCATCAAAGGTAATACGACTACCAAAATGTTGACTGGCATTACTGCCTGATTTTGAAACCAGTAGCTCCTGCCACTGTGTTAACGTATTATTCTTTAACTTAGCACGTGCTAGTACTGTGACGCCTTGTTCTGCAACCTCTTTAACATAAGTAAAATATATCCAGCGGCTATTTTCATGATTTGGTGGTATCGCGACATCGAGTAAACCGCCCTGACCATCATTTAATACCTCAGGTATATTTTTAACTGCTGTTTTCATTCCGGAGTCAGTATCGATAATATAAATACGTCCCCGCCGCTCCGTAACCAATAATTCAGAGGAAGATATAAAGACCAGTCCCCAGGGTATTGCCAGCCCTTCAGCAACTTTTTCCAAATGAATATTAACTCCTGCACTTTTTATTAAATTAAAAGAAACAGGGCTGCTTGCATGTGATAGCAGAGGGAAAAATAATTGTATTAAAATGATAAATAAAAATGATTTCTTCATTATATTAAGAAGCTATTTTTTTACCGGAAGTGCGTCATACTTTATTAAGTCATCAGCATTTACATACCATGCTGCTTTATCGGCATAGTAAATATTATGCTGTGGTTTAACCTCAGGATCTTGATCTAATGTTCCGGCAGGGATAATAACAGCTTTACCACTTTGGGTAAGCCAGGGCAAAGAAGAACCACAGGTTTTACAAAATGAGCTGGCAAAATGTTTCGCCTCAGCTAATTCAAAGCGTCCTATATTATCTTCGCCTGTCAACCAATTAAATTCATCGGGGTCAATAATAATATTCGAAGCGTGGGCCGAGCCAGTGATCTTACGACAACGAGTGCAATGACAATATTGAAAAACTTTTGTTGAACCAGAAAATTCATAGCTCACTTCGCCGCACAAACAACTTCCCGATATATTACTCTTACTCATACTTCCCCTCTCTTTTTAATTTGTCGCTTTATCACCCCAAATGGTTTTTAATCTTTGGTCACGACCGCAACGCCAACGATAGTATTTATAACGTACCGAATAATTTTTATAATAATTCTGATGATATGCTTCATCACCTTTAACGGGATAAAAAATTGCAGCGGGTAATATTGGTGTAATTACTTTTTGATCAGGGAATTGTTCAACAACTTTTCGTCGTGAAACCTCAGCCAGTGCCTTTTCTTTCTTATTTGCCACAAAAATAGCACTTAAATAACTAGGGCCTTTGTCACAAAACTGACCACGCGCATCAAAAGGATCAATATTGACCCAAAAATGATCAAGTAATTGCTGATAACTCACTTTGGCGGGATCGTAGGTTACTTCAACAACTTCATAGTGCCCCTTGTGGTTCCCCCGATAGGTTGGGTTTTTAACAGTGCCTCCCGTAAAACCTGAAACAACATCGGTGACACCATCAAGCTTTTCAAAATCAGATTCCATGCACCAAAAACAGCCACCAGCAAAAACAGCTTTATCAGCGAATGCACTGGGCAGGTAACTTAATAAGCTTATGATGAATATAACCGCAACTTTAATTTTCATCTGATTTACTCCGCTAATAATCTCTGTAAAAAGACATTCAGATGCGTAACAGGTTCACTATTAATCACTATCGCCACGGTATTGCTGTTGTAGTCCCTTTAAGAAGATGCGCAGTATTTGATCTTTACATTCCCGGTGGTGCTTATGGCCAGGTTTACGAAAAAATGCACTGAGTTCATGTTTACTCATACGAAAATCAGATAAGTCCATGATTTCAAGAATATCCTCAGCCTGAAGGTTTAAGGCGATTTTTAACTTCATAAAAATCGCGTTATTACTGAGATCTTTTTCTGCTACAGGCTGAGGGCCTTCCCGTTTACCGCGTTTATCATTAATTAAGCCATTAAGATACGTCGCAAGCATAACATCCGCTAATTTTTCAAAAGCAGGATCATCTTCTGCCTTCATCCAGTTGCTCACCTGTGCACGCGTTACTTCACAATCAGCAGCAGCAAATAAGGCAATCATTTTGTCGTCATTAAAATCAAAAATATAGCGAATACGGCGTAAAATATCATTATTGGTCATTGGACTTTCCGGTAAGTTTGATACATATTTTCTCAGATGCAAATTCAATAATATCACCTGAATAGATTTTTTTTCGTTTTCTCGTTTCGACTACGTCGTTAACGAGTACCTGGCCTTGCTCAATCACTAATTTCGCTTCGCCTCCGCTTGCTGTCATGCCTTCAAATTTAAGGATTTTATACAATTCAACCGGCTCATTTCTAATTTCAACATCTCGCATGTAATACCCAGGAACATTTAAATTTACTGTACTTACATTGTACCGTTTAATCGCACTATAAAATGGCAAATTGTTAAATTTAAATTTATTTGCACCAAAATAAACTCTCATCCGCATAATTTAGTACTTGAGTGCACTCAGACTGTGCGAAAATCATCTGACGAACACCTGACACCATAAGATTATCCTTTAAAAACAATATATTACAAAATATGGCACAGCCCTTGCTCTAAGCAGTAAAAATTATACTAACGATTTATCCTATATTGAGGCCCATCCCATGTCGGTTGACACAAGTAAATTAAACTTATTTTCATTCAGCGGAAAAATGCGCATATTGCACTTAAGCTGGATAGCCTTTTTTATCAGTTTTTTTGTCTGGTTCAACCATGCACCTCTTTTGGGCATGATGCGTGAATCTTTAGGTCTAAATGATCAGCAAATTAAGACACTTTTAATATTAAACGTTGCATTAACCATTCCTGCCCGAATCATAATTGGTATGCTCGTTGATGCCTTTGGTCCGCGTCGTATTTACTCTATGTTGCTGTTTGTCTCGAGTTTCCTCTGTTTCGGTTTTGCTTTAGCGAAAGATTTTGAGCAACTCGCAATAATGCGCTTCTTACTGGGTTTTGTCGGTGCAGGTTTTGTTATTGGTATTCGTATGGTTAGTGAGTGGTTTCCAGCCAAACAAACGGGGCTGGCTCAGGGCATTTACGGTGGCTGGGGTAATTTTGGTTCAGCCGGCGCAGCAGTAATATTGCCTACAATCGCATTAATGTTTGGTGGTGAAGACGGCTGGCGTTATGCAGTAGGCTCAACCGGCCTTGTTGCACTCATCTATTCTGCTATTTACTTCTTTAGTGTCAGCGATACACCAAAAGGGTCAACTTACTTCAAACCAAAGAAAAATGGGGCATTAGAAATCACCAGCCCGTTTGATTTCTTTTTATACCTTATTATGAATATCCCATTGTTTGCTGCATTAGCCGTATTAACCTGGAAACTCAGTCCATCTAATTTAGGGATGTTGAGCGAAGCGGTTACCATGATGATTTATATTATCCTTGCCAGTTTATATGCATTTCAAACTATCCGCATTTACCAAATCAATAAGCATGTATTTAGTGAAACTGTTCCTGAAATAGAACGTTATAAGTTCAAGCAGGTAGCACTGCTTGACCTCTCTTATATGGTGACATTTGGATCAGAACTTGCCGTAATATCAATATTGCCATTATTTTTTATGGACACATTTAATCTTAGTGCTGTTCAAGCCGGCCTAATCGCATCGGTTTTTGCCGGATTAAACCTGGTTATGCGTCCGGCAGGTGGCTGGATTAGTGATAAGTATGGTCGCAAATCTTCATTAGCAATAATCATGTTAGGTACAGGAGTCGGATATTACTTATTAAGTTTAATTACCAGCGAATGGAGTATATCTCTGGCCGTGGCGGCAGTTATCTTTAGTTCATTATTTGTTAATGCAGGTAATGGTGCCGTTTACGCTATTGTACCGTTAGTTAAACGTCGTATGACCGGTCAAATTGCCGGCATGGCAGGGGCTTATGGAAACGTTGGTGCAGTTACCTTCTTAACGATTTTGTCTTTTGTTGCAACGAATATTTTCTTTATGGTTATTGCTGTATTCGCCATTACGGTCTTTGTGCTCATTATTTTCTTTCTTGAAGAACCGAAAGATCAAATGGCGGAAGTCCTTCCGGATGGAACAGTACAAATGCTCGATGTTGATTAAATAAAATTTAATCCATAAATTTTTTACCATAATTGAGGCAGTGCCGTTATACTTTAACGTCACTGCCTTTTTTTATCAGAATTTAACCATGTCATCAAAATTACAAATAAATAGCAGTCATTACAGTATTGCCGGAATAAAACCACAAAACGAAGATTCTTGTGGAATAGTGGTACCCGATCTCCCTTTATTAACAACCAAGGGGATTGCCGCTGTCGTTGCCGATGGTATGAGTGCCAGTGATGATGGCAAACAAGCCTCTGAAGGCTGCGTAAAAAGTTTTTTAAGTGATTATTTAAGCACACCTGAAACCTGGTCTGTTAAAAACTCGGGACAAAAAATACTTTCTGCATTAAACCGATGGCTGCATGGTCAGGGACAACGCCAATACCAAAGCAACAAAGGGATGGTAACCACATTAAGTGCATTAGTCTTTAAATCAAATACAGCCTATATCTTTCATGTTGGTGACACACGAATTTATCGTTTACGTGGAAACGATCTTGAACAACTCACAAATGATCATCGCTTTGTTGTAAGCGAGGAAAAAAGTTACCTCTCCAGAGCATTAGGTATAGAGCTTCGTGTCGATATTGATTACAAAACATTAGCGATTGAAATCGGTGATACCTTTATTCAACTCACAGATGGCGTTTATGAGTTTGTTACTGATGGTGTAATTAAAGAAACCCTGCTTAAAAGTAAAAACATTAAACTTGCCGCCGAAGAAATCGTAAAAACAGCAGAAAAAAATAAAAGTGATGACAACCTTACCTGTCAAATTATACAAATCACTGACTTACCCGGTGAAAGTGAAAGTGAGTTTTATGAAAAACTCACTGAACTCCCCTTTCCTCCTCCGCTGGAGCCCGGTTTAATTCTTGATGGTTATAAAGTTATTCGCCATCTGTTCTCAAATAAACGGACTGAAGTCTACTTAGTGCAAGATATTGATAGCAATGAAAACATTGTGATGAAAGCGCCTTCAGTCAATTATCAGGATGATCCCGAATATATAAATCAATTTTTACACGAGGAATGGGCAGGTAAACGGATCAATAACCCACATGTATTAAAAGTACTGGATATTAAACGAAAACGTACCGCGCTGTATTATATAACTGAATACATCGAAGGCTGTTCTTTACGCCAATGGATTGATGACAACCCCCGCCCTTCATTAAGCCTGGTACGAAACTTTAGCAAACAAATTGAACGTGGCTTACGTGCTTTCCATCGTCTGGAAATGATACATCAGGATTTAAAACCCGAAAATATTTTGATTGATAAAAATGAAACCTTAAAAATCATTGATTTTGGATCGGCGAAAATTGCAGGGATTGAAGAAATATACCTGCCTATCGAAGTAAACAACATCCTTGGTACCATAAATTACACAGCGCCTGAATACCATATTGGGACGCCGGGCAGCAATCGTTCGGACATCTTCTCACTCGGCGTTATTATTTACGAAATGCTCTGTGGACATTTACCTTATGGTGAAAATATGAGTGTGAAAAATATCAAAAGAGTAAAGTATATCTCAATCAAACGTTATAACCCCGAAATTCCGGTATGGGTTGATAAAGCAATTGAAAAAGCCGTGAATATAAATCCGGAGCACCGTTTTAGCATTTTATCTGAGTTCACCTATGCGTTAAACAAACCTGACTCTTCCCTGATTAACAATGACTATGTTCCACTATTGAAACGTGACCCTCTTCGCACGTGGCAGGCAATTAGTTTAATCCTTGTTGTTATTAATATTATATTACTATATAAATTAAACAACTAACTTAATTTTTCCCCGCATATAAAGTGAAATACAGCCCACCAGCACATACTTCTCCTGATATTCTTTATGAAGATGAGTATTTACTGATCGTCAACAAACCAAGTGGCTTGCTCTCTGTTCCAGGTCGTGGAGCAGAAAAACAGGATTGTTTAATTAGTCGAGTTCAAATAGATTACCCCTCTGCTTTAATTGTTCACCGCCTCGATATGTCAACATCGGGCTTAATGATCATTGCATTAGGAAAAGAAATGGAACGGAAACTCAGTATCTTATTTCAGAACAGAAAAGTTGATAAAAAGTATATTGCCGTTGTTGATGGAAAAATCAAAGACAGATGTGGCGAAATTAATTTGCCACTCATGACAGACTGGCCAAACCGACCAAAACAAAAGATTGACTTTGAATCGGGAAAAACATCAAAAACATACTACATGCTTTTATCTTATGACGAAAAAAATAATTCCAGTCGACTCGAACTTACTCCAATAACAGGAAGAACCCATCAACTTAGAATACATTTACAGTCTCTTAATCATGCTATCTTAGGCGATGAACTATATGCAGACGATGATGTTATAAAAAAATCTGAACGACTGCTGTTACATGCATGCCATCTCTCTTTTCCACATCCCTGTAATAATGAAAGACGTATCGACATTCAGCTTGCACCTGATTTTTAATGTTGCTGCAATAAATAGCCTGTAATATTATCGTAGATATTATTAAACCTATACAACTACATACCTCTGCTTATATCTGATTTTATATCCTCTATTGATTCCAGGCCAACTGAAACGCGAATTAAACCATCACTAATTCCGGCTTTTAACTTTTCTTCATCCGTTAAACGGCCATGCGTTGTTGTTGCCGGATGAGTAATTGTCGATTTTGCATCACCTAAATTTGCAGTAATAGATAATAGTTTTGTTGCATCAATCAATTTCCAGGCTGCTTCTTTGCCGCCCTTAACTTCAAAAGATAAAACACCACTGCCTGCAAATTGTTGTTCTCTCGCTAAAGCATATTGAGGATGTGACTCCAACCCGGAGTAATACACTTTATTCACAGAACTATGTTGTTCTAAAAATTGAGCAAGTTCTAACGCATTGGCACTATGCGCCTTCATTCTTAAACTTAACGTTTCCAGCCCTTTCAAGAATACCCATGCATTAAACGGACTGAGTGTTGGACCTGCAGTACGTAAAAATCCAAACACTTTTTCACCGACTAATTCTTTATTACCGACCACAGCACCCCCCATTGCCCGACCCTGGCCATCAATGTATTTTGTTGCCGAATGAATAACAATATCAGCACCCAACTTTAAGGGTTGTTGTAATGCAGGTGTACACAAACAATTATCAACGACGAGTAAACAATCGTTTTCATGAGCCAGATTAGCCAGTGCCTTTAAATCTGCCACTTCAGTTAATGGGTTAGAGGGCGTTTCTAAAAACAATATTTTTGTTTCTGGTTTAATTGCCGCTTTCCATGCATCTAAATCTGTTAAATCTACAAAGCTGGTAGTAACCCCGAAAGGTTGTAAGTATTTATTAAAGAGAACAACCGTGGTACCAAATACAGAACGTGAAGAAACAATATGATCACCTGCCTGAAGTAAAGCAATACAGGTTGTTAAAATTGCAGACATCCCTGAAGAAGTCGCGACACAACTCTCCCCTCCTTCAAGTGCCGCTAAACGCTGTTCAAAAGTACGCACGGTTGGGTTGGTAAAACGGGAATAAATATTCCCCTGGGTTTCACCACTAAAGCGTGCAGCAGCTTCTGCTGCGCTTGGAAATACAAAACTTGAGGTTGGGAAAATAGGTTCGCTATGTTCACCTTCTGCGGTGCGTACCTGTCCCGCCCGTACTGCAAGGGTTTCAAGTGCCCATTGTTCATCAAACTCTGACATTGCTATCTCCAAACTTAATTAATTTCGGGCATAAAAAAACCCACTTCAACTAAAGCAGGTTTTTTTCCTCACTTTAGCTGTACTTTTAATGCGCCCGCAAGCTGGTATCAAATCGGCGCTATTCTGAGCTAACAAAAGTCACTCAGAAGGTAACAGAGTAGATGATGATGAAATAAATGTCAATTTAAGCGTTATTATGCAGCTCAATCACTTCATTATCCGCTTCATCACTTTCTCGGCTGGCATCATTCCTTAAAGACTCAATATGGTTCAGGTAGGACTCGTTAATATCGCCAGTAATATATTGACCATCAAAAACCGAGGTATCGAATTCTTTTATATTCGGTGCTTTTTCACGCACGGCTTTAATCAGATCCTCGATTTTTTGATAAAATAATTTATCAGCACCAATTTCTTGTGCAATCTCATCAATATTTCTGTCATGGGCAATCAATTCAACTGCCGCAGGCATATCAATACCGTAAACATTGGGGTAACGTACTGCCGGCGCAGCGGAAGCAAAATACACTTTTTTTGCACCGGCATCACGCGCCATTTGAATAATTTGTTGCGAGGTTGTACCACGTACAATTGAATCATCAACCAACAAAACATTTTTACCTTTGAACTCTAATTCAATCGCATTGAGCTTTTGTTTAACCGATTTTTTACGTTGTTGTTGTCCCGGCATAATAAACGTTCTGCCAATATAACGATTCTTAATAAAACCTTCGCTATATTTCACACCTAAGGTATACGACAATTCTAAAGCCGACGTCCGGCTGGTATCAGGTATAGGTAATACCACATCAATATCATGATCAGGAAATTCTTTCAAAATCGTTTTTGCCAAATAATCACCCATCCGTAAACGCGCTTTATAAACAGACACGCCATCAATAATTGAATCCGGACGTGCAAAATAAACATGCTCAAAGATACACGGGGATAGTGTCGGTGCTTCTGCGCATTGACGAGAAAAAATTTCGCCCTGATCATCAATAAAAATGGCTTCACCGGGTGCAATATCACGAACCATTTCAAAATCTAAAGAGTCAATTGCGACAGACTCCGAGGCGACTATGTGCTCAATACCTTTTTCAGTTTCTCGCTTACCGAATGCGACCGGACGAATGCCATATGGATCGCGAAAGGCGACGATACCACGACCGGTTATCATAGCAACAACTGCGTAAGCCCCCTTACAACGTTTATGTACATTTTCTATCGCATCAAAAATATTGTTTGCGGTAATATCTAAATCAGGACTTACCGTTTCCTGCAATTCATGAGCAAAGATATTTAACAGTATTTCAGAATCAGAATTTGTATTGATGTGGCGACGATCCTGAACAAACAAATCATGTTTTAAGTCTGCTGCGTTGGTTAGATTCCCATTATGCGCCAGAGCAATACCATAGGGAGAGTTCACGTAAAAAGGTTGAGCTTCTGATGAAGAAAAACAACCTGCTGTTGGATATCGCACATGACCAATACCAATATTACCTTTCAGGTTAAGCATATGTCGGGTATGGAAAACATCTTTCACCAAACCATTATCTTTACGTAAGTACATACGGTCATCTTCACAGGTTACAATACCTGCTGCATCCTGACCACGATGTTGTAATACGGTTAAACCATCATATAACTGCTGGTTAACGGGAGTATGGCCGACTAGTCCAATAATTCCACACATAAATATTTTTCCTAGGTATTTAAACGGTTAAATTAAAATTTAAAATATCGAGCAATATCAGCTGGTAACAATTCAGTTAACCAGGAGGCAATGACTTCAAAGCGAAACAGAAAAAAAGATTCATTCCACCAGGATTCTTTCGGTAAAGAGGTTAACCCTAATAACATAACAATTATTGTTACTAACAAAATACCGCGTAAAAAACCAAATACACTGCCAAGTGTACGATCGATACTCGTAAGGCCAACTCGTTGTACAAATTGTGATGCAAAGAAATTTATCAGCGAACCAACTATTAAAGATAAAACAAATAAACAGACAAATGCAGCCAGTAAACGTAAAGTAGGATCTTTGATTGAACTGCCAAATAGCTCTGCCATACCAGAAGAAAAGCTCATCGCTATCCACAACGACACTAACCAGCCCGTCAACGATAATGCTTCCTTTACAAAACCACGCATCAAGCTAATGATTACAGAAAGAAAAATAATACCTAAAACAATAAAATCAGCAACAACCATTTATATCATTCCATATTATGGATGTTTAACAACCAAACCACTTAAATTCATTTCTTTTTTCAACTTTGTCTTAACCTTTTCCGCTTTTTCTTTACTCGTTTGCGGTCCCACTCTGACTCGATAAATAGCTGTATTCTGTTTCATAATACGGTCAACAAAAGCATGTTGTTTTTTCTTGCGTATCTTTTCTTGCAGCGCCAAAGCATTTGTTCTGTTTTTAAAACTCCCTACCTGCACAGCCCAAACATTATCTGTTATTAACGGCTTTTTATCTTCCTTCAAGATGGACGCATTTTTAATGCTGTCAATTATAGAGGGTGACGGAGTTTTCACCACTTCAGGTTCGGGTAGGCCCTTTGCAATCGGTATTTTTTTAGGATTAACCTGCTGAGATTTCGTTTCTTGCATTTCTTTAATATCAATATGTTTGATATTACGAATCTCAGCACTGCGCTCAGGCACATTACTCCCAAATACCGGCATTTCCATATCTCGCCCGCCACTGAGTAAAATCGGGATGAAAATCACTGCCAGTGCAACCAGCACCACGGCACCAACCAAACGTTGTTTTAAGCGACCTTCTTCCACCATGCCTCCTGAGCAGTAAAATAGCTAAAGTACATTCTGTATCCAGAGCGTATTATATTCCTAGCTGCAGTGCGAATTCCACTGTATAAAATGATCCAAAAATAATCACCCTGTCACCACTTTTCGCCTCACTATCAGCCGCCTGAATGGCTTGTTCTACTCCTGAAAAACAATCGACACGCGTTTTTTCATCTAAGCCGTGCAAAACAGTGGCTAACTGAGCTGACTTTGCACCCCGGGGAACATCTAAATCAGCGACATACCACTTTGATATTTTTGGCAACATTACCGATAAAGCCGCTGCATGCGCTTTATCTTCTAGCATCCCTAATACCGCTACATTATTCCCACCGCATGGTTGTAAACTCAACATTTCAGCTAAACATGCCATACTGGATTCATTATGAGCCACATCCAGAATATGCATAGGGTCGCCGGGTAGACATTGAAAACGGCCCTGTATCGAAACCGATAATAAGCCCGCTTTAATCTGTTTTTGATTAACAGATAGCCTATCGGCCAGCTGCTCAATCACCATTAAAACCCCGGCAGCATTATCAAGCTGGTGCTCTCCGCGTAAATTAGGTTGCGGCAGAGCGGTACGCTGCTGTGTATCTGATTGCCAATCCCATGCCGCGTAGCCCGCACCTTTTTTCCAGCTAAAATCTTTACCGCGTTGAAGTAGTCTTGCTCCTATCTTTATTGCTGTCTCGGATATGCTATTTGGCATATCGGGACTACTGTACACCACCGGCCGAGCTTTTCGCATAATGCCTGCTTTTTCAACCGCAATGGTTTCACGATCATTTCCTAGCAAGGCAGTATGATCAATACCAATTGAGGTAATCAGCGCGACATCAGCATCAATGATATTAACAACATCCAGACGCCCTCCTAAACCGACTTCTAAAATCATAATATCGGGCTTTGCACGAAAAAAAATATCTAGTGCGGCTAACGTCCCAAACTCAAAATACGTTAAAGAAATTTCTTCCCCATATTGTAAGCGAGCCTGATCGATTCGCTCAAAAGCTTCACAAATCATGCTATCACTTACTTCTTCAGCATTAAGATGAATGCGCTCGTTATAACGCAGTAAATGAGGTGACGTATAAACGCCCGTTTTATAACCGGCACTCTGGTAAATAGATTCTAATAAAGCAACACTGGAGCCTTTACCGTTGGTTCCTGCAACAGTAATAACCGGACAGGGTGGTAACGAAGAATGCATGCGCCCAAACACTTTGCTAACACGCTCAAGACCAAGCTCAATATTTGAGTGATGTAAACCCTCTTGCCAATCTAACCATTCTTGAAGAGTAGAAAAACGCATTATTAAAAACTCAAAAATAAAAAAGGTGGTTTAAAAACCACCCTTTAAAAAATATACGAACGATCCATGCGAAAGATTTTCCGTTCTAGCAAGGCATAAACAATTTCAAAAAACGGAGTTGGCAACAAGCCAATGAGTATTTTTGAAATTGTTTATAACGCCGCTAGAGCGAAAAAGATGAAGCATGGTTAGGCTGCGGGTTTCTGCATCATCATGGAGAGTAACGATGCCACCTTATCGCGCATATCACGACGATCAACAATCATATCTACCGCACCATGCTCTAATAAAAACTCACTGCGTTGAAATCCATCCGGCAGAACTTCACGCACGGTCTGCTCAATAACACGTGGACCCGCAAAACCAATTAAGGCATTTGGTTCTGCAATATTAATATCACCCAACATTGCTAAACTGGCTGATACGCCACCCATAGTCGGATCAGTTAGTATAGAGATAAAAGGTAAAGACTGTTGACGCATACGTGCCAGCGCAGCACTGGTTTTGGCCATCTGCATTAACGAGAACAAAGCCTCTTGCATACGCGCACCACCACTTGCTGAATAACAAACCAGAGGAATGTTTTCTTTTAAACAAACATTAACGGCACGAACAAAACGTTCACCTACTACAGAGCCCATAGAACCGCCCATGAATTTAAATTCAAACGCTGCAGCAACAACCGGAACACCTTTAACCGTGCCTTTCATGACAATTAAAGCGTCATTTTCATTGGTGGCTTTTTGCGCCTGAGTAATACGATCTTTGTATTTTTTTAAATCTTTAAATTTGAGCGCGTCTACAGGCTTTAGATTTTCGCCGATTTCACTGCGACCGTCTTCATCAAGAAATTTTTCTAAACGAAAACGCGCACCAATACGTGCATGTTGATCACACTTAGGACAAACATCTAAGTTACGCTCCATCTCCGCACGGTATAAAACAGCACCACAAGAAGCACATTTGGTCCACAAACCTTCAGGCACATTTTTACGTGAACCACCATCAATTCGAATGCGTTCGGGGAGTAATTTGCTAAACCAGTTCATGGCTGAAATCCTATCTTATTTTCTTCAGGTTATATTCAATTTACAGCTAACTTTTACGCGTCGAGAGCCTGTCGCATTTCAGATAATAATTTGCAAACGGCTTTGTTTGCATTATCAACCGAATCAAGATTTTCCTCAATACGTTTAATAATAGCGCTTCCAACAACGACCGCGTCTGCAGCACTGGCAATATTTTTAGCTGACTCGGCATCCTTAATTCCAAAGCCTACTCCAACGGGCAATTCTGTCAATCGACGTATATTAGAAACGCGATCTTGTACTGCTTTTATGTCTAAATGTCCCGCACCTGTCACCCCTTTAAGGGAAACATAGTACAAAAAGCCGCCACTGGCGTCATTTATCGCTTTAATCCTGTCATCACTTGTTGTTGGTGAAATAAGGAAAATACGATCAAGACCTTCTGCTTTTAATGCTTCAACGTAATCTTTGGCTTCTTCTGGCGGAATATCCACTGTTAAAAGCCCATCAATGCCCGCTTTAGCAGCGGATTTTGCAAATTCAGCATAGCCCATAACCTCGACTGGATTAAGATAGCCCATTAAGATTACAGGGGTTTCCTGATCTTTTTGACGAAACTCTGCCACCATGGCAATAACATCACGAAGACTGACATTGAACTCTAAAGCCCGCTCCATGGCTTTCTGAATCACCGGGCCTTCTGCCATCGGATCTGAAAAAGGCACGCCTAATTCTATGAGATCGGCTCCTGCTTCAACCATAGCATGCATCATGGGAACGGCATTTTCCGGGCTTGGATCACCGGCCGTAAAATACGGAATTAAAAGCTTACGACCCTCTTTCGCTCGCAACTCAAATCGTGTTTGGATACGGCTCATACCTTAATACCCTCAATATTTGCAACAGTATGGATGTCTTTGTCACCACGACCTGAGAGATTCACAATAATAATTTCATCTTTACCCATCGTTGGTGCTAGTTTGCTGGCATAGGCCAAGGCATGGCTGGACTCCAATGCAGGGATAATCCCCTCAATTTTGGTTAAATCATGAAATGCCTGTAACGCTTCTTCATCATTAATTGCTACGTACTCTGCACGGCCAATATCTTTTAACCATGCATGTTCCGGCCCCACCCCGGGATAATCCAGACCCGCTGAAATAGAGTGAGTTTCAATAATCTGGCCATTATCATCTTCAACCAGGTAAGTTCGGTTGCCATGTAATACACCCGGTTTACCTGCACATAATGGCGCGGCATGATTTCCGCTTTCAATACCATCACCCGCGGCTTCAACGCCGATAATTTTCACCTCTTTATCATCAATAAAAGGATGGAAAAGGCCAATCGCATTTGAGCCACCGCCAACACATGCCACCACCGCATCGGGTAAACGACCTTCATGTTCCTGAATTTGCTGGCGGGCTTCACGACCAATAATGGTTTGGAAATCACGCACCATGGCCGGATAAGGATGTGGCCCTGCTACCGTACCGATGATATAAAAAGTATCATCAATATTGGTGACCCAATCGCGCATGGCTTCATTTAACGCATCCTTTAAGGTCGCCGAACCTGCGGTTACCGGCACAACGGTTGCGCCTAAGAGTTTCATGCGGTAAACATTGGCGGCCTGTCGCTCAATATCAACCGCGCCCATATACACAATACATTCAAGCCCTAAACGCGCGCATACCGTTGCGGTTGCAACCCCGTGCTGACCAGCACCTGTTTCAGCAATAATACGTGTTTTACCCATGCGCTTAGCCAGTAAGGCCTGACCTACGGTATTATTGATTTTATGTGCGCCGGTGTGATTCAAGTCTTCACGCTTAAGATAAATTTTCGCGCCACCTAATTCTCCTGACCAGCGTTCAGCAAAATAAAGCGGCGAAGGGCGACCTACATAATTTTGTAACTCCCAATCAAGTTCCGCTAAAAAGTCTTTATCGAGCATGAATTTTTCGTATGCGAGACGTAACTCAGTCAGCGGTCCCATTAATGTCTCTGCAACAAATAGTCCGCCATATACACCAAAATGACCTTTGTCATCCGGTTGTTGATATTCTTCAGCCAACGCGCTGTACCTCTTTAATAAATTGTTCTATTTTCTTATGATCTTTAACCGCCGTCCCGGATTCTACACCACTACTCACATCAACTGCGTACGGTTTAACTGTTTCAATAGCCAGGGCAACATTTTCAGGATTAAGCCCACCGGCTAAAATAATCGGAACAGGTAAATTTTCGGGAACCAGGCTCCAATCAAAACTTTTACCTGTGCCGCCCCCTTTTTCATTATCAAGTAAGATGGCCTTAGCCTTGCGATGTTTTTTAGCAAAAGCGGTAATATCAGATTGCTCATTCATTCCCAATACTTTGACATACGGCATATCAAATTGCTCACAAAATTCCACTGTTTCATCGCCATGAAATTGTAGCAATGTTAATGGCACAGACTTTAATGTTCTTCGCACTGTTTCTGCATCATCATTCATAAACAAACCCACGACCGTGATGAACGCAGGTAGCGATTCAGCAATAACTCCCGCCTCTGATAAACTGATACAACGTGGACTTTTTTCAACAAAAATCAGGCCGATCGCATCCGCACCACACTCTACTGCCTTAAGCGCATCTTTTAAATGTCTAATTCCACAGATTTTAATACGTGTGCGCAACTGAATATCCCAGGAAACTGAATTAACCTACTTGAAGGCGCTTATTTTACAGTAACTCAGGATAATCCGCTAATTTGAAAGTTAATTGCTGTACAACTTTAGAAGTGCCAAATAATTGTTTCGTAGAATAACCACCTACCCTGCTCCGCGCGTTCTGGTTCAGAAGAACAAACTGAAGCAAACTTAATATAGGGAGGATAATCGTGAGGCTGCCGCGTCAGCACTAAAATCATGTATTTTTAGTGCTTCCTCGCAATGAGCAAGAGTTAAGATTCGGGGACATCTCTCAGAATAAAGATTATCAAACTTTAAACATACTGATCATTTGCTGTAGCTCATTAGCCGTGCGTTCCAGTTCCTGACATGAGGCCGCTGTATGCTCCGCACCCTGAGCAGCCTGAACAGAAAGCGTATTAACACTCACAATGTTTTGATTTATTTCTTCTGACACTGACGACTGTTCTTCCGCTGCCGTGGCTATTTGTGTGTTCTGTTCTGCAATGTGAGACACCGCTTGCGTAATTGCAGATAATGCCTGTCCAGCCAGCTCTGCTTTTTCTACAGTAACTTGTGTATTGTCCTTTCCTTTATCCATTGCATCTACGGCTGAAATTGCTCCACTCTGTAATCTTTCAATCATCTGTTGAATTTCCTGAGTAGATTCCTGGGTGCGACTCGCTAATGTTCTGACTTCATCGGCAACAACCGCAAAACCACGCCCTTGTTCACCCGCGCGAGCCGCTTCAATTGCTGCATTAAGCGCTAATAGATTAGTTTGCTCGGCAATCCCCTTAATAACATCTAAAACACTGCCGATTTGTTGAGTATCCTCTTTCAAGACATTGATTGTTTCTGAGGTATGACCAACATCTTCGGCCAACGCATTAATTGAGGCAATCACTTCGCCCACAACTCGCTGTCCTTTAGAGGATTCACTATCGGCAGAATGAGCTGATTCAGATGCCTGACTTGCATTTTTAGCAACTTCCTGCACCGTTGCTGTCATTTCATTCATAGCCGTTGCTACCTGTTCTATCTTTCCTTCTTGTTGATTAACATTGAGTTTTGTATCGACACTTAACTCTGTTAACTGTTTCATTTCTGTACTCAGTTTCTCACTTGTACCTGAAACTTGTTTAATCAAATTTTGTATCTTTATAACGAAAGAATTAAAGGCAACAGCCAATTGCTGAACTTCTTTATCGCCTTTTTCATTCAAGCGTTGAGTAAGGTCACCATCACCATTGGCAATATCATTTAAAGAATGAGTCACCGTAGAAAACGCTCCTTTAATGCTGCGAGTAATAAAAAAGCCTATTAAAATACTTAAAAAGATTGCAGCCACAGCAATGATCAGCGTTCGCATTAAAGTAAAACTGGCATATGAAAGCATGTCTTCCTGAATAGTTTTGTTTTTTGCTAACTCTTGATTATTTAATTTTTGTACTATAACACGCACTTTTCTCCAGTTAGGGTGCTCTACTGTTTTCAGTAGTGCTATTGCCGACTCAACCTCTCCGGCTTTAACTAATTCAAGCACGCGGAGTTTCGCCTGACGTGATTTTTTCCAGGCATTTTCTATTGATGCATAGTCAGAAATTAATTGATCGTTTTTCTGCGGCATTGAACGAACAAGTTTAAAGGCATCATCAAAGCGTTGAATTGCAGCGACAACAACTTTGTAAGGTTTTTTGGCTTTTGGTTTTAAGATAAGATTTCGCAAAGCAATCCCGGAGAGCAGACCGTCGGAAAACATTACCTGATAGGCTTCCTGACGAGACAAATTTTCGTTAAAAAATTTATCCGATTCATTTGATGTTGCAAACAAACCTGTAAGTGCGCTCCAAAGCGCCACAATAAACAGTGATATCACAAGAATATTGGCGACAATTAATTTTTTCTGGATGCTCATAGTCGATAACATTGTAAATAACTCCATAATTCTTAGCGCTCACTGGCTAAGTACCCTACTTAGCGGCTTAAATACAAATATCTTTACCGCAAAAAAATAGCGGGTATGTATTTATTCAGAGTAAATATCAACACCTCTATTAAGGGTATTAACTACAAAGATAGACCGATAAAAATACATGATGATGTCATAAGCAAAAACCCGTTAGCATCATGGTGAAATAATATTAGCTATATTAGTTTTATTAACTAAAGGGAGAAAGCATCATGTCCACAGGTCTAACCATTGCTCTAGTCTGTGCCCTCATTGGCATCGGTTATGGCGTCATTTCAATTTTCAATGTTTTATCAAAACCCATGGGGAACGATAAAATGGTGGAAATTGCTAACGCAGTTCAAGAAGGTGCCATCGCTTATCTGGCTCGCCAGTACACAACTATAAGTATGGTTGGTGCTGTTTTATTTATTGCTATGGGCTATGCCCTTGGCTGGTATAGCGCTATCGGTTTTGCCATTGGCGCAATACTTTCTGGTCTTGCAGGCTACATCGGCATGCACGTATCTGTTCGTTCTAATTCACGTACCGCAGAAGCTGCAAAAAAGGGGATTAACCCGGCCTTACAAGTTGCATTTAAAGGGGGAGCTATCACGGGTATGTTAGTGGTCGGCCTCGGGCTTTTAGGCGTTACAGGTTACTACACTGTCTTAACCGTATTAATGGGTGTTTCTCAAACAGATGCACTGCATGCATTGGTTGGTCTTGCATTTGGTGGCTCACTCATTTCTATTTTTGCACGTTTAGGTGGCGGTATCTTTACCAAAGGTGCAGACGTAGGTGCTGATATAGTCGGTAAGGTTGAAGCCGGTATTCCGGAAGATGACCCACGTAACCCGGCAACTATTGCTGATAACGTCGGTGATAATGTTGGCGACTGTGCCGGTATGGCCGCTGATCTGTTTGAAACATATGCCGTAACCATCATTGCAACGATGTTGTTAGGTGGCCTGGTAATGAGCCAGATTGGTGAATTAGCGGTGACTTATCCACTGGTTCTTGGTGGTGTTTCAATTCTTGGTTCTATCGTCGGGACTTTTTTTGTCAAAACCTCTGATGGCGCTAAAATCATGAATGCGCTTTATAAGGGCACAATTGTTTCGGCTGTTATCTCCGCGGTTTCATTTTATTTTGTGACACAAAATATGATGGGCGATGTTGCTTTAACACTCTCTAATGGATCAATAGTCGGTGCAAACGAGTTCTACTATTCTGCACTTATCGGTTTAGCACTCACTATTGCTATGATCGTCATTACCGAGTACTACACAGCAACAGAATATGCACCGGTTAAAAATATTGCTAAAGCGTCAACCACAGGTGATGGTACTAATGTTATCGCTGGTTTAGGTGTTTCAATGAAATCAACCGCACTACCTGTGCTTTCAATTTGTGCATCTATATGGGGGGCATATGAGTTAGCCGGTTTATACGGTATCGCAATTGCGGCAACCTCAATGTTATCGATGACGGGTATTATTGTTGCACTTGATGCCTACGGTCCAATTACCGATAACGCAGGTGGTATTGCTGAGATGTCTGAGCTTCCTGAAGACGTTCGCGCCACCACAGATGCACTTGATGCAGTAGGTAATACAACTAAAGCCGTAACCAAGGGTTATGCGATTGGTTCAGCCGGTCTTGCAACACTTGTGCTGTTTGCAGATTACACCCATACCCTGGCGACTAATGGTCAAACGGTCTCATTCGATCTTTCTAACCATATGGTTATTATTGGTCTGTTTATCGGCGGTCTGATTCCTTACTTGTTTGGTGCAATGGCAATGGAAGCAGTAGGCCGGGCAGCAGGCGATATTGTGACCGAAGTGCGCCGGCAGTTTAAAGAAAAGCCGGGCATTATGGATTACTCTGAAAAACCGGATTACTCTAAAGCGGTAGATTTGTTAACCAAGGCTGCCATTAAAGAAATGCTTATTCCTTCTTTATTGCCCGTAGCCGTACCCATTATTGTCGGCCTGACTTTGGGTGCAGAAGCCCTAGGTGGTGTTTTAATCGGTACCATCGTTACTGGTCTATTCGTTGCTATCTCTATGACTACCGGCGGTGGTGCCTGGGATAATGCAAAGAAATATATCGAAGACGGTAACCACGGCGGTAAGGGCTCTGATGCACATAAGGCCGCGGTAACCGGTGATACAGTAGGTGATCCGTACAAAGATACAGCGGGTCCTGCGGTTAACCCACTGATTAAAATTATGAATATTGTTGCGTTACTTATCGTACCGTTACTTTAATAAACATAATTTTAAATAATGATAAACGGGCTTTTAAGCCTAATGCCGATCAGTTAACAGGTTAAATGATTCCCTCCCCTTCAAGGGGAGGGCTAGGGTGGGGTGGTTTTAATTCTCCCCTCCCCCCTAGCCCCCTCCCGAAATGGGAGGGGGAATAAATTAAAATCTTAAGTGGACGGCACCCGCTATTAAGCCCCTTTATTTTTGTTTGCCATTTTATATTTAATAAAAACACCTAAGAAAGTCATTAAGGATAACAAAACCAACGGTAAAATAGTTGAGACATTTAAGATATCTTTAAAGGATGCTTTGCTCGTTAAGTTATAAATAATATCAGCATAGACATAGGATTTTATGCCTATCCCTAAAAAGGCTGCGGCTATAAAATGACTTATCTTTACTTTCAAAATACCAGAGCTGTAATTAATTAACCAATGTGGAACGCCAGGAAAAATTCTTAATGCAAAAAGACTAAAAAAATTATCTTCTCTATGTAGTAACTTATAGGTCGGTGATTTTTCAATTTTCTTAATCCAGTCCTCAGTGATGTATCGCGAAAATAAATATGCCCCCAGCCCCCCCAATGTTGCACCTGCTGCAACAATTAACGCGGCAGTAACAGGGGGATATAATGGTGCGACTATCCAAAACACCAGTGAACCTGCCAAAGCAAAGGTAAACAAAACTAATTGTAGTAATAATAAAATAACAATCAGCCACCAATTATCAACATACTCACGGGCAACTAATAATATTTTCTCGGCATCAAGAAAACCGCCAAACTGTAAAGCAAACCCTATAACAACAAGCAGTATTAAAACTGACATTTTTTTTAGCTGCAATTTATTAATCATCATATGTACTTTATTAAATACTTGAATAACATACAATACACCTTAAATAATTACAGTGGTACATCAATGATTGAGAAAGAAAGATGAATTTTTTTGAGCAACTTAAATTGTGGTCTCGTTTCAATAAAGTAACAGCAATGCTTATGCTGGCTAGCCTTATCGTTGCTCTCATTTCTGCTATGGGGACGAACTACCAGTTTATTCACTTTTTATTCATCAGCGAATATAAACAGGGTTTATCCGAAATACTAAATGGAGAAATATGGCGCTTAATCACCCCTGCTTTTATTCATTTTGGCTTTATCCATATAGCATTCAACTTATTATGGCTTTATCAATTAGGTAGCGCCATCGAACAACGTCAAAGCTCTAAACGCATGCTGACCCTTTTTATTGTTATTGCTGTATTATCAAATTTAGCGCAATTCTTTTGGAGCGGCCCTCTATTTGGCGGCATGTCTGGCGTGGTCTATGGCTTGCTGGCTTACCTCTGGATTCAGGGAAAATTTAATCCTGCCGCCGGGCTTTGGCTGGATAAAAATACAACTATAATGATGTTAATATGGTTTGCACTTTGCTGGACAGGTCTGGTCGGTAATATTGCCAACATGGCTCATACTATCGGCCTGGTTTGTGGAGGCCTGTTGGGTTTACTTTATTCACCGCAATTATTTCGTAAAACAAATTTCAACTAAACAGATATTTTAACGCTACTACCTGCTCTCCTGCTGAAAAGTGCTTTTATGGCTTTAACCAAATACTGGCAGGTTAACAACTTTAGGTAAAATAAACTCTTCAGGATAATCCACTCGAACTAAATATAGTCCATGTGGCGGGGCTGTGATACCACCTAGTTTACGATCTTTTAACTGCAAAACTTCCTTAGCCCAATCCGGCTCCTGTTCTGCAGCACCAATGGTCATTAATACACCCGCCATATTTCTTACCATATGATGTAAAAATGCATTTGCTTCTATATCTAAAAAAATAAAATTGCCTTGCCGGCTAACATCAAACTGATGCAAAAAACGCACAGGAGATTTAGCCTGACAACCAATAGCACGATAAGAAGAAAAATCATGCTCACCGATTAAATGGTTTGCCGCTTGCTGCATACGCCGCTCATCAAAGTCACGGTAATCCCATGTCACTAATTTATTTAAATATGAAGGGCGCGTTTTTCGTGAAAAAATCACATAACGGTAGGCACGTCTAAAAGCTTTAAAACGGGCATGAAATTCATCACTGACTTCCTGCGCCCAAAGAATGGTTATGCCATCGGGTAAATGAGCATTGGCTCCATTTACCCATTGATAAGGAGCACGTATCACATCCGTGTCGAAGTGAATAACTTGTTCAGTTGCATGAACGCCCGTGTCGGTACGCCCTGCACAAACAACGCGTACAAAATGGTTAGCCACTTTACTCAATGCTTTTTCAACGGCTTCCTGAACTGAAGGAGAATGATCCTGAAACTGCCAGCCACAAAACGGGCGACCATCGTATTCTATGCCAAGTGCAATTCTCATATTTCTATTTTACTTTTTTTCTTTATCTATAAACAAGAAGGCCACACTTTATAGTGTGGCCTTTAAGTGAAAGTTGAAAAATTATGTCCTCAACTTAAGCCTGATTACACAATTTGTCCCATCAACTCCTGGGCTTCTTCTTTTTGGCTATCGCTTCCTTCTTCCATTACTTCGCTCAAAATACTTCTGGCTCCTTCCGGATCACCCATATCAATATAAGCTTTCGCAAGATCTAGCTTTGTACCTACTTCATCACCACTAACAAGCTCATCATCGCTATCGCCTTCATCGTCAAGAGATAAATCTAACGTAGAATCATCCAGAGTGTCATCTAAAGCAGAGTCTGACTCTTCTGAAAGGCCGTCAATAGAAAATTCATCTTCAAGTTCCAATGAATTTGTTTCAGATTTGTCTTCGGACTTTTCATCTGTCGAATAATCACCAGACATTCCAGGCTCAAAGTCCAGATCATTATCGCTCGTTGCAGTATCAGTCACTTCTGGCTCTGTAGTTTGTTCTGACTCAGAGGCATCACCTATATCAAGATTAAAGTCTAAAGCATTATCATCCGTTAATTTTGCTTCATCAGTTTCTGACTTTATATCAGTTTCAGAATCTTCTGCAGTCGTATCGTCGACTTCAAGATTAAAATCCAGTCCAGAATCATCTGCATCGGTTAAAACAGTTGCTGTCATGTCTAAATCCGCATCAAGTTCCTGCGTTGATGCGGTATCTTCCATAACATCAGGTTCAGCTGTTTTCGTTTCATCACTATCCAACTCAAGATTAAAGTCCATATCTGCTTTATCTTCTTCAGCAGTGAAATTTTCAATGTCTTTATCCAGGTCAAGATCGAAGTCCATATCAAGATCTGAATCATCACTCTCTGTAGCAGATAAATCAGCTGCTTCAAAAACACCTGTTTCTAAACCAATGTCCATCACCTCACTATCAGACATTGCTGCCTCAACAGGTTCATCGTTTGTTACGATGCCTGTGTCAGACTCTTCAACAAGCTCTTTAATAAACAAAGGATTTTCAGGTGCAATCTCAACACCTAAGTCGATAATTTTTTGCCACAACAGGTTTTCTTCTTTGTTCTCATCCAGACTGGCATATAATGCTTCAGCGCCCGTTTCAAATGCCTCTTTATTCTTCGTCGCATGATGCAACTCAAGCATTTTTGCACGTAAATCCAGACGTTCCGGTTCGTTTGAAATTGCTTCGTTGAGTCTTTCTTCCGCAGCTTCGTGCCGGCCATAGGCAATAAATACATCCGCTTCAGTTAACGGATCGACTTCACCATCATCCGCTTCGATTTCGCCTGCACCACTCATAGCAAAATCACTAAGGAAGGAAGATTCCTCTGATACAGTTGATGAATCAGTTGTTGCAGCTTCGTCCGTTTCTGTTGCGGCTCCAGTAAGAATACTTTCCTGAAATTTATCACCCTGGCGACGACGCTTAATCATCACAGCAAGAAGAACGAGTAATATTAAAGCGATCGGTGCAGCAATAAAGAGCAAACTGCCACCTGCTAATAAACCTGATACAACAGCAGTAATAGAAGCAGCGATGCCCATCACGATA
>Ga0316209_1001381_pt1 | contig 25801 bp, 25 predicted proteins | sample 6monopyrite_MG_FD_204945 | JGI IMG/M metagenome (GOLD analysis project Ga0316209, IMG submission 204945) | Microbial mat bacterial communities from mineral coupon in-situ incubated in ocean water Damariscotta River, Maine, United States -... | ecosystem: Environmental > Aquatic > Marine >...
CAATAAAACCTGTCTTTGTCTCTGTAGCATCACCTTGGCTGGTAGTAATCTTAAGCGTTACATCATATTCTCCAGCGGCTGTGTAAAGAATTCCATCGGGGTTTTTGTCTGTTGATGTGGCAGGATCTCCACCTTGAAAAGTCCATTCAAAAGCTGTGGCTCCTGTTGAATTATCTTCAAAATTAACGGCTTGTCCAATACCAATCTGGGTTTGATTGGCTTCAAAATCAGCACCGTAGTCTTTTTCCTCTTCCTTACAGCCAACAATTGAAACAACAGCTACTGCAAAAAATGCAGGAAGTAATCTTTTAAACATGATAATTTGGTTTTGGGATTGAACCCAAATGTAATAATGTTCTTTTCATTTTAGGTTGGAAGTAATCAATGTCTTACGTAATAGGTTTAATGCTGTGTTTGCACTTATCTCAATATTCCGTTCTCGGTTTTGTCCGAAAAGGAATTTCTTGGCCTTGGTTTCTTTTGGGCCGCAAACCGCAATCCAAATAGTGCCAACAGGTTTTTCGTCTGTCCCTCCGGTGGGTCCAGCAATTCCAGAAGTGGCAATAGCATAATCGGTTTTCATTTTGGCTCTTACTCCTTCTGCCATTTGAATGACCACCTGTTCGCTTACTGCCCCAAAATCAATCAGATTTTGTTCATCAACGCCAAGTGATTCCATTTTTACCTCATTGGCATAGGAAACAACCGCCCCCAGAAAGTAATCGGATGAACCTGAGATGGATGTGAGCTTGTGAGCAATTAGCCCGCCAGTGCAGCTTTCTGCGGTACTAACCGTTTTTCCTTGTTCGCGAAGCAAGTCTCCAACTACAGATTCAATCGTATCGTTATCAAAACCGAAAACTAGTTCAGGAATTAGTGCAATAAGTCTGTCCACTTCATTTTGAAGAATAGAACTCAATCTAACTTCATCTTTTCCAAATGCTGATAATCGAAGTCTCACTCTTCCTGGTGATGGCAAATACGCCAGTTTCACTTCGGTAGGTAACGAGTCTTCCCAATCTTCAATTCGTTCGGAAAGCCAACTTTCGCCCATTCCCATGGTAAGAATCGTTTTATGCACAATGGTGGGTAGATTAAACTTCTCTTTGATGCGTGGAAGCACGTGTTCGCGCATCAAACCCTTCATTTCGTACGGTACGCCAGGCATACTTACAAACACAGTTCCGTTCCTCTCAAACCACATTCCGGGAGCTGTACCCTCATTGTTTTGTAATGGCTGACAAGCAGACGGTAATTCAGCTTGCAAACTGTTAATCTTGCTCATTTTCTTACCGAAACGGGCAAACAACCTCGCAATATGCGCTTCAATCTCAGGGTAGAATGTGAAATCACAATTGAAGTATTCCGCCAAGGCTTTTTTGGTAACATCATCTTTGGTAGGTCCTAAACCACCAGTAACAAGAACAATGTTACTGCGTTTTTCCGCATCTGCAAATGCGGAGATAATCTCTTCCATTCCATCGCTAATCGTGACAATGCGTTCCACTGTCGCTCCAATATCATTGAGTTTCTTAGCCATCCATGCGGAGTTTGTATCCACAATTTGCCCTATCAGAATCTCGTCACCAATTGTAATTATTTCAACCTTCATCGTAGCGCAAAGAAACCACATTAGGTTGGCAATTGTTTACTTAGGTTTGAGTCTTAATGCGAAAAGGTTTCTCCATATCGTTAGCTGTTGTTGCCGTCATACTGATTGGAATTTCCATTTGGTTTGCCAAGCTGGTATGGTTCAAGCCTTTCAGTATTGATACGTTTTTTGAACGCGTTTACATCGAATTTCTATGGAACGACCCCGAAGCGCTGTCACAAACTGGAGTACTAGAACCGTTCGGATTTTCGGAATACAAAAACGAATTGACAAGTGTTGGGCCATCTGCAACCAATAAACTGGCTGAGGTAGGGCGTAAAAACCTTGAATTGCTAGAGGAGTATGATCGAAATAAACTAACTACAGACCAATCTGTTTCTTTCGATGTACTTTATTGGTTTTTGGAGACTGGAGTTGCTGCCGAGCCATTTTTATTCCATGACTATCCGATTACGCACATCTCTGGTGCGCATATCGAATTGCCTCAATTTATGGCTTCGGTGCCGATTAAAACCACCGAAGACATCAACCATTATCTAAACAGGTTAAGTGCGATTCAAGATAAATTTGGCTCTGTGATAGATGCGTTGGAAGAAAGACGGAAACGCGGGGTCGTCCCTCCTACACATATTCTGCAAAAAGCCTTTTCGTATTGCAACGGATTTTACTCCCAACCTGTAACGGAAAATGTGCTTTACACATCGTTTGAGAAACGGTTAAATTCTCTGGAAAGTCTGACACCCAGCGCCAAGCAACTTTATCTGGATGAATGTGCAGTTTCTGTTCAGAAAAATGTGATCCCATCGTACAAGCGATTGTCAGGTTATTTGCTGCAATTAGAGCGTAGTTCACTCGCTATTGCCGGTGTTTGGCAATTGCCGAATGGCAATAATTACTACCGAAGCTGCCTCCTTCAACAAACAACATTAAACCTTGACCCTGATAGTCTGTATGCTTTTGGCAAGATGGAGATGGGCCGTCTGAAAGGCGAAATTGCAATTCTCAAAAATCTTGCTGTAACTCCAGTTCCGAAAACCTTCAATACTGATTCTGTTGGGCGACTGGAAACAATAAATTATTTCAGTTCGGTAATTACAGAAATACAGGAGCCACTTAGCTCCTATTTCAATCGCCTGCCAACCGCAGAGTTATCCGTTGTAGAAGTTCCTAAATACCGTGCAGAAAACTCCACGTTTGCGTTTTACATACCGCCAAGAGGCGAACCGTTGAGCAATGGAAAAATGTATGTGAACTCGTGGAAAGCAAACAACCTCACACGTAATTTGGCAAAAACTTATGGGTATCACGAAGGGGTTCCAGGCCATCATTTGCAAAAGGGGATTCAAGCGGATTTAAAGAACCTTCCTACCTTCAGAAGATTCCTACCGTTCACGGCCTATACCGAAGGCTGGGCTATGTATGCAGAGCAGTTGGGTCACGAAATAACCGGAACTCAGGATATTGAAGACAGAATTGGCCTGTTGCAATCAGATCTTTTCAGAACTGCCAGGATGATGACAGACATCGGTATTCACCATAAGAAGTGGCTGCGAGAACAGGCAATCGATTTTATGGTCGAGAATTCAGGATTGGCAGTATCGGATGCAACAGACGAAGTTGACCGTTATATCGTTTGGCCAGGTCAGGGATGTGCCTATAAAGTTGGGCAGATAAAGTTTTTAGAACTGCGAAAAATCGCAGAAACTGAGCTCGGAAGCAATTTCGACATCAGAGAATTCCATGAAGTTTTGATTGGCCAAGGAGCGATGCCACTAGAAATTCTAGAAACACGAGTAATGGAATGGATTAAGCTAAAAAAAGAGCAGAGTTAGTCTCTCATCTTATCTAAAGTCTCATTCAAGACTTTGGCTTCAGCTTCAGTTATCGAACTGAAACCATTACCCATATCATCAATGGGGCGGTCAATTTTGGCGAGTAATTTCAAACCTTCATCGGAAATCAGCACATCAACCAAACGCTTGTCAGAAGAGCAAGTTTTTCGTTCGAGTAATCCCTTCTTAAACAACCGATCTACTATTCGTGAAGCATCCGACATCTTATCTAACATTCGACCTCTGATACATGAAGTGCTCAGTGGTTTTGGGCTGCTACCACGAAGTATTCTAAGTACGTTGTACTGTTGACTTGTAAGATCAAAAGGCTTAAGCGTTTCGCTCATTCGATTACGCAACCATGCCTCGGTGTACATAATATTTATCACGGCTTTTTGGCGCTCGCTCTTAAAACCTTTTTCCTGTTTGATATCTTCTTCCAGACCCATGAACTGTGCTTGATGCTTGCGCTAATTCAACTCAAATATAACGGCATTGTTCAATTTGCCACAAGGTATTCTCCTTACTGCTAAAGTTCGATGTAACTGCCAATGGTCAGCTTGAGTGATTTTGCGCAGCAAAATTGTATCGAAAACAGATTGACAACCAACTTATTTTGCCAGAGGGATTTCAAGGATGTATGGATTAAAAATCTGCGAGGCGTAAAGATTTCCGTTGTAGATAAGTCCTGTGGATGCAGCGCCCATTACAGTTCCATTGTCTAAATAGAGCGTGTCCAGCTCATTGGTTTTTAAATCCAAAGAATAAACTGCGCAAGGTGTTGGTTCATCCGCATCTTTCACGTGTTTCAAGAACTTGAGAAAATCTAAATGTGCCGTGGCTACCAGCTTACTGCCATAAAAAGTGATGTTATCGTTTCCTTTCATGGTTGGGTATTCCTGTTTATCGGAATACGAGCCATCCGTTTCAATATGGTAAGAGAATATGTTTTTCTCCTGCGCTCCAGTAATGTAAATGCGGCCATTCTTCACTCCCACTCCATTTGCGTAACGCAACCTATCACCAACCTGCTCCCACTTCTCTCCATTAAAATGAAGTACATAGCTGTGTTTGAGCGCCATCAGTTTTTCCCACTTGCTATTAATTTTACCACTATCTATGGAAACGAAAATGCCGCCTTTGTGGTCGGTGCATACATCATTTGGTGCTACAATTAACGGATTGGTCAATTGCTGATTGAAAACTAACTTATCTTCCAAAAGTTCAAAAACCAAAACACTCTGTCTGCCTGCTGGCGGAAACAACTCGGCATTTTTTTCATGGTTTACACAGTAGAGCGTTTTCACACCATTAACTAAAGCAACATCTATCCCGTGTGGTCTAAGAAGAACATCTTCCGGCATTCCTTCAATCGGTAATTTAACCAATTCTCGACTTGCAAAATTGTAATCGTACAAACCATTACTGCTGTAGTCGCTAGTTCTCCTTTCCGAACAGGAAACGATTAAACGTTCGCTGTTCCCAATGGTATCTAAAGCAATATCTTCTGGGCCTGGGCCTGTACCAATGCGCGTGTAATCGCCATTGTAAACTGGTTGTTTAGCACAGGACCCGAGAAAAAGGAGGAATAGAAAAAGGAGAAACGGAAAGTGATTCAAGGTCTTGTTTGAAAAATGATGAGCGCGGTAAGCTTTATGCAGAATCATACCTCTTCCAGCATTTCAAACAACTCATCAATTGCTTGTTTGATATTGTTTCTCACATCGGTGATAGAAGCCTCCATCATATAACTGGGAGCACAGATGATTTTGTTTGCTTCGTCTACAGAAACCTCGCTTTTGGTTTTCATTTCGGCCACAGCTCCGGTTTTCTCCAATCCTTGGCTTATAGTATCAATCTCGTAAGGAGATGCTTCTTCCGTAGTACCAACCGTAAGGTGCTCTTTCAACCCTGCTCCTTCCAGCGCTTTTGCAATTACTGTTGGTCCCATGCAAATACCAACAACTGGTTTTTTTGCGGTTACCATTTCTGAAATAATGCGTTTTACTTCTGGCTCAATTTCTCCATCAGGACCACTAAAGGCCCATTTGGTTAGGTTCTTTGCTGCTCCAAAACCACCCGGAATTACAAGCGCGTCAAGCTTATCAGAGGTCATTTCTGCAATATCCGAGATTTCACCTCGGGCAATTCTGGCAGCTTCAACCAAAACATTCCGTTTCTCCTCCATTTCAGTGCCATTAATATGGTTTACCACATGGTGCTGGTCGATATTTGGCGCAAAACATACCGCCTCTCCTTTATTCTCATCTATTGCCAAAAGAGCAAACACACTTTCGTGAATTTCTGAGCCATCATACACGCCATTCCCCGATAGAAGCACCCCAATTTTGTAGCTCATTTTTCCTTTGATTTGAGGTAAAATTAGCGATTCAGGCTTACACATAGGGCAATCTGATAGTTACTGAAAATGCTGTTAGAATAAATGCTGACCTTAGCTTTATCCAAATCAACAATCGGTAGCGCGTGTACTTCAGGTAGATTCTGTGTAAATTCAGCATTGAGCCTTTTATCAATTTTTGAGAATAGCAATGATTTAGTTTTAGCGGTAAGCCTGAAAACCTTAGAAGATTTAGTCTTTCCTGACACGAGACTTATCCGTTTCAGTTCCCGCTGGATATTCAAATCAATAGCGAGATTTTCCTTTAACAGAATTTCCGCGATGCGTTCAACCTTCTTTTCGCTACTGCTTACAATTCGTAATAGAATCATGATTACCCGATACTTAACGTTCCTAAAGCATACTCAGTTGCTAACTCAGCTTTCTGTTCTTATACCAATTGCTGGCTTATCTCCAAAACGGACTTCCTCCTTCACAGAACTAAAGCGAAACTCCGCCAACTCCAAAGCTTCTTTATATACGTTTAGCACTTCATAAGCTTCAAACCAATCCCAATAGGCTTTGCCTGCACTAAAAAGCAATTGGCAATTCATGGTATCTCCGCGGCATAACAACAGCAAATCGTTAAGTGATAATTGTTCCTCGCAAATCCCTTAAAATTAGGAATCAACATCTCATGAAAAGAGAAACACAAGTTGTCCAGCTCCGGCCAGACCACCGAGTATGGCACCAACAAGTATCAATATCCACTCGTCTTCTTGAAATGCTGGACGAAGAACACCTTCAAATTCATCAGGAGAAAGTTCAGACATTTTCTCTCGCATGGTGGTTTCCAAATCCAGCGCATCTTCTGCATATTCGAAGGTACGATGAATGGAATACGGCAGGCTTTCTACAAACCTATCGGCCGCCATATCTTTTAATTGGTCATATTTTTTGGTGCCAGCAAAAATTTGGTAAATAGCTCTCGATAGACCAATCTGGTCGTCTATTGCTCGCTTAATATGAGCGTGAAGTATGCTCACCATCTTATCTGAAGCCTTACCCCGGAATATCCTGTCAAACATACGTTCTACCGTGAGGATTTTAGCAGATACAATCTTAGCGTATTCGGTTGCTACTTCGCGCTGACGTTTGATGAATAGACCATGAATTTTAATGCCTAGAATGTTTATTTCCTTCTTGGGGTTGAATATCATTTTGAGCGCCAGCCAATTGGTTGCCCAACCTACAATGAGACCGCCTAAGGGTAGAAGCCACCACGAATCGTTAAAGAACCATACAATAGCTTGTACGATTCCGAAAAGGAATCCGAAGTAGAGCCCAGATGTTTTAATGAACTTGAATTCTTCCTCTCCGCACTTTAGAAAAATTTCGTTGGTGAGCGTTTTGTCGGCTGTCAAATGTTCGACTACCAGCCCTTTTAGGTCGAGGAACTCTTCGATATTGTCTCTTACATCGAGCATCATTTCTTCTGCCACTTCTGGCATTTGAGAAACGGCTTGCCGATAGATTCCTTCCTTAACCAAACTGGGGGTAGCAAGCCACATCAATTTGGCCTCTTCATTCATAACTTCGTCAATCATCTGCCGAGCCATTTTATCCAATACAGGCTGTAGGTCTTTAGCTACTCGTTTTGGTTCTATCTTCTCAAAAAGCTCTTGGACGTCAATGAGTTTGGAAGTCATCAGGTCAACCGATTTCTCGGCCATCTTAGCTGCCTTGGAGGGAACAATTCCTTGCCAGCCTAAATAAGGTTTAATTCCAAAGAATTCGACCGGGTAGAAGGTCATACTAATAGCCAACCAATTGGTACCCCAACCAACTAAACCGCTGATTATCGGAATTGCTGCATAGGGCAGGAGGTAGGCATATGTCTCTAAGAGTTCGATGGTTGTTCTACTATCGGTAGTTCAAGTGTGGAAAGATAGGGTAATTTGAAATGAATTTTGGCTCTGCCAATGATGTTTCAGGGCAAAGGCATCAAGAAGTTCCCTGCATAAGGTATAAAGCAAAACATAACCAACTAATAACGAGTAACCCAGCCTGTTAGTTCGGGTGATTGGAGGCCCGACAAGCGTATCAAGAACCCAATAACTCAAACCTTGGCTGTACTAATCTCATTGTAGCACTTAATGCGTTTGCCCTGATGATGTTTAATTAGGGCCCTTCATTTGAAGCTTTTGTTTGTATAAGGTAAGAGGGTTAACGCCTTGGAGTCGGGATAGGGCAAAGAGGTATAATTCTTCTGCGCCAACAATTTTTGAGGTACTGAATTCTTTAATGCTATCTACCAAAACGCCATAGGCTTGCCTCCGCTCCAAGCCTGATGCCACCTCTTTATACTTCTGCAACCAAGTATATACCTTTGTTTCAATAACATAGCCGGGGTGTTTAGCAGTAAAGAATCGCTTGCTATTTCGGAGGAAATGAGCGTAGTTACCACTGGAATCATTTTCATGAATTAACAATAATCGGAAGAGACGTGCTATTCCTTGAAGATCCTGTCTGCTTTGCAAGATTCCCATTTCCCGAACTTGGTTGAACCAATAAAGTGCCTTTCTGGGGTCTCCGCTTAGCAAAGAACTTACGGCAATATTGTAACGAAATGTGATTCTTGAATCTTCTGGGATTTTCAATCCGTATTTGGTTAAACCCATTGTGATTTTATCTTCCCTATTGGCAGCATCCAATAAATGCCCACTGTTCATGAGGTAGAGGTGGTATTGGGTCTCAACGTAGGTAAATTTCAGCACCTCATCTCTACGGCTGGAAACTTTAAGAGACTCAATTTTTTTGAGGTATTTTGGTGATTCCTCTAGTCTGCCTAGTAAACTGAGCTTGCCGAGGAGATTGTTTAAAACACTTAGATATACGTGCGGATATAATTGAATTCTTGATGGGTTTGATTCCCATAAAGCCAAACACCGTTCTAAGTTCTCAAGTGCACTCTCCAGATCATTAATGCTTGCGTAGTACCCAGCAAGTGTTCTATAAAATCGGAGTTGAGCGGGTAGGGAGTTGGCCAAAAGGACATTCTGTAGATGTTCCGTTTTCATCAATTCCTTAACACCATTTAGTAGAGCTGGATCTTTTGAGAACCCATACCGTTTGTTTAGCGCAAACATCCGGTCATTAATCAGTGTGTATTTTACGAGGGTACTTAGTTTGTTGGCTGCTGTCTCTAGAAGATATTCATTTTGGGTAACCTCTTCAAGTCCTAATGAGCCATTCATATTCTTTAGAATTTCTCTGAACAGTTCTCTAAGCACTACTTCGGAGTTTAGTTCCTCCAGCTTTACAGCTAATTCTATACCCGACTTGACAACATCATAGGCTTCTTCAATCAGACCAAGAGAAAGAAACAACTTACCCTCAAGAAGAATATTCCACAGGTTTGTTTCCGCATTGCGATTCTGCCGTAACAGCGTTACTTGGTTTACTAGGAACCGAAAGAGCTTCGACTTCTGCTCGGCCAACCGAGCTCCGTCTAGGTCTTTGGCCATAGCGTTCTTAATCGCTTCGCGGTCGAATTGCTTCATTTTGACGAGGACATCAAAAAGTTTTAGCCTTACCTCCGTTTGAGACCCGTTTTCTCCTAAAAGAGCTTTCCTACAGTATCTCAATTCCCCCTTATCCAAAGCTTGGATAAAACGGTGTATCGTGTCATTCCTCATTAACGCACCTTAAGTTTCACCGCAATAAATGAAAATATATTGCTCGATAGCTGACCATTGTTAGTGTTGCTTTGAAAAAAACAAATGGCAAACTACACGTTCACTTCGTACAGCTGCTATGCACTCAGCACCCACCAAGTGTCATTTACAAGCTCGGTGCTTACAATTAAGCTAACATCAACGGGGGCAACGGTTTACTCAAAAAGCTTTTCAGCTGGTCAAGCTTTCATGTGTCAGGGAAACGATTTTTGTATAGGAACGCTTTCTGACAACGGGACTTTTGTAAAGACCGTGGACTTTAACCAGCCGAATGCGAGATTATGGCTAGTTGAAAAGAACAACGCCAATCAGTTTATAGGAAGTGACAACGATGCAGACCCAGGGGTTTCTAAAAATTACGATTTGAACCAATGTCCAATATTCATAAAAGATGGGGGAAGCAATACCGTTTTGATAAAATGCCCATGCGAGAACAGCTCTGGACCATGTGGTCATTCTTGCTATACATCAGGCTAAACAAATACAATGAGAAGAGAAATTGTTAAAGAACTTTTGAGACAAACCTACCCTGTTAAGTCTGGTTGGGAAATGCGAACTATTGATGCTGGGGATGATGATTACGGTTATTCGTTCGACCAAATTAATGGTGAGTCAATAGTGGTGTACGTAATTAATAGCCATGTGGTACTGTCGGAACATATACGGGATGCCGAAATCCTTAAACTTACTAGCAATGAAGTAGTTCGGGTTGTGCTGGTTTATAAGAAACTATTACTGCCTCCACCGTTAACACCCGATGGGATAACGGTTTTATCAGTGCAAGTTTGCGAGGAGGAATGAAATAGGCCGTGCACCATTTGGAGCGCACGTATGTTTGAGGGAACTTCTATTGACTCTAGATTACCATTGGGTTACTTACTATGGCTCGATGAACTCTCGTATTGGTATTTCTAGTTCATTGTTTGACCCCCTATTTCGTAATTGGGTAAGAGCGAGACAGAGTATTCGCTCGCACCCTAGAATATTACCATAGAGTAGAACACGTTTTCTAAACTGTGTTCCGCACGGCCTTCAATAATATGGTCAGAATCAGTACCAAGTTCTATCAAGTAGAGTGGGTGCTTTTTTGCTTCTACATAAGACGTGTGAATAGCTCCAGTCTGCATTGAAAATACTGCTATTGAGCAAAGGAAAAGAACCATAATTATTCGGCATCATTTTTTTACGCACGAAATATAGTATTATTTGCAAATGTAATAGTAATACTACTATATTTGTATGTAAATATAATTGTCATGTTAAATAATATAGAAATACGAGTAAACAGGAACATCTTTCTCAAGAATCCTGAGAGCAGTGATTTAGGGGAAAAGATGGTGGAAATAGGAATTGACCTTATAGATGAGGTTGGTTTTGAGGCATTCACCTTTAAGAAGTTGGCAGAGAAAATCGGCTCTACGGAAGCATCTATTTACCGATACTTTGAGAATAAGCATCGGTTTCTAGTTTACTTGGCATGCTGGTATTGGAGATGGTTAGACTACCGGATGGTGTTGGCCACAACCAACATAGAATCGGCTGAGGAAAGATTAGAACGTGCTGTTAAAGTGCTTGTAAGCCAGGTGGAACAAGACAGTGCCTTTTCCCACATAAATGAGGTTAAGCTTAACCGCATCATTATATCAGAATCGTCAAAAGCTTACTTAAATAAGATGGTTGACGATGAGAATAAGGAAGGTTTTTTTCTTGCTTATAAAGGACTTGTTCAGCAAGTGAGCGATATCATCCTCGAAATCAATCCCAAGTACAAATACTCCCATATGCTTGTTTCCACCATTATGGAAGGAGCCCATTTACAACGATATTATGCCGAGCATTTACCGAGGTTAACCGATGTGGTAGCAGGTGAAGATTCGGCTACAGAATTCAGTATTCAGACAATTTTCAAAGCGATTAAATAGAGATGGGAATAAGCACCAACCTAACCCCGGTTATGCGTTTTTGGAGACTTCTTCATCCTGATAGAAGGGAGATACGAAATGTGTACGTATATGCTGTGTTTAATGGTCTCATTAATCTATCCTTACCGCTTGGAATTCAGGCAATTATCAATCTCATACAAGGAGGGCAAGTAAGTACGGCTTGGATTGTTTTAGTTTCTGTGGTAGTGGCTGGTGTTGCTGCAACAGGTGTCCTGCAAATTGCACAGCTTCGTATCGTTGAAAACCTGCAACAGAAGATTTTTGCAAGATCTGCTTTTGAGTTCGCCTTCAGAATTCCCAAGGTTAAAATGGAGGCTATATACAAGCATTATGCTCCCGAGTTGATGAATAGATTCTTCGATACGCTCACGGTTCAAAAAGGGCTGTCTAAGATTCTTATCGACTTTTCTTCAGCCGTTTTGCAGGTGCTGTTCGGATTGATACTGCTTTCGTTTTATCATCCGTTTTTCATCATTTTTAGTCTTATTCTAATTCTGTTGGGAATCGCCATTTTCAAGTTAACGGGAATGCGTGGGCTAACCACTAGCCTCAACGAATCGAAGTACAAGTATCAAGTCGCGCATTGGTTAGAAGAGCTTGCAAGAACAGGTACGACTTTCAAACTTGCAGGAAAGACTGAATTGCCACTCGAAAAAACAGACAAAGAAGTTGGTGCCTATCTAGGAGCTAGAGAAAGTCACTTCAACGTATTGGTTCAGCAGTATTCGCTGATGGTATTGTTCAAAGTTCTTATTGCCACAGGTTTATTGGCAATGGGCGGAATACTAGTTATGGAACAGGTGATGAACATTGGTCAGTTTGTAGCTGCCGAAATCATCATTCTATTGGTTATGTCTTCGGTTGAAAAGCTTGTAATGAGCATGGAAACCATTTACGATGTGCTTACTGCCTTGGAAAAAATTGGGCAGGTAACTGATTTGGAGATTGAGCGAACCGAAGGGATTGAGACTATTTGTAATCCTGATGATAAAGGAATGAACCTAGAACTGAAAGATGTTCGATTTACATATCCCGAGGGAGATAAGGAAATTTTGCGTGGGTTAAGTCAGAAGATTACAGGAGGAGAAAGCATGGTAATTACTGGCTCTAATGGTTCTGGCAAGAGTACGCTACTTCAGATAATGGCCGGATTGTATGATGTAACATCAGGCCAGGTCATCTACAACGATTTGCAAAAAGGGAATTTAGAATTGACATCTCTACGTTCGGAAATAGGAGATTGCCTATCTCAAGAACAACTGTTTGATGGAACGTTACTTGAGAACATAAATGTGGGTAGAGTGGGAGCCACATTCGATAATGTGAAATGGGCAGTCAAACAACTTAAACTGGAAGATGCCATTAACGCCTTGCCCCTAGGATACGACACTCAGATTGACCCTCAGGGAAGAAGACTTCCTAAAAGCCTCGTTCAAAAATTACTGCTGGCTAGGAGTATAGCCGACAAACCGAAACTGCTACTACTTGAGGATGCGCTGGAGCACTTAGATGATGCTGAACGCAGAGCCATTATTGATTTTCTTGTGGATAAAAAGAACGGATGGACAATTGTAGCGGTGTCTTCTAATCCTTATTTCCAGTCTAAGGTTGACAAGGTTGTAAAAATGGACAACGGCTCGTTTAACGCAATTAAGGCAAAAGGATAATGCTGAATATTTCTAATACATCAATCAACAAATACGTTGACAGATCCAAGTACTCAGCATTAAGAGATGCTGAGTTGCGCTCTTCAAGTAATGTCTTGCGCAAAATCCTTGCAGCATTCTTCTTTATCAGCGTGGTTTTCATGTTTATTCCGTGGACACAGAATATTCGAGCGGGCGGAAATGTAACGGCTCTAAGACCAGACCAACGCCCACAAACGATACACTCGGTTATAGGTGGTCGAATTGAAAAATGGTTTGTACAAGAAGGTAAGTATGTGGCCAAGGGCGACACTATTGCATTTATCTCTGAGGTGAAGGATGAGTACTTCGACCCTAATCTTTTATCCAGAACCCAAGAGCAACTGAAGTCAAAAGAGATGTCCGTTAACTCTTACATGGAGAAGGTTCACGCATTGGATAATCAGATTGGTGCCCTAGTGCAAACGGCATCTCTAAAGCTTAAACAAACCAAGAACAAGTTAAAACAAGCTGAACTTAAAGTAGTAGCCGATAGCATGGATTATCAGGCATACAGAACCAATGTTGAGATTATGCAATCTCAGTTTGACCGTTTCCAAGGTTTGTACGACAAGGGATTAAAGTCGCTTACAGACCTTGAGAACAAGCGAAACTCACTTAGGAAAGCACAAGCGGAAATGATAGCGGGCGAAAACAAACTTCTTACAAGTAGGAATGAGTTGATTAATGCTGAGGTTGAACTGGTATCAATTCAGGCTCAGTACAGAGATTACATTGCTAAATCTGAGTCGGAGAAGTTTACCGCCTTAAGCAATATGTACGATGCAGAAGCGGTGGTTACAAAGCTTCAGAATCAGTACATGAACTACTCAGTTCGAACCGGGCTTTATTACATCACATCTCCATTAAACGGATACATAACCAAGGCCATTCAATCGGGAATTGGAGAAACCATTAAAGAAGGAACACCTTTGGTAAGCATTATGCCTGCTAATTATCAATTGGCCGTTGCCATGTATGTTAAACCAATTGATCTGCCTTTGCTAGAGAAAGGCGCTCCAGTACGCGTTCAGTTTGATGGTTGGCCAGCAATCGTCTTTTCGGGATGGCCCAATACCAGCTACGGGACGTATGGAGGAAAAGTGTTTGCCATTGATAATTTCATTAGCGAGAATGGCAAGTATCGCGTATTAGTTGCACCAGACACAACGGATTATGCATGGCCAGAAGTACTGCGAGTAGGAGCGGGAGCCAATAACATGTTGCTTCTTAAAAATGTGCCTATTTGGTACGAGCTATGGCGACAGATTAACGGTTTCCCTCCAGATTATTACAAGCCTGTTTCTACTACCACATCTAAAGAAGAGAAGAAATGAAACAGCTCTTTCAACTAGCCTTTTTGCTACTGGCCTTGCCCGCTTTTGGGCAGGTTAATGATGTTTTGAAGTACGAGGATTTTACCGCCATTGTTAAGCAACATCACCCAGTTGCGGTTCAATCTGATTTAATCGTTAGAAAGGGAGATGCCCTTGTGCAGCAGGCTAGGGGAGGTTTCGACCCTAAACTGGCTACCGACATTAGCCAGAAATACTTTTCTGGCAGTCAGTATTACAGTTTGATTGATGCAGGGCTGAAGGTTCCAACCTGGTTTGGAATTGAATTAAATGCAGGATACGAACAGAACAACGGCTCCTTCCTCAACCCTGAAAATAGCACATCTGGTGGAGGACTTGCTTATGCTGGAGTTTCTGTTCCCGTAGGAAAAGGTTTGTTTATAGATGAGCGCAGAGCAGAACTCCGAAAGGCGCAGATCTATCAGAAAAGCACCAAAGTAGAGCAGCGACTCATGCTAAACGAATTGCTTTTTAGTGCAGGCAAAGCCTATTGGGATTGGTTTGAAGCTTATGAAGTGCTAAACGTGTATAAAGAAGCTTTGGAGTTGGCGGAGTTTCGCTTTAGTTCTGTGAAGGAGGAAGTCCGTTTTGGAGATAAGCCGGCAATTGACACGCTTGAGGCAGGTATTCAATTACAGAACAGACAACTTGGCTTGCAGCAAGCACAGCTTGATTTCAAGAATACCTCGGCCAAGTTGGGAATCTATCTCTGGCAAAACGGACAAATTCCGTTGGAGTTGAAAGAAAACACAACTCCCGTAGATAAGAATACCGTTCTGCTGCGTACATCTGAAGGACTGCTTTTAGATAGGATAGATAGTTTGGTGGCTTACCATCCATATTTGCAGCAGTACAGATATAAGATTGATGAGTTGAAGATTGACCGAAGAATGAAGTTGGAGAACTTAAAGCCACAGCTTGACCTTAAATACAATGCACTAAACCAAGTGGTGGGAAACAATCCGTTTGCAGACCTTTCCATTAACAACTACGATTGGGGATTGCAATTCAGCATTCCTATTCCTTTACGAAAAGAACGTGGGGCACTTAAACTTGCTAAGCTAAAAATTGAAAATGCGGAGTTGGATGTGGTAAACCAGCAGGCTAAGATTGATTTTCAAATTAACAGCTCCATAAATGATTGGAATACCACACGCGACCAAGCTGCTTTGTACCAGCGTACCGTAAACGATTACCGAGGTTTATTGCAAGGCGAGCGCGACAAATTTTCTGCAGGAGAAAGCTCACTATTTATGGTCAATTCGAGAGAAGTTGGCTACATCAACGCTCAAATAAAGTATTTGGGATTGCTGGCTAAGAACAGAAAAGCTGAGTTAGCAACTGAGTACGCTTTAGGAACGTTAAGTATCGGGTAATCATGATTCTATTACGAATGGTCGAAATGGATTGGAGTCAGGCAGGAATCATTAAACCCAGATTATGCAATAGAAAATCTATTAACCTGAGTTCGATTGTTAATTTGTCTTTATCTACCACGAAATGAATGGTTTACGTCATTGCGAAAAATTTCCTTTCCAGAAATTTTGTGCCAATCTCCTCTTACAACGAGCAGACTGCCGCGAAAACTCCGCTTCACTTCGTATTCTCGCAGTGACGAGCACGGATATTAATCGAACTCAGGTTATTACGTCTTGAAACTACTGCAAAATCAAACGCTTCGCTGTATTTTCGGATTTCACCATAGCGGTGCTATGCTGGAATCCGTAAAACACTTGATTTTATTGTAGTGTCAACCCTCATCACGAAGTTCTACTGCATAATCTGGGTTTAAAATTAGAATTGAAACGAATTACGAATATGGTTTATCCACGATTCTCGGATAACTTTCGTTTATTATAACTTAAGTTCAAGTAGTAAATGCAACTTTTAGATTTGAAGCGTTTCCATTGATTTTTCAAAACAGAAAGAGGGTAGTTCCCCTCCTTCGTGTTTTGATGGATCAAATTGCCTTACCGCCTCAAATCGCCAAAAAAGAAGTTGTATGGCACATATTACCCAAGAACAAAGGTACACCATCTCGTGTATGAACAAGGATGGATATACACAGAAGGACATAGCTCGTTCCATCGGCAAGCACAAGTCTGTCATCAGTCGAGAGCTGAAGCGCAATTCGGATAATAGGAACCAAGCAAAGCATTCAATAACGAGGCGAAACACACCAAGTACGTGGAGTTGAACTACAAAATACTTCGTGCATCCGATCGGTACACCCTTCTTGAAGTCTATCCAAAGACGGGAAGACATCACCAAATTCGAGTTCAACTTTCTAAAATGGGTTGTTCTATAAAAGGTGACCTTAAATATGGAGCGCCAAGAAGCAATGAGAACGCTACCATTCATTTGCATGCAAGGAGATTGGAATTGGAGCATCCTGTAAAAAAGGAACCAATGGTTTTTACGGCCAACCTTCCTATGGAAAATCTGTGGCAAGAATTTGCCAAGATGATGTGACCATCAATAATGTGTCCTCAAAAGGTGTTAGACGAGTTTAAATAAACCACTCTTCCATTTAGTGGCTGTTCAAATCGATAATTGTCCAGTGGCATATTACTTTTGAGTTTCTGCGCTTCCTCAAGCGAAAGAATTATGGGCTCTTTAAAGACCACCCAGTTGACACCTTCGGTACATGGTGGAGTGGTTAATGATCCTGAATAAGAGTAATATGTTCTATCTAAAGGAAGCAATTGATTGATGTCGCATTTTACATCAATAGTCTTGCTTTCTCCCATTTTCAGCGGCAAAAAACTTTCGAACAATTCGATAACCTCACTCTCTTCCCCTTCCTTTCCTAAGATGGAGAGAACTGTGATGGTATTCATTGAACTAACATGCACAAGGTGAATTTCTACCGGATAAACCACACCAGACATGAGGTGTTCAGCATGTTCGTGAAAATGGACTTGTACGAGATTATAAGATGTTCCATTGTAAATAATGTAATCTCCTGACATAAACTCGAATTGTACCGTGTGCCCATTATTAATGGCTTTTTTTAGCTGTATTTCTGAGGAGTAGTGAAACTCCAATTGCTCAGACTTTTCAGTAGGAACAGCATTAAAATCGATGATATTAATGGGCGATTGTCTTGTTCCTCCACACTCAGAATTGCTTTCTATCTCCTCCCAATATTCCGGAGAGGTTTCACCTTGATAGCTCCAATGTTTTTTATTTGTTTTGTGAAGACTATACTGGTCTTCTGAACTCTCATCGCAACCTGCTAAAAAGCAAAACGCGCCCACCCAAAACAGGATATTAACACTAGTGTTCTTAAACAGAAAATAGATTGATTTCAGCTTTGACATAACAAAAATATATTGAAGTTGTTTAAAGCCCACCAGTCACCAGTAAAAAGTGAAAATGATTTTTTTGGAGGACGAGGCATTTTTGAGAAGCAAAGCTACGGTTGGAAAAACAACGGCCTGTGTTGAGCCTGTCGAAGTAAAGTAATCTGAAAAAAGAATCATTTTTTACTCGCTGAGGGGACTTTAAACAACTTCATTGCTAAACGATGCGCGAACTTAATATCCGATATAAAACGTGATATGACAAAAATCATTGAGCTTTTGCTTTAATGAAAAACAATAGATCTTGAATTCAGCAGTTGTATAACGTCTGCCGGTGAAAAGTGAAAATGAATTGTTTTAAATATTTGTTCGCTTTCATACCCAAAACCATAAGATTAGTCATGCTAAACTTGTTTTAGCATCTAACAACCGTAACGACCCGACCCGGAAACAAGTTCAGGGTGACACTTGTTAGAAGTTACGGGGTTTACAAACGGATAATCATTTTGTTTTTTAACTCGCTGAGTAGCCTTTAAACAACTTCTTTATGAAAACGTTTGGTATCATAGAAATCAGAAGATTAAACCCAGATTATGCAATAGAAAATCTATTACGTCTTGAAACTACTGCAAAATCAAACGCTTCGCTGTATTTCCGGATTTCACCATAGCGGTGCTATGCTAGAATCCGTAAAACACTTGATTTTATTGTTGTTTCAACCCTCATCACGAAGTTCTACTGCATAATCTGGGTTAAAGCAATTCGGTATAAACGGCATAAAAATGCAGACTTGCTGCAATTAGCACAAAAATGTGCCAAGTAAAATGTGTCCACTTCTTGGATTTCCATAGGTAGAATACGGCACCAACAGTATAAAAACCGCCACAAGCTGTGAGTATCTCAATGGTTTCTGGCTTTAGCACTTCATAAAAGGCTGCGGGATTAAAGAAGAAAATATATCCCATTATGACATACATAATGGTTGATAACACTTTGTATTTGTGAACGTATCTAGCTTTAAACCAGATGCCCATAACCGACATCCCCCAAAGGGCTGCTAAAAACAAATATCCTTCGGTGGTCATTAACCGATTGAATATTAGAACAGAATAACTCCCTGAAATAAGAAGGTATATGCTAATATGATCAAGCTTCTTGTAAAGAAATTTGAGGCGGCTCTCAATCGTTCCATGATATAAACTAGAGGTACCCATGGCGCACAAAAGTGTGAAACCATAGAGCCATATTCCAATATTTCCTAGAAGACTGAGTTGGCTCCACGCTTGGGTTGAAAAGAGAATGAGGGCTATAAACCCGGCACCGAATCCAATAACATGCGAAATGGTGTTCGCTCTCTCCTCTGCTTTCGAATATGTTATTACAGGAATTTCCAAGGATGCAATAATAAAGAAACCCTAAGCAGCCCAATTGACCGCTTAGGGTTTAAAAGAGTTGCTTACACTTAAAACTTCAGTTTATATACCTCATCCAAGATGCTGTTGTTACTAAAATTGACTTCTAAGTCTTTAATTATACCTGAACCAACACCATATACCCAACCATGTAAGTGTACAGCTTGACCGTTGTTCCAAGCATTCTGAACGATGGAAGTTTTTGCCAAATCGTGTACTTGTTCGCGAACATTCAGCTCCACAAAACGATTGAATTTAGCTTCCTCATCTTCCATCAATTCCAACTCATCCTGATGGAATCGATAAACATCCTTGATGTGCCTAATCCAGTTGTCAATGATGCCAAAAGAGTTGTTAGTCATAGCGGCCTGTACGCCTCCGCAACCATAGTGTCCACAAACAATCACATGATGCACTTTCAGCACATTTACAGCATAATCCAATACACTCAACATATTAAGGTCTGACGGAATTACCATGTTTGCTATGTTCCTATGAACGAATACTTCGCCTGGTGCTGCTCCAATAATTTCGTTTGCAGGAACACGGCTATCTGCGCATCCAATCCAAAGAACTGGTGGTTGCTGACCATTGGCCAGTTTCTTAAAGAACTCAGAATCCTCACTAAGTTTTTCTTTCACCCACTTGCGATTATTATCAATCAGCTTTTTATAAAATGTTTTTTCCTTCATTTTTCTAATATTTTGAATTACTATTTGGTCATCACAACTGGGTCTTATTTATTCGAGTTTCAGGAACAATATACCTGATAGCATCTCCTTTGTGTTTTTCACTCGCCATAAAGTCTGATATTATTTCGTGTACATCTGGGTGCATAAAAACACATTTACTAGCATTAATGGTTACCGGATGCCCTGGCTCAATTTTATCCAACATTTTCATGATTGAGGCCTTGTTCAAAAAAGTAACATGCTCAGACAATTCAATAATAGTCATTTCGCCCTCTTCTCGTTGCCTAACGAAGTAAGAATGATTGAAATTCTCGTACAGAATGAAAAAGACCCCAACAGCCATTCCAAGGGAAATTCCTATAAGGAGGTCGGTAAATACAATACCTAAAACCGTTACCAAAAATGGGATAAACTGAACATATCCAGCTTTCCACATTTCTTTAAACAATACGGGCTTTGCCAGCTTGTATCCTACCACTAATAATATGGCTGCCAAACTAGCCAACGGAATCAAATTTAAAACACGAGGTATGACCATTACACTCACCAGCAAAACTATTCCGTGAAAAATGGCAGAAACCTTTGTCTTACCTCCGGTTTGAATATTGGCCGAACTCCTTACAATTACCTGTGTTACTGGTAAACCACCAATTAATCCAGAAAGGGCATTCCCTACGCCCTGAGCAAACAACTCTCTATTGGTAGGCGTAATTCGCTTCTGTGGATCTAATTTATCAGTGGCTTCAACAGACAAAAGTGTTTCTAAACTTGCAACAACAGCTATGGTTGCTCCAACCATCCACACAGCAGGGTTGGTTATTGCACTAAAATCTGGCAATGTAAACTGGGTAAGAAAACCTGCAAACCCATCAGACACGGGTAGATTGACGGTATGTTCTGCTGATATAGCCCAATTTGAGCTATCAGAAAGTAAAACTGTTAAAAACATTCCTGTTCCTACTGCTACCAAAGGGCCTTGTATTATTTGAGTCACTTTTTGACGTTTCATGAAGGGCTGTTCCCAAATAATGAGAATGACCAAAGAAACTGTTGCTATTAAAGTAGCACCTGGGCTAATAAAACCAAGCATGTGACCCAATTCAGTAAACGTGTTGTAGCCATCAGCCTGAACAAAGCCGAAGTCTCCTTCAAAATCTGCATCGTACCCAAATGCATGAGGAATTTGCTTGAGGAATATGATAATTCCAATGGCAGCCAGCATTCCCTTGATAACAGCTGAGGGGAAATAATACCCGATAATTCCTGCCTTGAGTATTCCAAGAATAATCTGGAATACCCCAGCAATGACCACCGCCAGTAGAAAGATTTCGAAAGTGTCTAAATCTTGAATTGCAGTAAACACAATTACTGCAAGACCGGCAGCTGGCCCGCTCACTCCAAGTTGAGAGCCACTTAGGGCTCCTACTACAATGCCGCCAACAATTCCTGCAATTACTCCAGAGAACAAAGGCGCTCCAGAAGCTAGAGCGATACCTAAACAAAGGGGTACCGCAACAAAGAAAACTACGATACCAGCAGGTATATCATAGCGAAGATTTGACGTGTAATTTTTCATAATCATAATATTATCACGCTAATTTTAGGGATGAATGATTTAAGAATCAATAATGGAAATGGAAGCTTGAATGATCAGACAGCATCAAGAGGATGCGCGAAAATTATGATCTGAAATCTGGAGGAGGAGAAGGAGTCTCGGTTACCCAAGATTGGTAGGATTGGCTGTCTTCTAGCCAATCCGAAGAAGGGGGCTTGAAAGCAACCCAATTGTGTAGAGAAATACTGAATTCGCTAATCTCTTTCTTGGTATTCTCTTCCTTTTCTGCCTCTCTATTTTCCTCTTCTGATTCGGGAAATTGATTTATGGTCAATTCTACTGCATCCGTCCATCCCAGTTCAGAAATAACTGATTCCATGGTTGGAAAAACCAATACAACACATAAAAGGACTGATAATACTTCTCGCATTAAAACATCTACCTAAGAACTTACAAAGTTCAGGTAAAATTGTTCAACAACAATAATAAACAAGATAATTTGCTTTAGGCTCCTTATTTTCTGCCTCTAAAGGTCAGTTTTTTACTCTTCAATTTTAGTCTATCCGATTCTGTATTTACAGATGTTAAAGACGTTAAACACTCCCGAAAACTCTCAAAAAGATTTTCTTCAGGAATAAGATCTGGAATTACTTTCGATTTTCTCAGCATATAAGATGGTTGCTCTGCCAATCCAACCAAAAGCACTTTTTTATCGCGAGCGCATAGATCTACTAAAACATCGTCCAACACAGAAAGACCAGATTGATCCATATAAGGCACCTCCTTCATTCTAAAAATTATGACCGATGCTTTCTCAGGAATCAGCTTTGCTTTTTGTTGAAAATCGCTTGCAGACCCGAAGAAAAGTGGTCCATCGAGGTGTTTGATAAAAACCTCTTTTCTGAGCTGTTCAGGAAAATCAAGGCCATCTTCCCAAACGTTATCATCATCTAATGATGAAACCGTTGTACCGTCTGCAGAAAGATTGCCAATCTCCTTCATAAACATTAACGATGCGATAACTAGGCCTATTCCTACTGCAAATACAAGATTCCAAAGAGAAGACAAAACAAGTACCACCAGCATTATGGCTACTTCGCTTTTTGGCATATTCGGTATTGCCTTCAACCCTTTGTAGTCCATTACACCGATTCCAACGGTAACTAGGATTCCAGCTAAAACGGCCGCAGGAATTTGAGAAGCTATTGGCCCTAACGCCAAAAGGATTACAAGCAACAAAACTCCCGCTGTCATGCCAGATAGACGTGTTTTTCCGCCAGCATTTATGTTTACAACCGTTCGAATAGTTGCGCCAGCTCCTGGAATTCCTCCGAATAGAGCAGCCACACTATTTCCAATCCCTTGCCCTACTAATTCCTTATTCGGATTGTGCTTGGTCTTAGTCATATTATCGGCTACCACCGAAGTAAGTAGCGAATCTATCGCTCCGAGCAATGCCAGCGTAAGGGCTGTAAAGATGTAGGGTGCAATATTTCCAATACTAAATCTGGTAAAAATGCTCCAGTTAATATTTGGAAGTCCACCTGGAATTTGGTCAATCGGCCTATAGTCAATTCCAAAACCAATGGCAATTCCTGACATTACAACCAAAGCCACTAGCGTGCTTGGAACAGCTGTGGTTATCCGTTTGAACCCGTAAATGATTACGATTGTCCCAATTGCCAATAGTAATTCAATCCAATTAATGTTCTTGAGGGCACGTGGCATAACCTTTAGGGAGCCTAATACCCCACTAGCCTCTTTGGCTGCTAAGGTTTTTGATTCCTTTACTATTTCACCTTTTGTAACGTGCTCTGCGCGGCTTATGGTTTCCGAAAAATCTTCGAGAACAAGCGTACCTCCTCCTACTTCATCTCTCAGGATATTTTCGAGAATTTCCTCTTCGGCTGCGGCTTTAAATTGATTGACAAACGCTACATCTTCTTTAGGGTAATATCCTACTGAAGGTAAAATCTGTGTAACAAGTATTATCACTCCAATAGCTGTCATAAAACCCGAAACAACTGGGTTCGGAATGTACTTGATATACTTGCCCAAGCCCAAAACACCAAGCCCTACTTGCATTATTCCTGCCAATAAAAAAATGCTGAGTATTGCTGGCAGTGCCTTGGATACATCACCATCATTTAAAGCAAGAATACCTGCAACAACAACCATACTTACGGCTGTCATTGGGGCTGTTGGTCCTGAAATCTGAGTATTAGTTCCACCAAAAAGGGCAGCAAAAAAACTGACAAAAATGGCTCCATAGAGTCCGGCACTTGGTCCAAGTCCAGAACTTACACCGAATGCCAAAGCAAGTGGAAGAGCTACGATTCCAGCAGTTAACCCACCGAACAAATCGCCCTTAAAATGTTTAAAATTAAATGGGTTTTTCATTAAAATTTTCAATTAACAACTCACCAAGCGTGGCATCGAAAGTACGTCTGTATAAAATGTTGAATATGCCAAGTGCGAAATTGCACTATCGCTATGAAGTGAAGAATCTGTGCTTCTGGAGGAAAACACTTCTCGCAGCACAGCAAAATAAAGCTGATGGCCTTTTAATGGTTGGAAGTATTTGTTTGAATTAACAAGAACATGTTCCGTGTTAAAGACCGTATATTCCTTAGCTGTTTTGAGTTCCTTCTCCACTCCAGCATCCTCATTCTCTTTATTAACTACAAGTGTAGTGAAGATGTGAAACCATGAATTTTCATCCGCTTGAAAGTCAACAACAGAGATCTGAATTGTTGACATCGACAAAGTTCCGATAAGCAACCAGAAAAAAGAATTTTTCAAATCAACACGGAGCTTCATGCCATAAAAGTAGTGGTCGTATTACTACAACCATCATTTACTAAACATTGTTCTAAAAATAGTGTCACATCAGGCCCATTGGGGTACGAATAGCTTTATGTCCATCGCATTTACGCGCTTGATGTGAACTCGTGCAGGATGATAAAAGCAAAGTACTCAGAAGGATGAAACCCAGCGTTATTGGTATATTTTTTACTCGCAGCATATTGTTTAAACGCAGCCTCAGCCATCTTAGTATGGCAACATATTCATAGGTTTGAGCCGTGAGGAATTTGAAATTCATTTTTAGTAACGTTTTGGTGTTGCTTGGCATTCTGAGCATGGGCGAAGTGACAATTTTCGTTTTGTTAAATAATCCAAGCATAATCCCGCAAGATTGGGTACAAAGCTTTCGTGATTACTACATGTCTAAAGACCGCGAGATTGCTCAGTATTCACCAAAATTGGCTGCTTACGACAGCGCACTGTTCTATCGATTAAAACCTGGCGAACATTCTTTTAATAATCGGGAGTTTAATACAAGCTTTACCGTGAATAGCTATGGGTTTAGGGATGATGAGTCTTCCGTCAAAAAGCCAAAGATTATTGTTCTTGGAGATTCATTCACCATGGGATGGGGTGTAAGCGATTCTGAGTGTTTTTCTTCAGTTTTAGAAAGATACACTAGGCTTTCTACGCTTAATACTGGAGTTTCATCCTATGGAACAGCACGTGAGTTTGAGGTGTTTTCAGGACTAGAAGTAGATAGTTTAAAATATCTTGTTATTCAGTATGATATGAATGACAATACAGAAAATTGCGCGTTTAGTTATGGGGGTAATAAGTACAATCCTTCTTCAGAAGAAGAGTATAATCACATACGTGATTTGCACGCTGAAGCCATAGCCTACTTTCCATTTAAGTTCACATCTCATTTTGCAAGAAATTATTTAGAAAGCGCCTATCCCGAAGTGTTTACAGAAAAAGAAACTGACAAACCCGAAACTCAAACGCAAAAAGAACCTATCGAAAGGCCTTACATCACGCCTACAGATGCATTTTTGAACGTATTGACTCATTCGCAAATTCCCGATTCTGTTCCAATCATTGTGTTTCAGGTTGGAGATGGCAGCACCGAAATCCTAATTGATCCGTTATCGAAGTTGATTTCGGAAAATGATTCGATTATTAATAACCCCATTCATGTTCTTGACATGCAAGCTAATTTGAATGAATCTCATTACTATCTACTAGACAGGCATTTGAAACCAGAAGGACATGAAATTGTAGCGCGAGTTCTTTCCGATTACTTGAATGAGTTGAAGAATTAATTCTCGCCTAGGTCTTTGCCTCCGCGAAGTACATCTCCATTTTTCCTTTGCCTTTGGCTTCAATTTTACCACGAGATGTGAAGCAGAATGATGCATCATTTTTAAGCAATTTGTAGGTTGCTTCGCTGATGTTCACCTTTCCAACTTCCCCGCTGCTCTCCATTCTACTGGCGGTGTTTACGGTATCTCCCCAAATGTCGTACTG
>Ga0316209_1001382_pt1 | contig 25762 bp, 32 predicted proteins | sample 6monopyrite_MG_FD_204945 | JGI IMG/M metagenome (GOLD analysis project Ga0316209, IMG submission 204945) | Microbial mat bacterial communities from mineral coupon in-situ incubated in ocean water Damariscotta River, Maine, United States -... | ecosystem: Environmental > Aquatic > Marine >...
ATCCAGTTTAAATTCTTTTGAATACTTTTTTCTTACTGCCATTTCGATTCCCTCAGTTAAGTTAATTATCCTTAACTGGGGTGTATCAATCAATTAGACCACGTCATATATCACTCTGCTTCCTAAGAATTTTTAAGCATGCCGTTCAGATATACAGGAGCAATACAACTTTGAGGATCGATACCAATTAGTGACAACATCCGCATAGTCATAATCATGGAAGTGCCAGTTTAATAATTGATAGAGAGTGATATCTTCGCAGCAAAGCGGGGGGCATGCGTTTAATCGGGTCTATCCGTACAGTTATTGACAGAACTCCAAGTAACCCCAAAACACTTTTTCATAAATAAATTTTCCCCGCTGAGCAGGTCAGACCTGTTGAACGTTAACGTTTAACAGGCACTTTTCGCGAAAACAATCCCGTTAACGTATATGTTAACGTTAACGGGATTATTCTCACCATTCACCCGTTGCCCCGTTAAACAATAACAGCACGAATACTTCGTTTGCCGAAAACAAATCAGGTGCCCGAATCGAATGCTAAAATATTTTTTAAACTGTCGGTATTATTTTTTTGATGCCCGCAGTCATCATTGTTTTTCTTTACGCCCTCAGACATTGATTCTTGCGGCGCAGCTTTCATGTTGATAACCCATTGGCTTCTGCGCGACATGGTTACGAGCGTGCCGTCAGTCACGCCCATGACTTCATAGCCGACCGGTTCACCGTAATATCCGGGCTTGTCATTCCAAACTTTGGCCACGCGTAGACTTGATTGATCGCGCCCAATCATTGGCCCACCCATCTGCTTAACATAAGCTGCCCAGTCGCCATCATTTGCCGCCTGACGGGCTTCCTCAATGATGCCTTCCGTTTCATCCATGCGGCGCAATTCTCTGTACACGCCGACAGCAGGGCCGCCGATCTGCTGAAACTGACGGATGCCCCACACTGAAGACCAGGCATCCACTCTCACGGCGGATGATTTAGCGTCATGCCCGTAAAGGTCAGCATCAATTCCGTGCCCATCAATATTTTTTGCAATGTACTTCGCAATGTAACCCGTGGCCGAGCCTTTTTTAGGGTCAATTTCCACGTATTTAAAACGACACTCTGTCGCACCGTTCTCGTCGCCGTCTTCTTGTAGCGCGTAATGTCTAAAAATATCTTTCACTGTCTCGTTATGTTCAGGTTCAACAAATAAAAGAAAATGCGCGTGCGGCGTACCATCATGCATAGGCTCAGTGACACGAAACCCGTAAACACGAATACCTTCGCGCTGAAATTTTGAACGAATGCGCGCCCATGTTTTGCAAAGATATTGATTGGCCTCTCTCGGGCTTGTGCCATCATATTTTAAATTTTGATCACCGGACTTGTAATAACGCGCATGCATTCTGGAAGGGCAGGTCATGGTGTAAAATCCACCCACGTGCCCAAGCTCATTAGCAATCTGCTCAAAACCTGACAAGCGCGTCATCAATTCATTGCGACGTAATATTGGGTTGGATACCGATAATTCTGATAATTCATGAAGCGTGTATTTGACTCCCTTTTTTTGTAGAGTTTTTTATACCCGTCACAAAAAACGGCTACCCTTCAGGGCAGCCGTTAACGGTCAGTCAGGTAGCCTTTACTTCAAGTTTTCCTGACTTCAAGAAACTAATCCATCTGCACCATAAGTAATTTCACATGCTTTTTATTTACGGGCGTCATCTGATAATAAAGAGTCACGTTCTTTTTATTGATGTACGCATCTCGTAATGTATTAGCCATTATAGTACTAACAGGGGGCGAATCCTCATGTAGCCTTAATGCGATAACCTTATCCGGTGCGCTATCTACAGTTACCAAGATCTCAGCATCGATTAGTTCTTCACCGCGCCCAAACTCCATGTCTTGTACCTGAACACGATACAAGCTTAATTTACCTTTGACTTCAATCGAGTGTGTATCAGGAACAGATAAAGAGGGTGGTTTGTCAGCCCATGTATTTGAGCTGGAAAACATTATTGTTACTAACAATAAAACTGGAACCATTAATTTAGACATTGTTTTTCTCCTCAATTTATTAATTTTATGTATGAATTGTTTTAACCCAATCCATAGGCGAGCAAGTTACTCCTTCAAGCTGAAACGAAACTGAAAAAAATTATATTTTTTTAGAATAATCGAAAATATTTTATATAGAGACAACGCCTCGCAACCAGAAGGAATCTTCAAGTTGTGCAAATGACTTAAGGTTCTGCTCAGGAAGGGGCATTGATCAGGCGGTGAATATTAACAATTATCTTTTCTATAGTTAATTTCACGGAATAAAAGGCATAATTTTTCAGTTTGGTTTCAGCTTGGTAGCGTAGTTTATTAGTCAACAACGGCACAATTGACTAAGTAGAACGAGCAGACAGGAGAACTAAGATGACTACTTCTACCATAAAATTTGATCGCAAGATCACTGATGCTCAACAGACCCAGTCCACACATAAAATGGTGAGCGTGTGGGATCCGCTAGTGCGAGTGTTTCACTGGTCGTTGGTGAGCACTTTTTTTATCGCTTATTTCACTGAGGATGATCTGTTGACCCTGCATGTCTACGCTGGCTATCTCATCGGTGGCCTACTGGTTTTTCGTCTGATATGGGGGTTCATTGGCAGTCGTCATGCACGATTCAGTGATTTTGTGAAACGCCCCAGTGAGGTATGGACTTATTTGAAATCTGTACTCACTATGCATCCAAAACGTTACCTCGGACACAATCCTGCCGGTGGTGCGATGGTGATTGCTCTGTTGCTGTCACTGGTGATGGTCACGATAAGCGGCATCGCTATCTATGGGATTGAAGAATCCGCTGGGCCACTGGCATCCAGTCTGTCTGGTGCGGGTGAATTTTGGGAAGACGTTGTGGAAGAACTTCACGAATTTTTTGCTAACGCAACGTTGGCTCTGGTGTTTTTCCACGTGTTGGGTGTGCTGATAACGAGCTTTCAGCATAAAGAGAACCTTGCTAAATCCATGCTGAATGGCCGTAAAAAAGCTGATGAAGAAGGTGCGGCATGATCACGCGTATTGGAATGATTGCAGCGGTGTCACTCATAGTGCCACTGGTCAGTTTGGCTGCGGTGGTGGATGAGCAGCAAGCCACATATCGAGCCAGTGGCGCCGGACCATTCAATGCAAAGATTGGCGAGCAGTTATGGCAGCAGAATGTAATGAATGCCAAAGATGGCCGTCCCCGCAGCTGCACCACTTGTCATGGGCGAGACCTGCGCAGTATGGGTAAACACGCCAAAACAGGTAAGGCCATCAAACCGCTCAGTCCGGCGGTGAATGCTGAACGTCTTACCAGTGCGAAAAATATTCGAAAATGGTTTAAACGTAATTGCAAGTGGACCTGGGGGCGTGAATGCACGCCACAGGAAAAGGGTGATTTACTGAGCTTTATTCAGCAGCAGTAATTTTTACAAATAATGTTGGCAGATTTGAGGTGGTAATCATGAAGAAAAAGACTTGGGTTATAGTGAGTGTATTGGGAATATTGTTGGGCCTGCTTGGTGTCAGCGGACTGGTGGTGAGTGATGACGATGATGAACATGAAGGTCGGAGTTTGTGGCGTCAATCTCAACTCGATGTGGCGCCCGTGGAAAATGCTTTTTATAATGAAGAATGTGGCTCTTGTCATTTTCCCTATCAACCAGGTTTTTTACCGACACGTTCCTGGCAACGAATGATCGCTGGCCTGGAAGACCACTTTGGTGAAAATGCCGAACTGGATGCGGTCGATGCTCAGCAGCTCAAGGTCTATCTTATGGAGAATGCAGCAGATACGTCTAATTACAAACGGTCACAGGGCATCATGCGTTCATTATCAAAGAAGGACATTCCATTACGCATCAGTACGACGCGTTATTTCAAACGCAAGCATCACGAACTGCCTGAGCGTATGGTAAAAAACAACCCAAAAGTGCGCTCGTTCAGTAATTGCGAACTTTGCCATGCACAGGCGGCACAGGGGTCCTATAATGAGCATCAGGTGAAGGTGCCAGGTTATGCAGGTTGGGATGACTAAAGTGGAGTGTTAGGATTAATTTGTTTAGACAGCCACTAAAATAAAGGACTTTAAATGAAACATTTACCAATCATGTTGCTGCTGATGTTGGGTTTGTCGGGTCTGTTTGTGGCGGCTCCAAGCATGAGCGACGAAGATCATCAGCAAGCCCGACGCTTGAAAGAGCTAGGTGAGATTTTACCACTGGAACAAATCCTCATTAAGGCAAAGGCCAAGCAGCCTGGGCGGGTGATTGAGGTGGAGCTAAAAAACGAAGACGGGCGTCATGTCTACGAGGTGGAGTTGTTGAATGAGAGTGGCGAAGTATGGGAGCTATATTTTGATGCGGTCACAGGTGAATTAATCAAGCGAGAACGAGAAAACTGATGCGGTTATTGTTGGTTGAAGATGACGTTACCCTGGCCGAGAGTCTTAAGCAGAATTTATCCCGCGCAGGTTTTGCAGTAGATGTAGCGCATAATGGTATTGAAGGCGAGTTTATGGGTAACGAGGTGGACTACGATGCGGTAATTCTTGATCTCGGTTTGCCAAAGAAGCCAGGGCTTGATGTGCTGGCCGATTGGCGCAAGCAAAAAAATACCGTACCGGTGATTGTGCTCACCGCACGAGATGCCTGGACTGAACGTGTCGATGGCTTGCGTGCCGGTGCCGATGATTATCTGGGTAAACCTTTTCATGTGGAAGAATTGCTGGCACGTATCGATGCGATGATTCGTCGTCGGGGTGGCCGTGCCGATAGCTCACTGGAAGTGGCAAACCTGGTGCTTAATGAGCAACGCCAGCATGTGACGGATGCAACAGGCAATCAGCACGCATTGACGGGCACAGAGTTTCGACTGCTACGTTATTTCATGAATCACCCCGGCAAAGTGTTATCCAAAAGTAAACTCTCTGAGCACGTCTATGACGACGATGCGGATCGTGATAGCAATGTCATCGAGGTCTATGTACGGCGCCTGCGCGACAAATTGGGCAATGAATATATTCGTACCCAACGTGGGCAAGGTTATGTGTTTGGAGGTAAGGGTTGAATTCTCTACAGCAACGTTTGCAGCTCGGTCTGACAAGCAGTGTGGTTTTTCTGATGCTACTGTTATGGTGGTTGGTAGGTGGCGCCATCGAAAAGTTTGGCGAGGAGTTTGTGCAATCGCGTCTGGGGCATGATGCCGATAGTTTGTTATCTGCCTTGCAGGCAGATAACAACGGTGTATTGCAATTAACAGAAGGACGTATGGGCAGCATCTACAAACAACCTTTTTCGGGGCATTATTTTGTGGTGCTGTACGGTGATAAAAAATTTTATTCCCGCTCTTTGTGGGATGAGTCGCTGGAGGTAACGCCATTAGCTAAAGGTGAGACACGGCAGTGGACTGTGTCAGGCCCTTCTGGACAGACATTGTTGATGTGGGCCGGTGGATTTCAAAAGCAGGGTAGTCGTTTCACGATTGCGGTAGGAGAGGATTTAACGCCACTAACGAAAAGCCTGGTACGCTTTAACTGGTATTTTGCCGGGCTGTCTTTTTTAGTATTAATTGTATTGTTGAGTGTACAGCAATATATAGTGCGCCGTTCATTTCGACCACTGGCACAGATTCGTCAGGAGATAAAAAAATTACAGCAAGGAGCGGTGGGTGAACTGACGGAAGTTGTGCCTTCTGAAATACAGCCTTTAGTGAGTGAGGTTAATCATCTATTGAGCTTGTTGGGAGAGAGGTTGAAACGTTCGCGTAACTCGATGGGTAATCTTGCTCATGCGCTAAAAGCTCCGCTGAGTTTGTTGACACAATTGGCACAACAGGAAGACGTGCGTGCCTTGCCGGAACTGTCGGCAAGTTTGAAAAATCATACTGATGCTATTCGGCAACTTATGGATCGTGAATTAAAACGAGCACGGCTTATGGGGCAGGGTATACCCGGTGCACGATTTTCACCACAGGAAGAAATGCCATCACTTGTGGATGTGTTGCAGCGCATGTTTGTGACTGATGATAGGCGAGTAAAGCCTCTGAATATTCACTGGCAGGTACCGGATGTAGTGTTTATCTTTGATCGGGACGACATGCTGGAACTAATTGGCAATTTGCTGGACAACGCCTGCAAATGGGCCAAATATGAGGTGCATTGTGAATTGCAGGGTGATAGTCATCATTTACTATTAGTGGTGGAAGATGATGGGCCAGGGTGTAACGATGAAGAAATTAAACGGTTAACGGCACGCGGTGTGCGTATCGATGAGGCGGTACCGGGTCATGGGTTAGGGTTGGCTATAGTGCACGATGTGGTGGAGATTTATGGTGGCGAGCTAAAGCTGGATCGATCTTCGGCGTTAGGTGGTTTGCGAGTAACGGTGCGACTGGATAATCGTACAACGAGCACTTAATGGTGTCGTATAAAAAAGCCGGTGAGATGTCTCACCGGCTTTTTTATACATGAATTATGCAGGTCAGTGAGTATGGTCTTCGTGTCCTGTATTGTCGTGTCCTGTATTGTCGTGATCTGAATGATCGTGGTTATGGCTGGAGAGTTCTTCTACCTGGTGCTGGTGGTTATGGTCACTGCCAGCATCATGGCTGTGACCATGGTCATGCTCATGCGCGTGGCCATGCTGGTGTGTGTACCCATGGGGATGTGCATGTGATGTGCCATCAGCGTGTGTGTGCTGATGCTCGTGATCTGGATGAGTATGTTCATGCTCATGTTCGTGGCTGTGAGTATGTGCTCCTTCCATTTTCATTCTCCTAATTTGCTTGTTTAAATGTGTTTGTTGGGTTAGGTGTCGAGCCCAACTAAGTTCTTAGCGGCCATGTAAAGAAAAATTACAGTTGTTAGTACGTTAGTGGCTATGCCCAGCTCTGCCCCAGCAGCGCTGGTAACATAGAAAAAGGTTTTTACGTAAGCGGTATTGATGGCGAATAAATTATGTTGAAGAAGTTTTATTTTTCTGCATTTTTTTCAAACCAGGACGTGATTTCATTTTCTGGCATGGGCTTGGCAAATAAATATCCCTGTGCTTGATCGCATTGCAGTCGTTCTAATTCTTTTTGGCATGTTTCGGTTTCAACGCCTTCGGCTACTATTTTCATATTAAGTTTGTGTCCCAATAGAATGATGGTTTCAACGATTGTTGCTGCTTCGGGGTCGCCTTCCATTTCCATTATGAATGAGCGATCAATTTTTATTTCAGTGAAGGGGGCTCTATAGAGCTGGACTAATGAGGAGTAGCCAGTACCAAAGTCATCAATCGACAGGTTGAAACCCTTTATGCGTAACCGTGTCAATGTGTCGAGTGATTTAACAAGGTCGTGCATTAAAGCTGTTTCTGTAACTTCAAGAATTATTTGTGATGGTTTTAAGCCATACTGCTGGACAAGGCTGCCTATCTTTTCTGGCAGTTCTAGTTCTTTTAACGTGTGTGACGACATGTTAACAGCAACTTGAACGATGAGCCCTTGATTGCGCCAAGCCTGGCATTGTTGCATGACTTGCCGCAACACTAGCCAAGTAAGCTCATCAATAAGGTTGTTTTTCTCTGCGGTTGGAATAAACAAAAAAGGGGAAATTAAGCCTCGCTCTGGATGTCGCCATCGTACTAAGGCTTCAGCTGCAGCGGTGTTATTTTTTTTAAGTCCAACTTTGGGTTGGTAGAACACAACTAATTCATCATGTGATATTGCTCTGCGTAGTTCCTCCAGGCTTGGTGGTTCATGCTTTTCAGCTGAGCTTTCTGTTCTTTTTGTTATGGTAATTTCACTTAGAACTTGATGCAGTTTATTGTAGCGAAAGGGCTTACCTAGGCTAGCTATAAAATTAAGTTTATATTCTTTTGACAATTTTTGTGCTGAGTGAAGTATGCCGGAATCAAATCCGCTGGTAAGGATTAGCTGCGCATTACATCCTATTTCAGATAGAAATCGAATCACTTCTACACCGTCTACTCCAGGCATCATGAGATCAAGAATAATTACATCAGTATTTGAACTGTATTCATGCATGAATATTTTCGCGTTGTTATACTGTTTGACATCAAATCCTATTTGCTCAGCAACATCGCAGACAAAGCCTGCTAAATCAATTTCATCATCGATAACTACGAGCTTGGGTTGATTCACGTCGTATTTTCCTTATCAAAGATACTTCGTATCCGTAGTGCCAAGTCGCTTTTTCGGTAAGGTTTGTGTAAAAGCTGTTTTACTGTAGAAGGTAACTCGCTGTCGTGTATATTCTTACCTGTGAAGCCAGATGTTATTAATATTTTTAATAAAGGATATTTTTTAGATGCTTGTTGCGCTAATTCAAACCCGTTTATCCCCCCTGGCATAACCACATCACTAAATAGTAAGTCGATATCATTGTGGTGAGATAATACTTCGAGCGCTTCAAGTGCATTTTTTGCAAGATGAGTTTGATATCCTAAATTATTAAGGTATTGTGATGCTAGATGTAGTAAATCAATTTCATCTTCAACGATTAAAATTGATTCTGTACCTGTTGGTAGTTTTGTTTTTCGGTTATTGGCATTTACTGTTTTTAAGTTTTCAGAAGCTATTGAGCGTGGTAAAAATATACGAATTGTAGTGCCAAGATGAGGTTCGGAATAAATGCTGATATTTCCGGAATAACGCTTTACAAATCCATAGACCATAGCCAGGCCAAGCCCAGTTCCTTTTTCTTTACTTTTAGTGGTAAAAAATGGTTCAAAGACATGTTCCAGCACCTCTTTAGACATACCTGTTCCCGTATCACTAATCATTAATTGCACATATTGACCTGGTTTTATTTCTGGGGTTAGCGCAATAAAATCAGCTGCGAGGTATTTGTTGGTTGTTTCTATAATTAATTTACCTCCATTAGGCATAGCATCACGTGCATTAATGGTAAGGTTTAATATAGCATCCTGGAATTCACCGGGATCAATTTCAGTTAGCCAAAGATCTTTTTCAAGGTAATGCTGCACGTCAACTTCAGGTGAGACAGAACGTTTGATCATGGTTTCCATTTCATTAATACTAGCATTAATGTTTACAACAGTTTTGTTTTCACCTTGACGGCGTGAGAAGGAAAGCAATTGTCGCGTTAAGTCCATGCAGCGTAATGTTGCCCTGGTTGCTGTATTAACCCATTTTAGAGCTTTGTCACTTTCTGAGAAGGAGCCTTTGAGAAAGTCTAAATAACCCACAATGATGCCAAGTTGATTATTAAAGTCATGCGCGATTCCTCCTGAAAGCTGTCCTATAGCATCCATTTTTTGTGATCTTCGTAATGCAGATTCCATTCGTGTTTTATCTTTTGCTGCTTGCCTACGAGACGTGACATCTCTAAATACAGCATGTGTTGCAATAACTTTATTTTCTTCATATTTACAAGTGATGTTGCCTTCAACATATATGTTCTTTCCAGTTTTACTAATAAATATCGTATACAGGTCTGATACTGGCTCACCTGATAATATTTTTGAAAATATCTTTTGGCAATGAAGGATGGCATCTGGATGGATGATGTCCCAGACTGTAAGTTTGGATATTTCTTTAGAATTGTATCCAAGTGCTTCTCGCCAGGCTCTATTAACAAATAGAAAATTACCATCAGCTTTGACGCTTTGAAATAGATCGTGCATGCTTTCAATAAGATCGCGGTATTGTCTTTCGCTATCCAGTAATTTTTGCTCACGTTGAACATGTTTTGTAACGTCTTCATGCATGAAGATGATTTCTTTGATTCTCCCGCTTTTGTTTAATACTGGATAGATATATGCCCGAATCCAACGTTCATGAGGCATGATATTTTTAGTAGGATTTTCTAAAAATTTGTAATTATATGGAGGTATGTTAGTAGGTTCACCAGAAAAGCCTTTTTTTACATAAGGCATAAGTCCTTTTTTTGTTATTTTATTATCTTTAAAAATATTGTAGTCAGATAAGGTTTCTAGTTTACTACCCCACATAGTTTCCCATGCCTGATTAGTTTTCAAGATATATCCTTTGGGAGAAAACACCTGAATACTAAAAGGTGACTGATCAATCATATTACGGAATCGTAATTCGGAGGCATGTAGATCAACTTCTATTTGTTCACGTTCTATGAGGGTTGTCTGTAAATGTGCGACTGTTTTGTTAAGTCTAAATAGTATGTAACCGATGTAAATTAGCAGAAGAATAGAAAAACCATATAAACCATTGCGATATCTGTTGTAGATTGTAAGCATGCGGGCGTAGTCATTATTGTATGCTGCCAATAATGCATTCATATTTTTCGTAGTGTTTACCGTGATTAGACTTTGAGTTAGAGGCTCAAGTTGGGCTTTGTTTTTAAGTATTATTTTTACATGAGATGCCAAAAAATTAACGTCATCTAGAACATTTGGTAAATTTTCAGTGGTTTGATTTTGTATTTTCGCTAGTTGATTATTTATTGTTGTAGCAATTTCTTTTTCATTTCCTATGTCGTAGATTAGGGTGTCTATTACCAATAAATTTAAATCTTGTTTAAGTGCTATTCCCATTTTTGTAGAAGGCAGGGTTTTAGTTATTTCTAAAACTGCCGTTGGTAAATATCGTAGTGAATTTTGTAATAATGAATTACTGGTTTTGAAGTTTTCGAGTAAAGAATATTTTTGTTTTATAGTCTGATTAAGTGGTTTAATGCTTTTAATAATCGTTTCATGCTCATTCGGAAAAATTTGACGTAATATACCTTCTACATCAGATGCAATCTGAGATAATTTTTTCATATAGAAAGTGACAGAATCATAATGCAATAACAATCCTTGGCGTATCTCTAATATGGACTGATTTAATGCGGCATTTACTTGGTTAAACTGACGACTTTTTTCAAGCAACTGATTATGTTTATCTGAATCTATAGTATTACTCTTAATATATAAAAAAGACATAAAGAACAGAATTAATAATAATATTATTATGTGTTTTAATTTTCCCCACTTCATGGTGTTTCTACTGAATTTTGTTCTGGGTTTTCAGTGCCCAGCGTTCGCCCTAAGTATTCCCCGGGTAGTGTTTTCAGAAAAGCCACAATAAGCTTGATATCCGATTCTGGAACATTTCGGCCAAGCTGATGTTTTGCCATTATTCGAATTGCTTGTTCGAGTGTTTTTGCAATGCCATTGTGGAAGTAGGGAGGGGTTATGGCGGCTAGGCGTAGGCTGGGAACACGGAAAACATGTCGATGCCGCTTATCTTTAATTGTGTTAAAGCGCCACTGAGCTGCCACCGTTTGTTTTCTGTTATCGGTGAAATAATCTTTGATTATGCCCATCTCCATAAATAAATTACCGCCGACATTTCGACCTTGATGACAAGCAATGCAACCGTAATATTTGAATAAACGGTAACCCTCTTTTTCGTTGTTATCAATAGCGTTATTATTGCCGAGTAGATAACGATCAAAACGTGAGTTCGTTGTGATTAATGAACGTTCGAAGGTGACAATTGCATTGCGGATATTGTCTGCGGTAATGCCATCGTTATATATTCTATTAAAGCTATTTATATAATTCTGCTCCTGTTTAAGTTTTGAAATAATTTTAGGCCAGGTTGATGAAAATTTATTTTTAGCGTACACAACAAAGTTTATTTGTTCTTCTAGACTAGCAGCACGACCATCCCAGAATAGACAATGATTAAGGCTACTATTGAAAACGGTCAGCGTGTTGTAATTGAGCTTTTCACCATCACGGCCTACGCCATGGGTCATTTTACCTGCACCATTATCATAGATGTCGTGACAACTCACGCAGGACATTACATTGTCTTTTGAAAGTCGGTCAAACAAGAGTGAGTAATATAAATACATTTTAATCGGACGTTTTTAGATAAGCATTCATAATTGTATAATATTGAAAATAATCTCTTAAAGTTAATTACTCTTAATTATATTAAAAAATATATTGTTATCAATATGATATCGGATCTTTGCGATTTGTGGGCAGACAGATAGCCGCTTTTTTTATATAATTGCATTACTCCTGAACTAAGAGGGGAATTATATGAGTCATGTAAATTCTGGTTACAAAAAACGACAATTCTGTCGTTTGTTCATAGCTTCTCTTGCTATTCCTACCTTGCTGCTGGCGACAACTTCAGTTTGTTTCGCAGAGAAAAATATCAATTATTCAAAAAATATTTCAGCACTGGCAGATAAGTATACTCCCACAGCATTACGCCATAAAATAGGCGATGGGTTTAAAATCAAAGGCTTTAAATTATCCGATGATCTTTATCTGGCGCGCTCGAAATTTGGCGGTAAAAGTGATTTTGGTTTAGTCGTTGATAATGGTTCTTTTGTTTATTCTGTTTCTGCCAAAAGAGTATCCTTAGGTATTCATTTTTAATCTTTCCTACTGGTCAGTAGGAAAGATCCAACCTAATTTATTTATAACGCACTGAAAGCTACTTTCAAGTGGGGCACTAATTTGTATGTCATGCCCTGATTGTGGATGTGTGAACTTTAAGCGTGTTGCAGCCAGTAATAGTCGTTTACAGTTAAAATGTTCTCTGAAAAAATGGTTATGACGGCTATCACCATGACTAGTATCACCAATGATTGGATGAAAAATATGTTTCATGTGTCGTCTAATTTGGTGTTTACGACCAGTTTTCGGAATAACCTCCAGCAATGAATAACGACAGCTAGCATATCGGCCAACTGGATAGGGTAGCTCAATCGTGTTTAAACATTTATAGCGGGTAATGGCGCTCTGTGCAGGTTTGTCGGGCGAAGCGCTTGCGTCTGTCATTTTATCCAGCTGTTCTTTAAGTGGGTGATTAATTTCATCAAAACTGGCCGCATAACCACGCACAATGGCAAGATAACTCTTGTAAACGGCGCCGTGGGTAAAGAGATCCGTCATTGATCTTGCTACGCTGCTATCAAGTGCGAAAAGCAAAGCCCCGGAGGTCGGCTTATCGAGTCGGTGCACAGGGTAAACATATTGGCCTATCTGATTGCGTAATAACTGCATTGCAAAAACAGATTCATTGCGATCAATCTTACTTCGATGGACAAGCATTCCAGCAGGTTTATTAACAGCAACGATATAATCGTCCTGAAAAAGTATTTTCATAGTTGCAGCTAATTTTTAAAATAGAAGACAATAGAATGATTTTATATAAATACAACTGAAAATGCCTGTTAAAAATCAAGGGTTGAGAAGCTTGATTTGAGTATTAATTCAACTTTGGAAAGTCTTTTAAGCAACATTTTCCTGACGGATTTTGAGTTTGGCAAGAACATAAGGCATGTTTGGTTTTCTCAATAACAAATTCTTTCGCAGTACTGTCAGTCTGCGCTACGATTCGCGAGACATCAAAACAATAACAAATCAAAGCATCATCGGATGTTTCTTTTATACCTACTTTTGTTTTGAGTTGATCTTTTTTAATGATTGAATTATCCGCAGCAAAATAAACCACTTCACAGTCGGGGGCATCGCAAAAATAATACGCTTGCTCTTTAATATTCGACTTCCATGCCTCTTTAATGTGCAACAGAACAGTTTGATAGGGAACTTTACCATAAGCCGTTTTATTTTCTGGGCATGTGTGACGTTTATTTTCGTCTGGTTTTTTTGCGCAGCAGTTAGACATTGAATTACCTTTCATAAACAACTTTTGCAGATCGAAAACATCATCAAGAAATCAGGGTTTTTAATAAACCAGATAATATTCAGCATTCAAACGCAATTTCAGCATCTCTTTTAGATCTATGGGCACAAAATAATTCGCGGATAAATTATCCGCGGTGCCAAGTTGCTCTTCAATTTTAGCGACAACTAAAAATGAACTGTTAACGTAAAAGTTTGCGCCTTTGTTGTGCAGTAGATTTAAAAAATCGCCGTAGGTTTTGGGGGTATCACTTAGCTTGTTATCAGTGAATTGTTCTGCCAGTGCTTTGCGAAGGTTTTCAGGTATTTTATAATCTTCAATGTCATCTTTTCCGCGCCAACCTTTTTTGAAAGTGTTAATTGCACCCGCATCCACGAGCACGTTAACTTCCATTCCTTCTTCTAATGCCGCCCAAATTCCATTGTATGCAACACAAATGGGGGCATCGTCATGTTTAAGGCTGGTTTTTAAATGGAACAAGATGGTATTGGCTTCGTCAGCAATAATTCCAGTTGAAGCAAATGAAAATATCAAACCGACCAATAAAGCAATCATATTTTTTTTCATTTTTATAGGCCTTTTAGTTATTGTTAGGTGTGTGGCAAGTGGCATGATGTTTATATATCAGGAGAACATCCCAAATAGAAGCTGCGACTAAAGTTACTAATCCAGCAATATGTAAAGGCATAAACACAAATAGTCCAAGCAATGCGGCGATCGCAGCACCTAACCCGATATAAAAGGGCGCTACTTTTTTGTGTTTTTTCTGTGCTGATTTCATACCCCATAAAGTGAGCAACAAGAACAAGGTAAGTAAAGGGACAAGAAAAGCGTCGCTGATTGCAAAGCCTAAGCCAGCAGCAGAAAGTGCTGCTAAAGCGGGAGCAAACCCCAAACAACATAAGCTTGCGATGATGGATCCAATTGAACCTGAAATCTGTTTAATCATAGTAATTTTATTTTTAAATTAGTGATGTCGAAAAATTTTCGATCGTGCAGTCATACAGGGTAAAAAAGTTTAACAGCCGTACCTTAATACGGTGTCAAGCATTTGTGATTATTCCGTTTTATTATGTAATATTGCGCATTTTTCCAAACGCTGATCGCCATGGAAAGCGAAGCGAGGGCGATTAGTCCGCGATAGGCCACGCCGTCTGCCCTTTCGTAGTTATGAGTGGTAACGAATGACGAAGAAATGCAGGAGCGGCTTTAGTGGGCGTTGAGTCATTGTGGGAATCATGACGCAGTGTGACAAGGAACGATGTCATACGGAGGCGTGATATCCCGCAGGACGGTCGGGGAGAAAGGAATTAACTGTCGCGTAAACGAGTCGATTGTTGGCAAGGATGCCGTAAAATCAATCTCGAGATAGCGACACAATCGGCTGTATTTCACAAAACACTTATACAATTTTTATGGTATTTATTAGGTTAATTTATCAAACTTGGCCATGAATGTTTCGATGGTATATAAAACACTTGACCTGAAGTCGACTCCAGAGTGTAAGATTTATGAGACTGCTATAGACATACATTGAAAGAACAAAAGTAGAGTCAGATCCGGAGAGACATTGTGAAACCTAAACAATTATTATTAATATCAACTTGCCTGTCAGTTTTTGGTAGTGCTGCAGTCTTGGCTCATAACCCTGTTTTTAGCCCTGGGCCACATGTGCTCTTTAAAGAAGGTGTTGAGGCTCATGCAGGAATACTTCAGAGCAAGGCGGGAGAAAAGACACGGTCTGAGTTGGGGCTTGAGCTAACCTATGGTTTGACGGGTAACTGGTCCGCCGGGGTCGAAATGCCTTATATCGATAATGAAAATGGAAGTAATAAGGCAGATGGCGCAGGGGACACGCGGTTATTTACTAAATATCGTTTTTGGCGCAAAGACAGTCTCGGTTTACAGGAATCTGCGGCCGTATTGCTGAGTGTTATGTCATCCAATGGTGATGACCAGACTAATCCACCGCTGGGCAGTGGAACGACGGACATGCTGCTGGGTTTCAGCTACGGTTATGAAAGCCTTAAATGGTACCGTTGGACAAGCACACGGTACAGACGGAATGACGAAAACAATATTGGCTTACGTCGTGGTGATAAATGGTTTACCGATTTTGTCGTGGGGTATAGACCTACGTTTCCTGTGTACCTCAAACCCGATACGGTCTGGCTGTTGGAGCTTAATGGAGAGCGCGGTCAGCGTAATGAGCAAAGTGGAACGGCACTTGTTAGTTCGGGTGGTACTGAATGGTTTATCTCCCCGGGAATTTTTTGGACTTACCGAAATTTTGCAATCAAGGCCGGTGTACAGCTACCCATCATCAGTGATTTAAATGGCATTCAAAACAAGTCTGATTACCGAACTAAACTAGAGTTTGAGTGGCATTTATAGAATAGATAAGAGGAAAATGGACATGAAAAAATCAATACTGTTAATGGCTATTGCGTTGATATGGAGCACGACTTTGTTTGCTGCAGGAACTCAATATAGTTTACGTGTGGACGGTCTTGCCTGTCCTTTTTGTGCTTACGGAATCGAAAAGAAATTTAAAAAAACCAGTGGGGTGGATTCGGTGGACTTTGATCTTGAAAAAGGTCTGGTGATCGTCAAAGTTGGAGAGGGCATCAAGCTTAGCGAGGCACAATTGAGTCAACTCATATCAGATGCTGGTTTCACTATACGTTCGATGACTGAAACACCGCTGTTGTAATTAGGTTTTTAAATGTTAGAAAAACCCAATGAAATAAGGAAAGAATAGATGCCCAGACGTAGTATGTTGTTACATTCTTTAGTTGTCACCCTGATGACACTCTTGTTGTCTTCATGCGCCTGGTTTCCTTCCACGCAAGAGCCACCTTATAAACTTGTAAAGACTTGGGGGGGTAAAGGTGAGGCCCTTGGTCAGTTTAATGACCCAACGGGTATTGCTGTTTCGAAATCTGAAGTTTTTGTCAGTGACTCGCGTAATGCCCGCATTCAGGTTTTTGACTTTGACGGTAAATTACTGCGTTCGATAGGTAAGTCAGGTGATGAGACAGGTCAGCTTGGTCGCCCCATGAACCTCACAATTGCCAATGATGAACTCTATGTGGCGGATTATTTTAATGATGTTATTCAAGTGTATTCTTTGCAGGGTGAATTCCTTCGGGATATAGGTAAACCGGGTTCACAACCCGGTGAGTTTAATGCGCCGGGTGGCGTGGCCGTGGCAAAAAATGGCGACCTGTTTGTGGCCGATTTTTATAATCAGCGGATTCAACAACTCGATTCAAAAGGCAACTATATTCGGCAGTGGGGCGTTACAGGGGAAATCGGATTTTGGGCAGGTAAATTCAATTATCCTACCGATGTGGCTTTAAGCGTAGAAGGAATGCTTTATTTTGCTGATGGCTACAATGATCGGATTCAGGCTTACAATTCGAAAGGTGAGTTTTCACATAAATGGGGTGGGCCATTGGCGATGAATGTTTTTGGTCCTTTTAATGGTTGGTTTGCTACTGTAACGAGCGTTAATGTTGGACCAAAAGGCAATGTGTTTGTGGCAGATTTTTACAATGATCGAATACAAAAATTTACGCCGGCTGGAAAGTTTCTTAATGCTTTTGGTTTACCGACAGAGAAACCTACGCATACTGCAATGGCCATGGCCATTGCAGATGACGGCACAGTTTTTGTGGCAGATTATGCCAATCACCAAATTCAGAAGTGGCAGCCTGCTCGCTAGAGATGAAAAAAAGATGGGAAATTTGGATAATCATCGCACTGGAAGTTTTGTTCGCTCTGTGTGCTGCTAGTGTTATAGCATATCGTTTTCTTGGTATAGCTTTTGAATTTAATATTTTTTCATACCGCATGGCTAATATTACAATTTCAATTGCACTGATTAGTTATTTTGTTTTTTCACTGTACCGTTTAAGAAAAAATATATTGATATGGGTTTCAGTGTTTTCTCTGTTTCATATCATTGAAGGGGTGCTTATTCATTTTTGGTTTAAGGTTGTGATACACGCACTTATTTTATTGATAGTGAGCATCTATTATACTCGACGTCCTTCGCCAGCACTTGCACTCTAAAATTTTGCTTTTAATTTATGAATATCAAATCAGCTGATATAGAAGTGTTTACTTCATCATTTTGTAATCGTTGCAAGGATGCGAGCTTGTTGGTTGCGCAATTATTAAAAGAGGAGGGCTTTGAATCTGTTACCTGGCGTGAGATTGATGTAGTGGAAGAGATTGACTATTCCGTTACCCTTGCAGTGCTAACCACTCCGACTATTGCAATAGGGGGCAAACGAGTATTCAGCAGTTTGCCATCCAGGCAGCAGCTTCGCCAGGCTATACAACAGTATTTAATAGCTGGGAAATCGAATGATGACTAGCTACGCTATTGGAGAAGTGGCTGAAAAATTAATAATCAGTGCTGATACGCTACGTTATTACGAGAAGATCAACTTGTTGCCCACGATAAACCGTAGTGCATCAGGTATCAGGCGCTACAGTGACAAGGATGTTTCGCGGCTGAAATTTATCAAGCGTGCTAAGCAAATGAATTTCACCTTGGCTGAAGTTGGCGAGCTGTTGAAGATGCGTGAAGCCCCACAGAACAGTCGAACTGAAGTTCGTCAATTGACAGTAAACAAGTTGAAGGAAGTAGAGGTTCGCTTAACCGAACTGGACACGTTGCGAAGAGAATTATCTTTGTTGGTTAATCTCTGCACCGCCAGCAGTGATGGCTGTCCAATTATAGATAAAATAGATGAAGACGAATGAACGTCTAAATTTTTCAATGTTTATTTGCAGTACTCAGTGGCAAAGAAAGCAGCGCTGCTATCAATACAAATATTGTCGACCACCACAGGCATCCCGCAAGACCCTGTGTTTGATAAACCCAGCCGGATAGTACCGTACCGGTTAAACGTCCTGCGGCATTGGCCATGTAATAAAAACCAACGTTCATTGAAACCTTATCATGTTTTGACCAAGCGACAATCAAATATGAGTGTACGGCTGAATTGATGGCGAACACTGCAGCGAATATAATTAACCCAACAATAATCACCACGTTAGGTTCTATGTTCTTCTGTAAAGCCAGCGCAATGCCAGCAGGGATTAGTGCTAAAATAAATGCTGCTATGTGTACTGTTTTTCCATCGGGGTGGTGGCTGCGCAATATCATTGGCACGCATGATTGAATTACACCGTAAATAATCACCCAAATAGCAAGAAAAGCACCGACTTCTGCATAGCGCCAGCCTAAGACCGAAAATAAAAAGACTGGTAGCCCCACGACAAACCAGATGTCGCGTGCACCAAATAAGAAAAACCGTGCCGCAGAAAGCCAATTAATCGCTGCTTTGTTTGAAAATATCTGGGTGAATTTAGCTTTGGCTTTGCTTTTCCCCAGTGCCTGCGGCAAGAGTAAAGCGTTGACAGTCAATACCAGTAATAGAAAGCCTGATAATATCAATACCGCAACGCGGAAACTTGCAAGTTCGAGTAAGAGTGCGCCAACAAAAAAACCGATGCCTTTTAGCGCATTTTTTGAACCTGTCAATAGCGCTACCCATTTAAACAGGCGTGACTCACTACCGTGATCAGGTAGTAAGGTTTTAATTCCCACCTTGGCTGACATCTTGGTGAGATCTTTAGCGATACCTGACAGTGCCTGGGCAAACATGACATAAGCGACGCTTAACCATGCATCAGGAGCGGTCAATAATAATAATGCGAATACCTGTAAACCCATACCGATATGCAAAGTGAGGTTAAGGCCAATACGTGCTCCTAACCAACCACCGATCAGATTAGTGATAACACCGAAGAGTTCATAGAACAAAAACAGCATTGCCACTTCAAAAGGTGAATAACCTAGCAAGTGAAAATACAAAACCACCAGCATACGAATAGCCCCGTCGGTAAGGCTAAATGCCCAGTACGCGCCGGTGATCAGCAGGTAGTTTCGTATATCTGCAGTCACAGTTTCAGGGTTTTTTATAGGCTTTTAGCTATTTTTTCAGCCAGTTCCACCATTCGGTTTACATAACCCCATTCGTTATCGTACCAGGCAAGAACTTTCACCATCGTGTCATCTATAACCATGGTAGAAGCTGCATCGATAATGCATGAGCGGGGATCGCCTTTGTAATCAATAGAGACCAAGGGACGCTCTTCAAAACCTAATAGTCCACAAAGTGGGCCGTTTGCAGCCACTTGAAAGAACGCATTAACCTCATCTACCGTAGTCGCGCGTTCTGCTTCAAAAACAAAATCAGTTAATGACGCGTTTAATAAAGGAACACGCACTGCCAACCCGTTCAATTTTCCTTTCAACTCGGGGAATATAGTTGTGATGGCCTTAGCTGAACCTGTTGTGGTCGGGATTAAAGACTGACTACAAGCCCGTGCTCGACGCAAGTCACTATGCCCTTTATCAACAATAGTCTGAGTATTGGTGATATCGTGAATAGTGGTCATACAGCCATGGTGAATACCGAGGCTTTCGTGCATGACTTTTACAACCGGCGCCAGGCAATTAGTGGTGCATGAAGCGGCAGTGATAATGTGATGTTGCTGTGTATCATAAAGCTCTTCGTTTATTCCCATCACAATATTTAAAGCTGGGTCGGGAGCCGGAGCTGAAATTAACACTTTTTTTACGGCTTGATCAAAGTAGGGTTGTAAAGTATTTTCAGTCTTAAATTTACCCGAGCATTCAAGCACCAAATCAATGTTTTTTTCTTTCCAGTCAACTTTCGCTGGATCAGCGTAGCTGCTATAGCTAATTTCCTTGTCATCAATGATGATTGAGTTTGCTGAAGAACTGAGGGTGTGTGGCCAACGTCCATGCACTGAGTCGAATTCTATAAGATGAGCATGGCAAGCTGAGTCACCTGAAATTTCATTAATATGGACAAATTCTAAATCAGGGCGCCCCCAACCAGCTCTTAGTGCCAGCTTTCCCATACGGCCAAAACCGTTAATTGCCACTTGAATAGCCATCGTTACCTCCTTACCGTATATCCGCATAAACAGATATACAAAATTTAAAAAAAGACCGGAATAATCCAGTCATTAATATCAGTCTTGTATTAAGCGTTATATCAAATACAACGTTCCATCGTTTTGTTTGATTTCAGGCGAATAATATCTGCCTGCATCTCATTATTGTCTGTGCCACATTGTAGAATATGCTCGAACAATGGTTCACAACAGTTTGACACTAGGCAGTAATACACCCAAACACCATCGCGCCGAGTGGTGACCAGCTTGTTATTGCGCAGATAGGCTAAGTGGCGTGATACAACACTTTGTGAGAGTTGTAGTGTCTCAACCAGGTCACAAACGCAGAGTTCCCCTGATTCCAGTAACAAGTAGACAATCCGTAAGCGTACTGGCTCAGAGAGGGTTTTAAACAGGGCAGCTAGCGTTTCAGTATTCATCGATGCCATTATATCTGCTTACCCAAATATAGCAAACCGAAGCGTTACCATATTAGATTAGCGCGAGGCATAACTATATTTATGGCCGATGATGGTGGTATCTATTTAACCCGCACAGCATGAAAGTTGACTAATATCTTTGTTAAAGGTTTGTGCTGTTAATTTCAATCCTTCCACCATAGTGAGATAGGGGAAGAGCTGGTTGGCAAGATCGGTTACCGTCATACGGTTACGGATCGCTAGTGCCGCGCTCTGAATTATTTCGCCACCTTCTGCGGCCAGCAATTGACAGCCAAGCAGACGGCCACTTTCTTTTTCCGCGACCAACTTAATAAAACCACGGGTGTTGAAGTTGGCTAACGCTCGTGGAACATTTTCCAAGGGCAAGGTGCGGGATTCGATTTCAATCCCCTGTGCCTGCGCCTGTTGTTCGCTCAGGCCGACGGTGCCTACCTGTGGATCGGTAAAGACAACTGAAGGCATGGTTGTCAGGTCCAGCACCGCATCACCGCCGGTCATATTAATAGCGGCGCGGGTGCCCGCAGCGGCAGCGACATAAACATACTGTGGCTGATCAGTGCAGTCGCCAGCAGCGTAGATGTGCGGGACGGAGGTGCGCATATGCTTGTCAATGACAATGGCATTGTGTGGGCTAACCTCAACGGCCACTTTTGCAAGATCCAGCCGATCGATATTCGGCTGTCGTCCGGTGGCCACCAGCAATTGGTCACAACGAATTTCACCAACCTTTGACGGCAAAATGAATTCCTTACCATCATGCGCCACTGAATCTGGCAAAGTATGCAGCAACACGCGAGCACCTTCTTCCTCAAATACGCTCACCAGTTCTTCACCAATCGCAGGGTCTTCTTTCGACAGAAATAGACTGCGCGCCATGATTGTCACCTTCGCGCCGAGGCGCAGGAAGGCTTGGGCTATTTCCAACGCAACAACGGATGCGCCGATGACCACTAAGTGATCGGGAATCTGTTCGGCAATCAGGGCTTCGGTGGATGTCCAGTAGGGCGTACTTCCCAAACCGTGAATATCAGGAATCGATGGACTCGCCCCAGTGGCGATGAGAATGCGATCTGCCTGTACAATCTTTTCGCTGCCATCCTTGTGGGTGACCACCAGTGTAGTGGCATCTTTAAAACGCGCCATCCCGCGCATTAAATTAATGTTCGGGTTGTTTTCAATAATCGATTCATACTTGGCATGACGCAGCTCCTCGACACGTGATTGCTGTTGAGCGACCAATGCACTGCGATCAATCTGTGGCTGGTTATGTGGAATGCCCTTGAGTGTGTGATGTGCTTGCAAATGAGCGATGTGCGCAGCGCGGATCATAATTTTGGAGGGCACACAGCCGATGTTGACGCAGGTGCCACCGATGACTTCGCCTCCTTCGATCATGGTTACCCGCGCACCTCGCTCCACAGCTTTGATAGCCGCTGCGAAGGCACCTGATCCGGAACCCACGATAACTATATGCAAACCGTCACCACTTCCCGTTGCTACCGGAGGGAAAACATCGTCTTCCTCCAGAAGACTGACGCCGTAGCCCATGTTTTGTACCGTCTCCAGTAATTGCTGCGTCTCCAGGCTAACGGTACTTTCCACTCGGGCGACGCTCTTGGGATAAGAGACACTGGCCGTGACGCCGGTTAGCACGTTCAATGCCTTTTCGATAGCTGTAGCGCAAAGCTCACCGGTCATTCCTGAAATGTGTAATTTGATGTTCTTTGTCTTACTCATGGCAATTTCCTTTTATGATAGAACAGCCGAATAACGTATCGCATTGACATTTTTTCCGACTATAAAAGCTTCCTCGAAGGTGAGTAGGAAGGTTCCTTTATTTTGATTTGTCCAATTAACGCCCGCAGTTTTGGAGCTGAAAAAATGAACAAAGTGACAAAAGCTGGTGGTGACGTTTTCCTGTATCGCCTCTTCATCAGGAAGCAAAAACGAAATAAAAATATTGCTCTGGGCTGGGAAAATTCCTTGTGGTGTCACTGTCAAAATAATAGTTTTGTTAGTAGTGGCGCAGATTGATGTAACTTGAGCGTTTGCGTCTACCAGTTCGGGGATGAAAAGCGTATCCCAGGCACACCATGCGTAACTTGTTTTGCCGTTCATCTGCATGCAGTGGGGCATCTCGCTGATAGTGATACCCAAAAACCCGATGATGTCACCTGTCTCACTAAAATAAACACTGCCCCATTTTATTAACTTTTCTTTTATGGTACCCACTGTTTGATCAAGTGTTTCGGATAAATACTTTAGAGAAAGAGGGTCACCTAGCGCTAGCTGTTGATAAATCGTGCGTGCCAATATTTGTTCGGCATGATCCATTTTTGGGAAGGCATCAATAAAATAATTGCTTAGCGTTTCTAGATTATGAGTCATCGCTTCAGTTAACTGATAAGTGCGATGGAAAACCCGCATTGGTAGTGGCCTTAATGAGATCTTCAACGTTAGCTTTCGTCGGGTCGAAACTTATCTTGGCCCAACCTTTGCCATGACCTTCGTATTTGGCCGAGACCTTCTCGACACCATCTACCTGCTTCAGAGCCATCTTAACGGTGAAGGGGCATGAGCCACAGGTCATGTTCTCTACTTGCAAGATAACGGTTTGTTGCTCTTCAGCCTGGCTAAGTCCCGGTAAAGCAAGACCGAACCCCGAAAAGATTACAGCAGAACATAAAAGCAGTGCGCGAAACATTGTGATACTCCTTTATTCAAGAAAAAGTGATCCATACCAGGGAAAGGCGACCATAATGGCTACAATAACCGTGACCACCCAAAAAACAAGACGCTGTATTCGTAGGTTCCCAGCTTGAGCGCAGGGCTTATCGATGGCACAGTTTTTCGGAGCGAGATAAAGCTTGCGGAAAGCCAACCCCAGAAATAACACAGTGATGCCAATAAAGATCGGGCGGTAAGGTTCTAGTGCCGTCAGGTTGCTGATCCAGCTGCCACTGATACCTAACATCAATAATACGAGTGGCCCCAGGCAGCAGGCTGACGCTGTGATGCCGGCGATAATTCCAGCAAATAAAGTGCCTTTTGATAGCGTGTTTTCGCGGTCGGTTAGTTCTTCCTTCATAATGAAATTTCCGAAGGATAACCTGCAACGGTGGTAGCTTGGATCAGTGTTGAAACTTCTGTTTTGGTCGGATCAAAATAGATAGTAGCGGTGTGTGCTTTTAGATCAACGCTTGCTTTATAGGCCCCATCGACCTGTTGTAGAGCTTTGCGCACAGTGGGGCCACAGGTTGAACAGGTCATATTGCTGACCGCCAGGCTAACCTTTTTTGCCGATTCGGGAACAACTATTTGAGCCTGATTACTTGCCTCACTACAAGCAGTGAGTAATAGAATGGATGCGATTATTATTAATATGCGCACAGCGTTTTTTTCCTTATAACAGTCAAATGTGGGTAAGTTTAACAACTGTACCCAGATACGGTGTCAAGGTCTATATTCTAAACTGATTATGATCTTCTTAATCACGTGTTCAATTTAGTTTTATTAAAAAATATGAGTGAATGTTGAAATCAGGATTGTTCTTTAAATCGGCTACGTGAACGACAACGAGGAACATTATTCGTTTTGTTTTGTGGCGGCGCCGCCAGGAAGATGTGAATATGAGTTTTGTTTATTTTATCTGCAATGCCAGAGCTTCGTACGACAGGCTAAGTAGCCGCTTGTTTCTATTTTATTTTTGATGCGCTGTTCACCGTGAGTGATTGTACAATTGGACAGCGCCCATTCTCATTACCGGCGTTGCATTCCGTAACAAGTTTTTTCAGAGTCTTGCGCATAGCCTGAAGGTCTTTGATCTGTGATTCAATCTTGATCAGCTTGGCTTCAGCCTGTTCACGCACATCGTCGCAATGGCCGTCTCCAAGCGCCAACAAACGTGCAATATCCTGTAAGCTGAATCCGAGCTTTTGTGCACGTTTAATAAAGCGTATTCGATTGATGGTTTCATCTGGGTAAACCCGAAAACCGCTATATGGTTTGACAGGTTCTGTGAGTAAACTCACCCGTTGGTAATAGCGAATCGTTTCTACATTTACATCAGCGGCTTTGGCCAGGCGGCCGATGGTAAGAGGGGCTGATGACATGGTAGTGGCTCCGGGACGGATTTAACTTTATATAATAAAGTAACTTTTCGATTAAGTACGCTATCAAGAATATTGGAATTGACCGTGTTAGTCCAGATGAACTATGAATTTAAAAAGCGTCTTTTCCAGCTCATCCTAGCTTGAGTGTAATGAGATCATTTCAACTCGGCTGTCATTTTCGGGTGATGTTTTAGTGACCAATAGTAACTCTTCACTACGATTAAAAATAAACCATTCTTTGTCAGTATTAAACACTGCTTTCAAGCGTTCGAAATAGTATTGAGTAAGGTAGTCACTCAGCTGAGCATAATCGAATATTTCATTTGATGTATAAACTCGGCCATGATTTGAAATTTATCATGCTGATGACGCGAACGACTCGATGATTATATAGCGGAAGATAATGCCGTTAGAGTCATTGATGTCTTTATTGATGGTTTAGAGCTTTCAGGCATGGGGTTTAAAACCGTCCCGGCCGCCACGGGCCGACCGGCCTAT
>Ga0316209_1001383_pt1 | contig 25759 bp, 24 predicted proteins | sample 6monopyrite_MG_FD_204945 | JGI IMG/M metagenome (GOLD analysis project Ga0316209, IMG submission 204945) | Microbial mat bacterial communities from mineral coupon in-situ incubated in ocean water Damariscotta River, Maine, United States -... | ecosystem: Environmental > Aquatic > Marine >...
GAGATCTAAAGCCGGTGTAATGAGGTAATTCTCGGTGGTCGCGCCACTGAAGTCTTCGTGCCAAGCGCGGCCGCTACCGTTCACCCACCCACTGTTGTTCGGGCCAACTCGGACTTGAACCCAGCCGGAAGTTAGCGGTCGACGAGTCTTTTGTCGCAAAGCGGGTTCGGCCATTCAAGCCTACAGCCAGAATCGGGTAAGAATTGGTCTTTTTGCTCAATTGCTGGCAACTTTTTGGACACTAGGCCTGCGCAAGCCCCATGCCCGCCATGAGCGAAATAGTCCGTCCAGTTCCTGCGGCTCAAACTCGCCATAGGTGGCTATTTGAGCGAGGCGCCGATCTTGCAGGTAGCTGGATTGGCCAGCAAGTCGGTATCCCCAGGTCTCGGCAAGCTTTAGGAACTCCCGGGTGGTCAGGCCAGGCGGCACTTCGAAGGTGGTCATGACGGGGCTGGCAGAGTTTTCTGGTGCAAGAACCCGAGCCCCAAGAGTACGCAGGCTGCCGCGGACGATGGCACCAAGATGGGAGTAGGTTGTGGCGCGAGCGTCAATCTGTTGCGGGGCGCATGCTGTGGTCAGGCTGGCATGTAGCGCTGCCAAGATGGGGTACCCCATGGTGTGGGGCGGATGAGCGCAGTTGTGGTGAGCAGGGAGATCTAGAGAGGGCGGCCACGCTTGGGGGAGAAGTTTTTTCATCCACTGCGCTTGGCCGGAAACGATGGCAATCCCGGGCAAGGATTGCAGCGCTTTTCCGGAAACCGCGCTGGCGAAGGCGAGGTTTTCTGGCAATGGAAGTGCACCTAAGGTGCTGATGGCATCGAGGCATAGTGCTGTGTTCGGAGAGATGCTTTTTGCCAGTGCATCAATCGGATTGAGAATGCCGCTACTCGACTCGCAATGCACCGCCCACACCCAAGACGGTTGGTGCTCTTGTAAGTAGGCATCGATGCGATCCATCTCCCAAGTTTGTGCCCAGCCAAAATCCAAAACTTGGTGAGGCAGATTTACGCCACGCGCGTGCTCCGTCAGGCGCCGGCCGAATTCACCATTGCAGAGGATTAACCCAGGGCGAAGTTGGGAGTCCGGTAAACGCAAAAGGGTTTGTGCGAGGACATCGTTCGCTAGGGTGCCACCGCCTGGAAACAAAGCCATGCCGTGTCCTCCCATCCATTGCGATAACTTCTTTTGCACTTGCCGGTACATGTGCAGAAAGGAATCCGCCCGATGATATTCTGGTGCCGAAGCCGCCGCGCGTAAAGTCGCTTGATTCAAGCGCGCAGGTCCAGGAAGAAGGTCGATGCTTAGTGCGGTAGAGGGCGCCGTTTGCTTGCGACTGGCCAGACGTTTTAATCCTGCAGGTAGGCGATCTAAGGAAACGCGCATAGGGGTAAAGGCGACCTTGCCATCTGGGACTGCTGGGCCGAGTGCCTCAAAACCAAGTTTGCGATAGAGGGGGAGTTGTTCCTCAACTCCGGAAATCCACAGCTCGCGATAATCCTGTGCAATAGCATGCGCAAACACTGCCGCCATGAGTTGAAAGGCGATGGAGGTGCCGCGCCGTCCCCGAGCCACGCAAAGTAAACGCACTTCCAAAGGGCGATTGGCCAGGGACTCCATGGGCGTATCTTCAGGCAAACGCGCAGCCACTGAGAAAGGTGCTTCGCCATGCACGGCGACCATACCGACGAGCTCGTGACCTTCCCAAGCCAAATAGGCATGGTTCTTGTGCTCAAATTTATCCTCATGCAGGCCGTGTCCTTGATCTGCATATTGGCCGAGCTCATCGACGAAAGTGCGATGGAGGAGACGCCGCACCTGTGGAAGGTCGGCCGGAGTGGAGCTTTGAATGCGAAGAGTCACGCGAAGGGGGTGTGCGGCGAGATTTCGCCGGAGTTTATGCTACGCGGAGAAAATTCATTTGGTAGTCTTCGTTAAGGCTAGATTTCCCCGGTGTTGCCCTTTTGCCCGTTTGTCATGAAAAACTCGCTCCCCCCGATTTGCGTTGCCGTACTTGCTATGGCTTTTGTTTGCTCATCCAGTGCTACCGCGCAGGGGAGTCAGACTCTGCCCTCTGGCTTTGACACAGTGGAGGCAAATAGCTCCTCGTCCTACCCGTTTAACACCACGGACGACCACAAATGGCAATGGCACTATGATTCCGGTCAGTTTGAAATGGCCCACCCTATTTTGATTACCGAGGTTTATGTGCGCACAAAGAGTTCCTCGGGTGCGATTACGTTTGATTTTCCGTCGTTGGAGTTGGTCATGTCTTCCAGCCCAAATGATTACACGGTCGCGGGGCACGACCCCATTTTCGACAACAATCTGGGCTTAGATGCAACGGTTGTGCGTGCAGCAGCTCCGTTCGTGGGGACCGCTGTTCCAGCATTCACCTGGATGGCCTTTGGCTTAGATGAACCGTTCTACTACGACCCAACTCTTGGCGAGGACTTTCTTTTTCAACTTAGGAAGTGTTCTACGATTAGTTCTTGGGGCGCGAGTATTGATGGTGCAAGCGCTGGCTCGGGACTCAATGGCGGAAATCGTTACGGGAATCTCACCGACTGCAGTGGAGCGTCCCACACCTTTAATAACGACGAGTTCGTCCCACTCATTAAATTCGACTGGGTTCCAACCGCACCTTCCATGGCAGTAGATCCCATGATTGCCGGTCAACCAACCGACTTCCATTTCAACTTTATGGATCCAGGTGGCTTAGTGTTCATCCGCTGGTCGCTTGCAGGTGCAGGCCCAACTCCAACGGCTCTTGGTGATCTTCTTCTGTCGGAGCCCATCAATACCGCTCCTGCGACTCACGCAGACGCCCAAGGCAGCTTGAACTTCACGACTTTTGTTCCAGCAGGCTTGGCTGGTGAAACCTTTTATGTCCATTCTGTGGTACAACGAGATGGTGAATTCATCTTCACCAATGCATTGACCATACCTGTGCAATAGCGTTTTTTTTCGGAACCCCCAAACCCCACCCCCCCAAAAAAACGTATGAAGCCCATCTCAATTCTGGGTGCCCTGGCAGCTTGCCTGGCACTTTCCACCTTCAGTTATGCCGCGCAAGGGAGCCAATCTTTACCTCCTGGATTCCTCACCATTGAGGGGAATGGTTCTTCCTCCTACCCGTTTAACGCAACGGCGGATCATAAGTGGCAATGGCATTATGACTCAAGCACCTTTGCCGCTACCGGTCCCGTTTTGATCTCCCAAGTTTATGTGAGAAGCACCAGTCTTTCCGCAAATATGAGTTTCGATTTCCCTGCACTGGAAGTGGTCATGGCCTCCAGCCCAACGGATTACCAAGTTTTGGGACACGATCCAGTTTTTGACAACAACCTAAATCCAGACGCCACGGTGGTGCGCGTCATGGCTCCATGGGGAGGAAACAATGTGCCTCCACTTACTTGGATCTCATTGGAAATGGATCAACCCTTTCTTTACGACCCATCCTTAGGCCATGACTTTGTATTGCAGCTAAGGAAATGTGGCAACAATGTTACCTGGGGGGAGAGTATTGATGGACAATCAGGCATGTCCGGAACTGTTGGCGGAAACCGCTACGGGGATCTGGCAGACTGCAATGCCACGTCGCAAACCTTTAATAACAATGAGTTCGTGCCCGTCATCCGTATCGATTGGGCTTTGCCCGGCGGTCCTCAGATGCAAGTGGGCACTTTGGTTGCGGGCCAATCAGGGAGTATTTCCATCACCGGCGTCGATAGTGGCGGGCGCGTGTTCCTGCGCTCATCGCTGGCAGGCGCTGGTCCGATTCCAACCGCATTTGGAGACTTGGAATTGTCGCCGCCCGTAATCCGGGCAGCAGTCGTGAACGCAGATCCATCTGGCGAATACGTATTTTCTCAGACCGTGCCCTTTGGACTGTTCGGTCGGACGCTTTACTTCCATACTTTGGCGGAAGTGCAAGGTGCGCTCACCCTTTCGAACCCTTCGGAAGCGACCGTGCAGTAGTCAGCTTGCTGACGCCCACCGCGTGAAGCGGTAAGCCAAACCTTTTTCCTCCTCCTCACCGAGGATTTCCGTACGCGAAAATCCAGTGAGTGGGGGGAAGAACACCTGACAGCAAAAGTCGTGGTCGATTTCAGTTACGTAAACCGAAGCGCAGCTTGGGTGTTCTAGAGCAAGTGCGTAAATCTGCGCACCGCCAATCACATAGACCGAGCCTGCGGAGGACGATGCCATCTCAAGCGCCATATCCAGCGAGCTTGCGCATGCAGCACCCTCCACCTGCAAACCTTCCTGCCGACTAATCACAATGTTGCGACGTCGTGGTAACGGCCGGTAACGCTCGGGAATCGTATCCCAGGTCTTGCGCCCCATGATGACCACGTTCTCGCCCTCGCCCGATGTCAGCTTGGCAAAGAACTTCAAATCACCCGGCAAATGCCAGGGCATGTCTCCATCACGCGCGATGCCGTTTTTTCGGTCCATCGCAACCACGAGGTCGAACTTAGACGGCGACTTCAAACTTAATGAAGGGTGCGTGTTCGTAGTTATGCACTTGGATGTCCTCAAACTGAATCTCATCCAAGGGCTTGCGCGCAACCTCTAACTGCGGCAAAACACCAGGCGTACGCTCCAGTTGCAAACGAATGCCATCGATGTGATTTAGGTAAAGGTGAGCATCGCCCAGAGTGTGGGTGAAAATGCCGGGCTCCAAATTACATTCTTGCGCAATCATGGTCATGAGTAGCGCATAGCTTGCAATGTTGAAGGGAACGCCAAGCGCGACGTCGGCGGAGCGTTGGTAGAGCTGGCAGTCCAGGCGGCCGTTCAAAACGTAAAACTGAAACAGCAAATGGCACGGCGGCAGCTTCATGTCCGGCAGATCGCCCACATTCCACGCACTCACTAAGATCCGCCGCGATTCCGGATTGTTTTTAATCTGCTCGATCGCGTTTTGGATCTGGTCAATGCCAAGTCCTCCCCAGTTACGCCATTGATGACCGTAAATAGGGCCAAGTTCACCACTCTCATCGGCCCAAGCATTCCAAATCGGAGTGAACTCAGCGAGATCGTCGTGAATGTTGGTGGAGCCACGCAGGAACCACAGCAGTTCGCGCACGATGCCACGGAACAAAACCTTCTTGGTGGTCAGGAGCGGGAATCCGTCGCGCAGGTCGTACTTGGTTTGCGTGCCGAAAATGGAGCGCGTGCCGACGCCAGTGCGGTCTTCACGGTCTTCGCCATTCTCCAGAATGTCGCGGACGAGGTCGAGGTATGCCTTCATGGGATGGGGGGCGCGGTGCCTCCTAAATCATAAGTGCTGGTGGCGAGGGATTGCAGTCATGATTGCGCAAAAAGGGCGGAAAGCATGCTAAGTTGGGGATACGACATTCCAAGAACTCGTACCCGACCCCTTCCCATGCTCCTACTGACTTCTACCCTCACTTTGACGTCGTTGCTGACTCCCATGCAGCAGCCCGCCGAAACCGTCTCTTCGTTTCATGCCAATCAAGTGGTTGCGGAAACTTGGACTACACCTTTGGCCGATGGCACCGTTCAAGATTGGTATCGCCTTTCTTTAGACGACGGCAAAACATTCTCGCGCGATCGGGCCACACATTATCGCCTGCAGTTGCGCTACGGCGTGTTCGATCCAATCCGCGAGGCGCATCCTGAGATGGAAAAGGAGTTCCAGGCTAACGATGTCGCGAATCAACTTTGGATTGTGCAGTACATCACCCAAGGCACTGAAACTTGGCGTGAAGAATTGCGCGCGATGGGTGGTGTCGATCATCGTTACCTAGGCATGCACGCCAACGTGTGGCAGATGTCCGCTGAGGTCGCTGCCGAAGTAGCCAACCAGCCTTATGTGCGATGGGTGGGCGCTTTTCATCCGGTGTACAAATTAGAGAACGCCATGCTCGATGCTTATCGGGCCGGCGGTTTTGAAACTACGCGCTATAACGTCATTGTTGGCGAGCGCGGCATGGCGCAGAAAACTCCGGTTGCGGATTTGATTCGCGAGTTGGGCGGAGAGGTGCATGTTGCTGAGCCAGGTGGTTTTGCATTGTCGGCAACTTTGAATGCTGAGCAAATCATGCAGGTGATTCATCACCCGATGGTGCTTGGTATCGACCGTTGGGGTGGCGCAGAAACCGACATGAATATCGTGCGCAATGTTATGGGTGCGAACTATCTTGAGGGTGTTGCCGGTTACAGCGGTCAAGGCGTGCGCGCAGAAGTTATGGATTCCGGTCTAGACACTTCGCATGCGGACTGGGCAACCCCGCCGTTGATTCACAACTCCGCACCGTCGGCCGCGCACGGCACCTGCACCTATGGCATTAACTTTGCATCGGGTGCTTCGTCTGCCGGGGGTCAAAGCCGTGGCGTGATTCCAGATGCTACTGGAATTTTTGCCGAGTACTTTAACTACACCAGTCGCCATGCCCACACGGCGGAGTTGGTGGACCCTGCACTTCCGTATCGCGCGGTGTTCCAGACCAATAGTTGGGGAGGAGGCCGTACCTTCTTCTACAACTCCGATTCGCAAGAAATGGATGACATGATTTTCCTCAATGACATTTCCATTCTGCAATCCCAATCCAACGCGGGCAACCAGGATTCGCGTGGACAAGCTTGGGCGAAGAACGTGATTTCCGTCGGCGGTATTCGCCATGGCAATAACACCAACGATGCCGATGACAACTGGACCTTCGGTGGATCGATTGGACCTGCAAACGATGGCCGCATCAAGCCAGATCTTGCCGCCTATTACGACAGCGTGTGGACTTCCGATGCTGATCCAGGCGGCTACGTCGGCGGCGATGATTACCAGTCCTTCAGCGGAACTTCAGCTGCAACTCCGATTGTTGCCGGTTTCCTCGGTTTGGTCTATCAGATGTGGTCGGAAGGCGATTTCGGCAACCCAGTTGGCGCTGGCGATGTCTTCGATAACCGTCCGCACAACACCACCGCCAAAGCTTTGTTGATTAACTCGGCCAAGCAATGGAACTTTTCAGGTGCAAACCATGACCTCACTCGCGTGCACCAAGGTTGGGGCAAACCCGATGTGCGCCGCGCTTATGACAACGGTGGTCAAACCTTCGTGATTGATGAAACCGAAGTGCTTGGGAACTTGGAGTCGGCCATGTGGACGCTCACTGTTCCATCGGGCGCTGATGAGTTCCGTGCAACCATGATTTACACCGACCCTGCTGGCACCACTAGCGCGAACCTGCACCGCATTAACGATCTGTCGTTAAAGGTCACATCGCCGAGTGGCTTGGTGTATTGGGGCAACAACGGACTGCTCGCTGCCATGACCAGTTCTTCCGGCGGTACTTCCAACACCATCGATACCGTGGAGCAAGTCATTGTGGCTTCCCCAGCCGCAGGTTCTTGGACCGTGGAAGTTTTCGCCGATGAAGTGAACCAAGACACGCACTTGGAAACGGGTGCCGTCGATTGTGACTTCGCATTGGTGGTCACTCCGGTGACTACCTTTGGCGGTGGTGATCCGCTCGACACGATCTTGCTGACCGGCCCAAGCAATCCGCAGACCGGCGTGCAGGTGGCCTTCGATTTCAGTAATGCTCCAGCGAGCACTACGGTTTACTTGCTGGCATCTGGCAACACCAATGGCCTGACCTTCGGCGGTCACACTTTCGACCTTGGCAATCCGGTTCAGGTTGGCACGACTGCGTTCTCGGACGCGAATGGAGATGGCAGCTTTGGCGTCACCATTCCGGGACAGTACGCCGGCTCGACCTTCTTCTTGGAGGCCGCTGCATTAGATGCAGGTACTTGGACCGAGTCAGCTGCTCTGCAGGTGGACGTCCAGTGAGCTAAGCGCGTTTAAGGCGTGATCCACATCTTGGTCCGTGTTGTACAGATGCGGCGAGAAACGGATCACGCCTTCACGCACACTGGCGATGACATCGTTGGCGCATAGGCTTGCCCACGCGGCATCGGTGGTGGCTTGATCGGGCCCTTCAATACACAGAATGTTGGAGCGCAAGGGTCCTGAATCGCGCGGTGCAAAGCCATCGGGCAAACCTCCAATGAGGCGGTCGAGCAAACCGGAAACATGTTGCTCCACAGTTTTTGGACCGATGCCAAGAACATATTGCAGCGATGCAATGCCGCCGGAGAGGTTGAAGAAGTTCGCGGTTTCGTTGATGTCAAACTTGCGCGCGCCTGGTGCCAGCTTGAGTGCACACTGATCGAGCCCGCCAAAGTTGCTGGCGCCCTGTAAGGCAAACCAGTTAATCGTGGCCGGCTCTAAGCGATCGCGCAGTGCGGGGGAGAGTACCGCAAAGCCGAGGCCATAAGGTCCGAGCATCCATTTATAGCCCGAACAGACGAACAGATCGCATGGGGTGGAACTGAGGTCTAGCGGATGCGCGCCTGCGGCTTGGCTGCCATCGACGACGAACAAGGCGCCGGCCGAACGCGCGACATCGCCAAGTGCTTTTAGGTCGCGCCGTGCACCGGAGGCATAGGTCACCCAGGCCAAGGAAATTACGCGCGTCTTGTCGGTGATTGCGTTGGCCAGGGCATCGACCGCTGCTGCGCCGGAAGGTAATTCGATTTCCTTGAGCACCACGCCGCGCTTTTGCAGTGCCATCCACGGGAAGCGGTTCGCCGGAAACTCACCATGGGGGATGAGCACTTCATCGCCAGCTTGCCAATCCAAGCCCTGGGTCAAAAGAGAGATGCCATAAGTTGTGGAGTCGGTAATCGCAACCTGATCGGCCTGGCACCCAAGCAACTCGGCAATGCCGGCGCGGTAAGTGTCCGGCAAGGTGAAATACATGTCACTGCTGATGCGTTGCGGCGCCATTTTGTACTTCAAGGAATCCTTCACCGCCTCGATCCCAACTTTTGGCATGGGGCCCTGGTTTGCGCAGTTGAGGTAACAGGCTCCATCCATGGAGTAGAAATCGTCTTTGTAGATAGGAGGCTGGCTTGACATGGGTGTGGTCAGAATACTCAACGCTTGACAGGCATGGTTCCGTATGTAACCATTTGGTTACCAATGAGCCCCGATTCTCCAACCCCAGAGGACCTCGTCTTCCAAGCTATCGCCCATCCCGCACGGCGGCAGATGATGGATTTGGTGAAGGCGACCCCAGGGATGACGGTTCAGGGGGTTGCTTCACACTTTTCTTTTAGTCGCATAGCCACCATGAAACATTTGGCGCGTCTGGAAGAAGCTGGTTTGATCACCAGTGAAAAGGAGGGGCGTAGCCGCAAGCTCTACTTCAACCCGATGCCGATCCAAGGCATCTACGATCGTTGGACTTCCGAGGAAAGCTCGTTTTGGGCTGGGAGAATGGCGGACATGCAACAACGCGTAGAACAACATGCGCAACTGAGGAACAAGAAAAATGCCTGATGCACCGAACGTCGTCCCACCCATGGTTTTTAAAGTCCTCATTCAGGGCACGCTTGCCGATGTGTGGCACGAAATCACTCGTACCGATTCTCCGATTCCGGCGTTCTTCAATTCGCAAATGCATGTCAAAGAGTTGAAGGCCGGATCGAAGCTCGCCATGCGTACCGGCAATGGGAAATACACCGGGGTGGTGGGCAAGATTTTGGAATGCGAAGAGCCGCACCGTTTTGTGCACACCTTTCGCTTTACAAACTTCGACGACCCGGAGTGCCTTGTGGCTTATGATCTAGTCGAAATAGATGGTGGTGTGGAGTTCACCCTGACCGTCACCGATTATGCCGATGGCACCAAGACCGCCAAGCAAATGAATCAAGGCGGCAGCATGATTGTGAATACCCTAAAAGCTGTGCTCGAAACCGGACGCCCAAGCTTCGGCACGCGCTTACTCTTCGTGCTGTTCAAAGTTCTCGAGCCGATTTCACCCAAGAAATGCCGCTCAGAAAACTGGCCTATCGACGGAGAATGAACATGCTGCGCACCATTTTTGCCATCGTCTTCGGCTACTCTTTATGGACCGCCAATCACATTTATGGGATTGCCGGTGGGTTCGCGGCAGTCAGAAAGCTAAATGATCGGTGGCACCATGAATACTAGAAAAGCGCTCACGCTCTTATGCGGCCTTGGATTAAGCATTCTATTAGTTTTTGCCTGCGCATCTTCGGAATCCACCCTTGCTCAAAGTGTTGCGAGCAGTAAGAAAGTGGTGGAGCAACCGCTGACACCCGATGAATGGTTTCTGTTTTTCCCAACCACCTACCCTGACGGCAACTGGCAACCGCAAGGTGTGAAGTATGAAGACGTATGGTTCGAAGCCGACGATGGCACCCAACTCCACGCTTGGTACTTCGCTCATCCAAACCCTAGGCAAGTCCTGCTTTACGCGCATGGCAACGGTGGCCACCTCGCGCATCGTGCGCCGCTTATGAAATACTTAAGGGAGCGCTTAGATGTCAGCGTTCTGATTTTTGATTACCGCGGTTATGGGCGCAGCGAGGGAGTGCCAACCGTCGCAGGAGTCTTGCAAGATGCTCGTGCAGCCCGTGCCAAGTTGGCCAGCGTGGCGGATGTCCCTGAGTCCGGCATCGTCCTTATGGGCCGCTCCCTCGGTGGTGCTGTCGTCGCAGATTTAACCCGCAGTGTCACCCCGCGTGCACTCATTCTTGAAAGCACGTTTTCATCTTTTAAGGACATCGCGGAAGTGGCGGCCCCGAGTTTGTCCTGGTTGGTGTCGAAAGAAAAACTGAACTCCGTTTCTGCATTGGCCGCATATTCTGGCCCACTATTGCAAAGCCATGGCAATCGCGATCAAACCATTCCTTTTGGCCTAGGCAAAAAACTGTTCGAAGCCGCAGCGGGTCCAAAGAAGTTCATGGTCATTGATGGCGGCGGCCACAACAGCCAACAGGGATGGGCGTATTACGCCGAACTGAACCGTTTCCTAGATTCTCTCGATACTGCTCTAGCTGAGCCAAGTACGGAATAGGCCGAGATCGAGTTTGCCTGGATGTCCCAAGCCTTGCCCCGAGATTTTTGCCGAATGCTTACCTTCGGTATGTGAAATCATCACAGCTGTATTTGGCTGCTGCGATTTCATCCGCTTGAGTTAACTCACCTTCACTCCACGCGTCCGCAACAAAGTCATAACCAAGCGCCGCTCCAAGTGCTGCAGCTAAGGCATCGCGGTCGGGCTCAAATCCAAGCGCAGCGATTTCAGGGTTCTCGATAGGCTTCTCTAAAACGAGAGAACCGTGAAAAAGAATCCAGCCTTGCTTACGTCGGGCGGCACTGCCTAGGAGCTTGCGCGCGCCGAGAGTGAGGTCGAGCGGGGAGCTGTCCTCAAAACACCAAGCGCTGCCTTGCATATCGGAATGCAAGGAGGACTCCTGACGCATGGGGACTTCGGCACCGGCTTGTCTTGCGAGTTCCGCACCGAGTGCTTCATGGATTGCAGTCATTGCGGCGGCAGGCCCCCCGGCTAAGGCATCCACTTCTGGAGCGCATAATGAGTAAGTCAATTCGGCTTCATGCAGAATCGCTTTGCCACCGGTGGAACGGCGCACGATGTCGCAACCACGCGCGCGCACATCTTCTAAGGGAAGGTCGTGCGCGGGTTGGAAGTAACCGAGGGATAATGTCGGCGTCGCCCAACGATAAAAGCGCAAGGTGGGGATGCTGCGGCAGGCGAGCAGGGCCTCATCGCGCGCCATATTGAGCGTACCGTGCAAGGCGCCGTCTTCAAGACGTCGCCCAGCACGGTGCTGTGAGTTGGAGGACAGGATTAAGCCTCGCTGCGGTAGCGAAGATTCGGGTTCTTCACGGCTTTAGCCTCATCCACCCGAGTCACCGGCATGTTGCGCGGCGCTTGGTGCAAGAATTCTTCGCCAGCAATTGCTTCCTTAGCAATCTGAATCATGGCATCGGCAAAGCGATCTAGGGTTTCGCGCGACTCGGTTTCGGTCGGCTCCGCCATGATGGCTTCGTTAATCACCAACGGGAAGTAAACCGTCGGTGGGTGATAGCCAAGTTCAATCAATCGCTTGGCCACATCCATGGTGTGAATGCCAGCCTCACGCATTTCCTTAGTTGGACGCGCGACAAACTCGTGCATACAAACGCGGTCGTGCGGCACGCGCCAGTGACCACGTACCTTTACGCGCAGGTAGTTGGCATTGAGCACTGCATTTTCAGCGACCCGACGAATGCCGATGGCACCCAAGCGCTTCACGTACGAATACGCGCGCAGCAGCACCATGAAGTTGCCATGGAATGCGCGAACGCGGCCAATGCTAGCTTCCGGAGTGCGCAGGCGGCATTTGCCGTTGGTTTCGACGACGGCAGGAGCTGGCAAGTACTTGGTTAACTCTTCAGTCACGCAAATCGGACCAGATCCCGGACCGCCACCGCCGTGTGGAGTGGACATGGTTTTGTGCAGGTTCAAGTGCATCATGTCGACGCCAAAATCCCCCGGCCGTGCAATGCCCATGATGGCATTGAAGTTCGCGCCATCCATGTAAACCTTGCCGCCGGCCTGGTGAATCAAATCACAGATCTCGGCAATGTTGTCCTCGAACAAACCAAGTGTGTTCGGGTTGGTGATCATCATGCCGGCGACGTCATCGCCAAGATGCGAACGCAAATCGTCCATGTCGGTCAGCCCCATAGCGTCTGACTTCACGGTGACGACCTTAAAGCCCGCCAAGGTGCACGATGCTGGGTTGGTGCCGTGCGCACTATCCGGAATCAGAATCGTGCGACGCTCATCTTGCCCTTGCTCATCCAGCCAAGCGCGCAACACCATGAGTGCCGTGAGCTCACCATGTGCACCCGCAGCCGGATGCAAGGTCACTCCTGGAAGTCCAGTAGCTTCTCCAAGGTCCGCAGCTAGGTCGTGCATGACTTTCAAGGCGCCTTGCACCGAGCTGTCATCTTGCAATGGATGCAATCCACTCCAAGCTCCTTGCGCGGCAATCGCCTCGTGCACCAAAGGGTTGTACTTCATGGTGCACGAACCGAGTGGGTAGAAGTTGGTGGTGATCGCAAAGTTGCGTTGGCTTAAGCGCGTAAAGTGACGCACTAAATCGAGTTCGCCCATTTCTGGCCAAGCGACGGGCTTCTCGCGCAGTTCTTCACTTGGAAGTCCAGCGGTAGCTGCAGCACGATCTGCACCAGGAGTGCGCACCGTACGACGCCCTGGCCGCGAATCTTCAAACAACAAGTTGACGGGGGTGAGCCTCATCGTGCTACCTCCTGCTGCAATACGCTTGCAGCGATTTTTCCAAGGCGGATCAAGTCGTCGTGCAAAGTCCGTTCGGTACAGGCCATGGTGAAAATGTTTTCCATGCCTGGGTAATCAGGACCCATTGGAAGGACTCCGAAGAGACCTTCTTGCTTCATGGCGTTCTTGAACTGCAAGAGTTGCTCCTCGCTGTCCGCGCGGAAGGCCACTTCATTAAAGAAAGCGGTGTTCGGGAAGGCACGCTCGAATCCAGCGTGCTCCAAGATGGAAGTCATTTCCAAGGCGCGTTGCCGTGAAACGCACGCGACCTCTTCTAGCCCTTCCGGACCAAGCGCCGCCATGTGCATGCAACCGCGCAAGGCAATCAAAGCATTGTTGGTGCAGATGTTCGACGTAGCCTTTTCGCGGCGGATGTGTTGCTCGCGAGTTTGAAATGCCAATGTGAAGGCGCGTTTGCCTTCGGTGTCTTCAGAGATGCCAACCAAACGGCCTGGCAGCTTGCGCACTGCTTTCTGCGAAGAAGCAAAGAATCCAAAACTAGGTCCGCCATATCCCAGCGGTACACCCAAGCTCTGGCCATCGCCCACCACAATGTCAAAACCCTGTTCGCCTGGCGACTTCAACAGTCCCATAGCGACCGGATAAATCGAAGCCACCGAATGTGCCTTAACGGCTTTTGCGAGTTCCACAACGGGAGCCATGGCTTCCACATTGCCAAGGTAGTTCGGCTGCTGCACCATGACGGCGGCGGTTTGGTCGTCGACTAAGTCGCCCCAGTCAGTCACGCCATCCTGCAGCGGGGCAACCACCACGGTTGCATCGATGTGCTTCAGGTAAGTTTCAATGGTGGCGCGTGCATGGGGGTGCATGCCAGCGGAAACCACAACCTTGCCCCTGCGGGTTGCATTCATAGACATGAGCGCCGCTTCTGCCGCAGCCGATGCGCCGTCGTACATGGAGGCGTTCGCGACATCGCAACCGCACATGTCGGCGATCATGGTCTGGAACTCATAAATCCACTGCAAGGTGCCTTGCGAACATTCCGGTTGATACGGGGTGTAAGCGGTTAAGAACTCCGAGCGCTGCATGAGGTGATCGACGAGGGCAGGCCACGCGTGATCATAAAAACCACCACCGAGGAAACATGCACCAGCGGCGGGCAGGTTTTTGCCACCAAGCTTGGAAAGGTGGCGTTGCAGTTGATCCTCATTAAGGCCGGGATCGATAGCGAGGTCGCGGTCGAGAAGTTGATCCTGCGGAAGCGAATCAAAAAGTTCTCGCACCGAACCCACGCCGACTTCTGCGAGCATGGCTTCGCGGTCGGCATCGGAGTTCTGAATGTAGGGCATAGCTAGCGGGGACCGTGTTTAGCTTTCGGAAGCAACCACTTCTTCATAAGCAGCAGCGTTTTTGAGGCCATCGAGGGCGTCGGCGCCGGTGACTTTGACTTTGATGAGCCATCCGCCGTTGAGCGAATCGTTTTGCAGTGCATCGAGGTCATCCGGGAGGCCATTATTGGTTTCGACGACTTCACCAGCGACTGGAGAGTTGACATCGGAGACGGCTTTCACCGATTCCACTTCACCAAAAGCTTCGCCCTTATCTAAGGTGCGGCCGACATCGGGCAGGTCCAAGTAAACCAGTTCGCCGAGTTGCTCCACGGCAAAATCGGTAATACCGATGGTCACGATGTCGCCATCAAGTTTGGCCCACTCGTGGCTGTCGAGGTAAGAACGGTCTTCAGGACGCATGATTTTGTTGTCTGTGTTTAAGAAGGAAAACGGGTCGCGCGGATGATGGCGCGGAGGTCAGTGAATGCATTTAGCCGCGCGAGTTATGCGCGACGAAAGGCATGGCGGAACGTTTGACTGGCAGCTGTTTGCCGCGGAAGTCGACAGTAAAAGCGCCATCGACGCCTTTCTTGATGTAACCAGTAGCGATGGGGCGGTCGAGGGTCGCAGAGTAAACCCCACTGCAAATCTCGCCCACTGGTTCGCCATCGCAGAAAATCGCATAGCCTTCGCGTGGCACGCGCTTCTCCGCAGTAAACCCGGCAAGTTCGATGGTGGGATCACCCATGGCGCGCAAGGCATCGCCGCCAATGAACTCACGCGTCTTCCATCCTTTGATGGCAAAACGCAATCCGGCATCGAGCGGGGTGATTTTCTCGTGAATCTCGTGGCCGTAAAGCGCCAGGCAGGCTTCCAAGCGCAAAACATCGCGCGAGCCTAGTCCGACGGGTGCCGCACCGAGTTCCAGCAGTTTTTCCCACACTGGAACAATCTGCTCTGCAGTGACGAAGATTTCATAGCCATGCTCACCGGTGTACCCGGTGCGCGCGATGAAAAGATCTCCCCATGGGGAGGGGATTTCAGCCAAATCGAGGAAGGCAGGGCAGAAATCACTGCCACCACCGCTCAATTCCGCCAAAATCTTGTGCGAATCCGGTCCTTGAATGGCCAAAATGCCACCGCCGTCTTCGGTGAGGTCGCAACATTCGGTCTGATGGAGGCGGCTCGTCAGAATTTCCCAGTCGCGATGCCGATTTGCAGCGTTCACCACCATGAAAATCTCGTCATTGTCGGTGCGATAGGTAATGAGATCGTCCATGATCCCGCCATCGTCCTGCAAAATCATGGTGTAGCGAGCCTTGCCGACCGGTTGGTCGAGGATGGATCCACCGAGGGCAGCGTCTAGTTCGGCTGCTGCATGGGGGCCTTTGAATAAAAAGCGGGCCATGTGGGAGACGTCGAACAGCCCGGCGGTGGCGCGCACAGCCTTGGATTCTCCAAGGATAGAGCCGTAATCCAGCGGCATCTTCCAGCCAGCGAAGGGGACCATTTTTGCGCCCAGACCCTCGTGATTGTTCGCGAGAGGGGTCTGGAGGACGGTTTCAGTGGAGGATGTAGCCATGAAAAACGAAAAAAGGACGCCATGGGAGGGCGTCCTGTCTGGGTCGGGATGACGATTCAGGGTCCGTCGGGCTGTAGTCCATTTACCTGAGAGATTGGCTGCCAATGCAGTTTGCCCCTTCGGTGCCGGTTAACCCGGACTCTCCCACAGCCGTCTTGCGGGATGATATTCTCCCGCCCCCGATGATTTTGGTCAAGGAAGGGGTGGGGCATCTGAAAAAAGCAATGTCTGACTACCCATTGACTAGGATTCAGTCCGCTCCTAGAATATTCGGCCCGTTTGACCCCGGATAAGTGGTCAGAAAAATAATCATGGCACGACGTTGCGAAGTTACAGGTAAAGGCACCAAAGCCGGCAAGAGCATTGCCCGGCGCGGTTTGCCTAAAAAGAAGGGTGGTGTTGGTCTTAAAACGACCGGCCACACGAAGCGGAAGTTCAAGTCGAACATCCAAAAGCTTCGTGTATTGCTGCCTAATGGCACCGTACGCCGCATGAGGTTGGCGACTTCGGTGATTAAGAAAGGCGAAATCGAGATCATGCTGGACGGTCGCATGCAGACGGTTCCATTGGTCAAAGCCTTGCGCGGTCGCAACCGCGAGTTCAGTAAGATCAACTCTTAAACGCTTCAGAGCGTCTTCCAAATTCTCCCGGAAACCAATTCCAACTGGTTTCCGGGAGAATTTTTATTTTGTCCGCCGATGGGAACTAAACAAGCACCACATGTCGTAGGCATAGGGTGTTGTTCTCCCTCGACGTTCCCACATGTTTAGCCACCGGGTTCGTTGTTTCTCTGGATCCAGAAACGGAGTCAAGATGGCTGCAAGAAAAAAAGCTACTAAGAAGAAGGCCACTAAGAAGAAGGCCACAAAACGTAAGGCCACCAAACGGAAGGCCACGAAGAAAAAAGCTACGAAGCGGAAGGCCACTAAAAAGAAGGCCACGAAGCGGAAAGCTACCAAAAAGAAAGCCACGAAGCGTAAAGCCACTAAGAAGAAGGCTACGAAGCGTAAGGCTAAGAAGAAGGTAGCCAAGAAAAAGGCTACTAAGAAGAAGGCCAAGAAAAAGGTAGCCAAGAAAAAGGCAACCAAGAAGAAGGCTAAGAAAAAGCCGGCCAAGAAAAAAGCCAAGAAGAAGGTAGCCAAAAAGAAGGCCACCAAGAAAAAGGCTAAGAAGAAGGTAGCTAAGAAGAAGGCTACCAAGCGCAAGACGAAGAAAAAGGCCACTAAGAAGAAGGCCACCCGTAAGAAGCGCTGAGCTTTGCTTTTAAAGCCAAGTCAAACAAGGAAATCTTAAAACCTTGACGAATCACCTGGCCCCGGACACGATGGACTTGTCCGGGGCCAGTCCCTTAAAACACCTAATCCCTTCTCCCCCAAACCTGACATGAATAAACGCGAACTAGTCGAAGCTGTCTGCGAACAACTTCAAACCACCAAGACTGCTGCCGAAGAGACCGTAAACGTGGTCCTGAAAGCGGTTCAAGAGGGCGTCAAAGCTGACGGCCAAGTCTCTGTTGCAGGTTTCGGTACCTGGAATCTACGGCAACGCGCCGCACGCACCGGACGTAACCCACAAACGGGTGAGCCCATGCAAATCAAGGCCAGCACCAGCGTTGGCTTCAAGCCTGCGAAAGCCTGGAAGGATTCGCTCAACTAGAGCTCGGTTCTTCCCAAGCCTGCCCTTTGCTTAGCAAGGTGGCAGGCTTTTTTTATGCCTGGGCAGCAGCGCTTGCATTTAAACGCTCGACTTCAGCAGCGATTTGATCGTTATCAATCTTGGCGAACATCACGCTTGCTGCGCCGATTTTTGCGCCACCGGAGCACAACGATGGCACTTCATTGCTGCCCCAATCCTCAGCGTCGGTGGTGGAGTTGATGGCAACTTCACCTAACATGACGCGTAACGATGCCGCTGATTGTGGGCAGAAAGGAGCGAGGCGTCGGCTGAGAAGTTCTAAGTAAGCGAGGCATCGCTCCAAGGTTGCACGACATGTAGCTTGGGCAGATGGGTCCTCACTCTTAATACTCTTCCACGGCGCCATGATGTCGAAGAACTGATTGAGTGCGGTGCATGCAGCAATCAACGCCTGTCCGCTTTTGCGGAAAGACTGGTTCTCTAAGTGTTCGCCAACTTTGGCAAAGGCGGCATCGGCATCGGCGAGAAACTCGTGTTCGAAGATGGTGTCGACGCCTTCCGGAACGCAGCTATCAAAACGTTTGTCGACGAACTTCAGCACGCGGCTAATCAAGTTGCCCACCTTGTCGGCAAGCAAGCTGTTGTTGGTCGCTTGAAACTCTTCCCAGGTGAACTCGGCATCGGCGGTTTCCGGCATCGACATGAGCACGTGGAAACGGGCGGCATCGGCGTTGTAGGTGCTGAAGAAGGACTCGTTGTCTAGGTACCAGCCGGCAGATGTGTTGAACTTCTGGCCCTGGAGATTGTAGAACTCATTTGCCGGCACCGACCAAGGCAACGCAAAAGACTTGTCATTCCACGCACTGCCCTGTCCGAGCAACATGGACGGGAAGACCACCATGTGAAAGGCAATGTTGTCTTTGCCAATAAAATGAACCAAGCGGGTGTCACTTCCTTGCCACCAATCTTTCCATGCATCTTCATTGCTGTTCGCAGCAGCCCATTCCATCGTCGCGCTGACATAACCAATCGGCGCATCGAACCAAACGTAGAGCACTTTGCCTTCGGCGCCATCCAAATGTTGCGGCACCGGCACACCCCACGGCAAATCGCGGGTAATCGGGCGTTCATGCAAATCCTTCAGCATGGCCTGTACGTAGCCATCGACGTTGGGCTTCCAACCCTTTACCGGATGCGCCGCATCTTCACCCTTGTACCAAGTGTCCAAGCCTTCCGCCTGTAACTTAGGAAGGTCGATGTACCAGTGTTTGGTCGCTTTGAGCACTGGGGAAGAACCATCAATCAAACTGACTGGGTTGTTTAACTGGAGGGCGTCAATCCAGGTGCCGCACGATGGGCACTCATCACCGCGCGCTTTTTCATAGCCGCATTCATGACATCCACCCTGCAAATAACGGTCGGCCAGGAATCGCCCGGACTTCTCACTAAACCACTGCTCTTCGGTTTTGTCGAAAATACACTCGCGTTCCAACAACACTTCGAAAAACTTCTGACTGGTTTCAGCATGTTGCGGGCATCGTGCGGTGCCTGAGAAAATGTCAAAGCTGATCGAGAACTGATCGAAGAGCGCTTTGATTTCGTCGTGCCATTGATCGACGTACTCGCGATATCCCATGCCAGCTTGTTCAGCTTTTAGAGTAATCGCAACCCCGTGTTCATCGGTGCCGCAGACAAATAACACCGAGTCCTTGCCCTTCGCCATGCGTAAATAACGCACATAAACATCTGCCGGAAGATAAGCGCCAGCAACATGCCCAAAGTGAATCGGGCCGTTGGCGTAGGGGAGAGCAGAAGTGACGAGGTAGCGCGACATGGGTGCCTAAATGGAGGCCAATGACCCCAGAGAATAGGCTGGCGGGGCATTCTCATCAATTGTGCGATAAATCACCATAATGTATGCTGGGAGATAAATCTCGACGGCACAGTTCTTGCACTTCTGGCCCTAGACCTATTCTGGGGCGTCGTTCGGCTCATGAAACTCATCATCGGTTCAAATCCAAGTATGAAACTTTTTACCCTACTCGCAATCTTCTCTCTTTCCGCATGGCTCCAAGCTCAACAAGAATATGGTGGTGGTTTTGAGCGGCAATTTCAATGGACTGGGCCCTTGACGACATCGCCCACGGGCAGCTACATGGGAAGGGATTTAGACGTTTTAGGTGATATCAATGGAGATGGTGTCGCTGATTTAATTGCTTGCGCTCCTAATGCTGAATCTCCTGGAGGGGGCGCGAACGCAGGTTTAGTGGAAGTGCATTCCGGTGCCGATGGTGCGCTCCTTTTTTCTCATCAAGGCGGTACCGTGAACGCTGGGGTGGGTTGGTCCGTAGCTGGAGCTGGCGACGTGAACTTTGATGGGGTTCCCGACTATGCGTATTCGTCCGGGTGGATTAGCAATGCGACGGTAGAAATTCGTTCCGGCGCGAACAGTAGAGTGCTTGCTTTCATCACGCCCATCGCTGGCAATTCTTACGACTATGGCTTGGTCGGAGCCCAAGATTTGAATGGGGATACTATTCCAGACCTGCTTGCTTATGGGCGCAAAGGATTTTTAAGTGATGCCACAGTCTTCGCGCTTTCGGGAGCCGATGGGTCTGAGATTTGGAGTCGGGAGACGTCGAACGAAATCGCCTATCTCAACTCACTTGCATCTATCCCAGACTTGGATGGCGATGGAGTAAGGGATTGCATGGTGGGTGGCGTAACAACAAATCCTGGAAACGACATCCCTGAAGTGGTTTTGATCTCTGGAGCGAGTGGCGCCATCTTGCAAACCTGGACTGACCCGAATGGAACTTATCGGGGTTTTGGAGTGAGTGTTGCTTCCGTTGCGGATGTGGACGGCGATGGCATGGCCGATCTTGCAATTGGGAATCCTAGGGCGGTGAATGCCTCTGGATATTGGGGTTCCGTATTCCTTTACTCCTCAGCCACATTTGGCCTGCTTCGCACCATTGAGTCGAATGAGCTGGATCGGGATATTGGCTCAGACATTAGCAGCATTGGAGACATGGATGGTGATGGAATCGAGGACATCGGCGTTGCGTCTGAGTACTCCTCTGGTATTGCCATTTTCTCCGGCCAAAGTGGTGAACGCCTTTACTCCATCGCCCTCAATACGGGTAGCGGTGGGCGTGTGAAAGGGGTTGGCGACATCGACGGCGATGGCAATCTTGATTTAATGACCAGCAATCAAACCTTCGGCCAGCCCCGGACCGGTGGAGTTTTTCTTTACAGCTTTTCTGACTTCATGCGCTCCAACGTTTCGTCATTGTCAGCTTCTCAAGGCGGAACGGTTCAATTCTTCATGGATTTCCCGGAGAACAACTTTGTCTCACAAGGTGACTTGCGCTATAGACTCCTGTTTTCAGGGAGTGGCGTTAGCCCCACCTTGGTGCGCGGATGGAATGTCCCGCTATCCATGGACTCCCTCCTGAATCTAGGCGTGAATGGTAACTATCCACCCATTTTCATAAATCCCGAAGGGCAGCTCGACGCCGCCGGTCAAGCCGTTGCATCACTTGTTCTAGCGCCGGGTGCCGCAGCTTCCATGATTGGCACCACACTGAATTTTTCTGCCATGCAATACGAAGTCAACTCGCTCGGCCACCTTTGGGTCCGCGGACCATCCCGCGCCGTATCCCTGGACATCCTTCCTTGATAAAAAGGTGATCAAAAAGGAAAGCGAGGACAGCCCAGGCTTTTTTTCGCGCGTTGGCCAGGAGATTTTTACACCATGAATGGCCAAGGCCTAAATCCGTTTAGGAACCAGAGTCGCCGTAGCGCAATTCCATCGTCTTGACTTTGGCGCCAGCATTGGCCGGCAGGGTGACCAGAAACAAACGGTCATAAGTGCCATGCTCGAGCACTTGTTTCTGCACTGTTTTGCCAACCAGGTCGGAAATCTCGCCCTCCATGCCGAACACCATGGCCGGCACCGTGTTGGAGTGACCGCAAACCACCGCTACCGATCCAGCAGGAAGCTTGTTTAAGTCCGACATCTGCCGATGCATCTGTCCGGCCGGCACCACAACCACCTCTACGCCAGTTCGCTCCGCCAGAACCTTGATCGTGCTTTGGGTGCGCTGATATTCCGATGCAAACAAATGAGTGACACCAGCATGTTCCAGCAAACTGGCAAGTGCGATAGCTCGATCCATGCCAGCTTCGGAAAGCTCCGGATCACGGGTGCTCTTGGTGTCGGCCGCAGTCTCAGCATGGCGCACAAAAATAACGCTGGCCGGCTGCTGGGGTGTGACTTCATGCGCAGGATCTTGTCCAGCAACAGGATTCGGAAATGTGAATACGCCGCAAACCAATAGCAGCAAAACGGGGAACAGCAAAGAGGCCTTCATGAAAGCAATGTAACAAGGCGAAAGAGCGGGGCTTCGGCTGTGAACAGCTAGGATTTAGCTTGATAAAAATAAATGCACCGGCTATCTTATATTGGTGAAATATACTCTGCACTCATGCTCCTGGGCCTCTGGGCAGGAATAAACACCTCCGCATTCGGTCAACGCGTGGTTAATGGGGCGGACCCAACGAGCACCTATAGGAGCATTTCAGATGCTGTGACCGGCGCGCCCGCTGGGACGACGATTGATATTATTGGTATGGAAAATAGCGGATTGCCGGTTGGCTATTCACAGGATGCGTTTTTCCCTGGTCAGCCTGGCGAGTTGTTCCCCATTCAGGTGCCTCCAGGAGTGACCATCCGACAATTGGGAAACACGCCAGTCTATATTTGGGATTCTAGGGGAGTTCTAGTCAATTTATTTGAGTTGGAACCTTCCGTGTCACTTGCGCCCGTCAGGTTTAGGAATATAAATTTTGCTGGTGGAGATGCAGCAATTGAAGCAAATCAGGTGGGGGGTGGAATTCAGGCTGACTTGATTCTTCGGGATTGTGGTTTTTCTAGTAACAGAACGGCGGTTCGGGCAATCGCACGTGATGGAAGCGTCATTCAAATTGCTGCTCTTGATTGCACTCTTACCGATGCGTTAGTTACGGCGGCTTCTTTTTCACCAGTCCCCCAAGCTCAGCGATTTGGGTTTGAGTTTGCTGCGTATGATGATGGTGGAGTGCTTACCCCCAGCACTGTCGGGGGCGAAATTAGGGAGTTGACAGTGAGTGGCACTTTTTCATCCATGGACCCCCAGCCGTCCGCCTTTGTCTATGATCAGCCAGTCGATACCACCAGAGTCATTGATGTCATTGCGGTTGGCGGCGGAGGCACGGCTACAGCTAGGCAGTTCCCTGGAGCTCCAGCCAGTTATGCGCCCTTCGAAATCCCTGAAGTACGCTTAAATATTCTTGGCGGGAATTGGAGCGGCGCTGCTGCGGGGGCTGCCGCTGGGTGGGGATCTGCGATTCACGCCGAGGCAAATGGAGGTAATCCTCATTCACAAACCGATTTTTTTGCCGGGTATCGAATTAATGTAACTGGAACACAAATGGAGGGCTTTCGTGAAGACGGAGTCTTTTGCGGATCGAGCCTCAATACTCGCGGTCATCTGGAAATGAATGGGCAAGCCTCTGTGACAAGGACAGGCTTTACTGAGCCTTTTTCCGAGCGGCGTTTTTCTGGGGTTCATCTTTATTCCCGCGAATCATATACAGGTTTTACCTCCTCAGCGTGCGAGTTTTCTGAGAACCAAGGGAATGGTGTTTATCTAAATACAGATGGCGACTTCGCCTTCAGTACGGAAGACTTTCGCTTTGTTGTTCCTACAGGGATTTTTATTGGTTTAGCGAAGGCAGATGTTCACGATAATGATGGGAATGGAATTTACTTGCGCAACGAACCTCTCCAGCCATCCGGTTTCATTGGCGGAACCTTTCATCAAGCCTCCACACCATTCGGTTCACCGTTTTCAATTGATGACGATACTAGAGATTTCTCCTACACGGATGGCGAAGAAATCCCCAACGGCCAAGGTGTCATCAACCGCACCAACATTAGTAACAGCGGGCTTGCTGGGGTACGCATTGTGGCGAATGGCTTCACTGGGGTTTTTGAAGATAAGCCCGATTCAGCTCCAAGTGGTGTGGCCGTGCGAATCTCCAATGACTTCATTTGGAACAATCCAATGGGTGGCTTAAGTGCGGAATGGCGAGTTCGCCCAGGATTTACCGATTTGGACGATAAAGGCTACTACTTAGTGCCCGTTGTCCACACAACCATGGCGGCGAATGGCGGGCCCTTGTTCCCGTTTACCATGGAGATCGATGACCGTAATGGCGCAACGGTTTTTGCTCGTGCAACCTACGAATGGACCGATCCGGGCCCTCTTCCAGATCCACTGTTTTTTCGCACCAACATTTGGAACACGGTTTTAGTGCGCGCCCCAGATTTTTCACTTGGGGTAGAGTTGGGGCCAGTACTTAACTTGACTCCATTTAACTCGGCGGTCGATGACGGCCTCGTTGTGATCGGCCCAAATCAAGTTGGATTTGCTGGAGTGCGGGGGGCAGGTTCTATCGTTTTGTTTCCATCAATCCCCCTCTCAGACACCAATACTCGGCAAGCGGTCGTTCCCTTTGTCGGGCGAGGCAATTTCGATTTTACCCGTTGGCTTTCCGGGCAGTTCAAGCTGGACAATACGGGTACGGATGAAATCATTAATCTTACACCCACATACTTTCGAGTGGTGGGGCCCGAAACCGCGGTTGATCATGGTGGGCAGATACGGCCCCTTGAAGATAGCGGCGTAAGAGATAAGGGAGCCGACGAGGTTGACCAATAGCCATGATCCTTTCTCTTATGTGTTCATCCTTACTTGCATTGCCTTTCCAGACTCCACGTGAATACGTGGTTCGGGAGGTGCGGGCTCCGGAATACTTAGATTCGGAGCACAAGTACCAGTGGGTGGCAACATGGTTTTCTGGTGACCATGATGCCAACGGCGACGCTGACTTCATGTTGTGGGGGTTCTGGCTTAATCTTGGCCCCACAGGCCCATCCCTCTCCTATCGCTTTGGCTATCATTCAAGTCTTGAGTGGGAAGAAGATCGAGTCTTTGAGGATTTGGATTCTCGATACAGCTTCAGTTTGGGAGAGTGGGCTTTGCTTAGGACGCCCACTGGATTTCAAGCCATCATAGATAAGCCAGGATTTACTTCGAACGATGGGCTGGTATCCATTGACTGGGATACTGGCGTAGAGAATGGAGTCATTCCATTCGCCACTGGCTTTCCACCTCCCATCCCGGATGCAGGGAAATTTGAGTCACTTTTCCCTGCTGGGGATCAAGATGGGGATGGTTTCGAGGACTTTTTTTGGACGAATCGAAACTCATCAGGGACTGGCTATGCATATTGCGGACTATATTCTGGAGCTACTCTCCAATCCATTTGGCAGTGGGCTGAAGGAAAGTCTGGGCCTCCTGTTTTTCCGTACCATGTAGGCCCAGGTAATTTACCTGACTTTAATGGTGATGGCAAAGCAGATTTCCTTGTAGGCATTTCGCATTTCAATCCTTTCACTGGGGCTGAGACTCAGTCTTACATTGCTTTTTCGGGACCTGACGGTGCCATCCTATGGCGAGTAGAGGAAACTAATGGCGTGGGGGGGATTCAATATGGCCTGGGACCGGACTTGTCCGGTGACGGCATCCCCGACCCAGTTTTTCTTGAGTTGAATCCGCGACAATTCCGAGCCATTGATGCTACGGATGGGTCGGAATTGTGGGTGACTACCTTGGCCGGATTGCTTGCTTTGTTTCCTGGCCAAACCGCGGATGGGTTCAGCGGTTGGCGTGGATTCATGAGCAATTTGGACAATCCCTCCTTAAAGGAATATGTGAATTACCATTACGTCATTCAAGCGCAGCAAGTTGGAACCGTGAACTTTGCTCACTACGACGCATACGATGGAACTTTGATTGGAAGTTACCCGATTCCGCTAAGTTTGATGCCTTGGTCTCCCGATGATTCTGGCCTTGAAGATATGGACGGTAACCCTTTCCGCCTTGGTGATATTGACAGAGATGGGCTCGACGAAATCGCTGTTCCAGTTAAGG
>Ga0316209_1001384_pt1 | contig 25755 bp, 17 predicted proteins | sample 6monopyrite_MG_FD_204945 | JGI IMG/M metagenome (GOLD analysis project Ga0316209, IMG submission 204945) | Microbial mat bacterial communities from mineral coupon in-situ incubated in ocean water Damariscotta River, Maine, United States -... | ecosystem: Environmental > Aquatic > Marine >...
GAGCATCACGTTCGTTTAGCTTTTGATACCGATTGTCTAAATCAAAGAAATTCGCTTGCATGTGTATCACCAGGGCTGGACTGTTCAAGTATTTTACAGGAAATAATCCAATTTTTAGAGATGCCCTATTGTGGAATGTCGATAGTACATTGAGTGATGCCTATGGGTTATTGGGAATATTCGATGGTGGATGCCTAATCAAGGCATTGACCGTTATTATGGGTATTCCCCGTTCAGAAGTAGTGAGAACCCTGCATACAGGCAGTCCGCTGATGGCGTCCGGGCTACTGCGATATGAAACAAAAAATAGATATCCCCTTCAAGAAAAACTCTCGCTGCTTGAAGGGTTGCAGGACATTCTGTTGCTGGAGCATAAAGATGTTTCCTCAATTCTTAATACATTCTTCTATCCGTCTTCTGCGCCACGGTTGTGCATGAAAGACTACGACCATATCCAAGAGGACTATGATTTATTATCCAAATACGTGCATGCTTGTGTGAATGTAGGCACCAAAGGCGTCAACATTCTGATCTATGGACAACCAGGAACAGGGAAAACAGAACTCGTAAGATTGCTGGCCTCGGAATCAGGGCATAAAAATCTCCGCAATCAGGATGAGGTCGAGATGCGAGAGGATTTTCTCCACCGGATTGATGGTCTTACGCTTGATCTCCCCGAGCTGAAGGATCGGGTGGACGAGCACGAAGTGTTGCTCGATTATTTTATCGGGTATTCAAGAGCCGCCGAGAAGGCGGGGATGGATGCCCCGTTTTCAGATGACTTGCGCGAACGGATTATAGAACTCTGCCAGTCAGGGGCGCTTACCGGCAACGTTCGCCAGCTCAAGATGCTTGTCAACAGGATTGTGCGGGTAGCAGCTGGTGGTCGGCAGATTGGCGTGAGTGATTTCGAGAAAGCAATGCGGTATAGCCTGATTCGGCCGGATCTTCAAGACGATTGATGAAAAATCAACACTGAACCGGACGAGGCATTCTGCAGGGACCAAAAGCTTGCTAAGCTGCTCCATGAACGTTTGATTTGCATTGCCCGGAAAACTGTAGCCAAATATTGGGAGACAATTGATATACCCAGCAATCAGCATCAGTGAAAAATTTAGGTAATATCAAATGAAGATGCCATTGGTTAAGCTTGTACCAATGGCTCGACAGAAATAAGAGTGCCCAAAAAACCATACGAATCAACCGAGGAGTTCGTTTGTGTCAAATACCTACCTGCAGGTGGAAGGGATCAATATCTATCCCAACGTCCTGGATACCAATCAACTCAGTGTTATCAGGGGTAGCAGCTTTATCCTGAAGCAGGCCATCGATATGGTGAAGGATGATTTCACAGGAAAGATCGAGCCCATAACAACCGGTGCCTCTAGGGGACTGTTTCTGGTGAATGAGGGAGTCGGTATCGATGATCTGGTGGCCAACATCACGGAAAAACTGGAAACATCACCCTACTGCCACTTCACCTTTGCCATCGAACACTGCCGAGCGGAAGATCTGCTACAGGCCAAAGAGCAACTTCTCGCCCAGCTTCGTTTCAATCAACTGAGCGGCATCACTATGGTGCCGGACCACTTCAATGAAGAGCACTTTCAAGAAAATCATCCATGCGAATTAGAAGGTCATCGGATTGCCGCTACAAACACCAAGCGAATGGTACAGGGAGCTCTCCGTAAACTATCCCACTCTATCTGTGATCGATTGGACTTTGGTCGTAAGCAGCGCCAAGGCTTCTATTTCGAGGAGGGAGACATAGATGGTTGCGCGGAATTAGAGGGCTATCGCTTCACCGATGATCTGGAAAATCTAGCCGATGACAGCCGCTACAGCAAGCTGAAGAACAAGATTGCCGTCATCTACATGGATGGTAACAAGTTCAGTTCCATTCAGAGGGAAATGCTGAAAAATGCTCAACGTAATGGAGAGGACCCTATAGCAAGGCAAAAGGAGTTTGATGATTACATCAAGGAGAAACGGTCCACCTTCCTAAAAAACATCCTTTTGGAAATGGTGTCGTGGCCCGAAAGTCCCCGCTTTCAGGCCGCTACCACCCAAAACAACGATGCTATCCGTTTCGAGACCCTGCTCTGGGGTGGAGATGAGATGCTGTTTGTCCTCCCCGCCTGGTCAGGTTTCGAATTGTTGCAATCCTTCTTCCAGGAATCGGCCGATTGGAAAATTGGCGAAGAGCCTCTCACCCATGCCGCTGGTATCGTCTTCTGTAGCGCCAAAACACCGATCCGTGTCATTCGGGATATCGCCCAATCGTTGGCGGACACCATCAAAGACGGTTTGGGTGACGATAGAAAGAAAAACACTTGGGACTATATGGTGCTGGAATCCATCGATTATCCGGTTAGCAATGATATCAAGGAATTCAACAAGGGATGTTACGGTGAAGAATTGGCTGGACGGAGACCTCCTTATTATTCTCCTGCAACAGACTGGGACGAGGCCAAAAGTGATCTGGCCCGGCTCATAACAGGTGGCCTGTTATCGCGCCGTCAGCTATATCGGATCGTGGATGCCGTCAACAATTCGGGCAATTCCGCCATAATTAGCTGGGCCACGCTTGTTGATTACGATAGCAAGGAACTAGATGGTCTCATCCCTCCCGCCTCTCCCCAAGAGCGTGCGGAGCACCGCCTGTTACAACTATTGGACCGGGAACAGCGGCTAGAGCTGGCGGAAATCCTCCCCCAGCTTGCCAAAAATCTATTTTCTATCGATATCGACATCGCCGCCAGTCGGGCCTGGTTATGGCTCAACCTGATCGAACTCTGGGACTATCTGGTCCCGGAAAGGGAGGATTAGATGAAGATGAGAGCCCCATGTGATTACACACTGGAACTGACTTTCTCCGGTCCGTTGCTGAGCCAAGCACCGGGCGTATTGGCGTTTGGCGTGGATACCGCCATGCAGCGTTACCGGAAACAGCCCGTGCTAAACGGCAGCCTGGTCCGGGGGAATATTCGTCATGTCCTGGAGGAATTCGCTGAGCTTCTGCAGGATTCAGATCTTACCAACCACATAGCGCGTTGGTTCGGCACTGAAACCAAAGCCAAAACCAAAGACAGCGACAGTCAATACACCCCCAACCGCTCCGAAATCGACTTTGATTTTTTCTGGAAACTCAAGGAACCGCTCAAGGAGCAGACATCGCTGGCCCGGCGTAACCGCATCAAACTGGAAGAAGAAAGTGGCAAGGTCGAGAAGGGTGCATTGCAGGTCATAGAAGACTGTTTTCCATCGGGTGGCGGCGACATTATTTTTGAGGGTAAACTCCATGCTCGTTTTGCTACCAGTGGTGAAGAGAAAGCATTTTCCCACTGGTTGAGTAAAGCCCTTGATTACATCCCCGCAATGGGTAGTTTCAAGGGAATCGGATTTGGTAAACTGCAGGGTTGGAAGCTCACAGATATTTCAACAAAACCCAGGCCCGTAGGGAATCACCAGTTCCCGGATGGCAATACCCGCATCGGAATTACCCTTCATCTTGACCGTCCTTTTTGCCTGGGCAGGCCCTGCACCACGGATAGCAATCGCATCGTTTCCGATGAGATTATCAGCGGCAATGTTATCAAGGGGGTTATCGCCAGGCACTATCCCGATAGGAAACTGCCAAAGGATCTCTATTTTGATGACCTTATTATCAGCCATGCTGTACCCGTGCTCGCCAACCTAGGCCGTCCATCCCTGTTACCACTTAGCCTGGCAACCCATAAAGATGAGGTTGTCGATATGTCAACGGCTTCTGTGGCTGGCAAGTGGGATGAAGCTCCAGTATTTCGACCCGATTGGAAATCCGATGACTACAAAAAGGCCGAAGACGCCTGGGGAAGCTCAAACCAGCACCCAGAGCGATACCTCTCTATTCGCACCGAAATCAACCGGGAAAAGGGCATCTCAAAAGAGAGCCGCCTCTTCACTCTGGAGTGCATTGACCCACACGGGTTCATCTGGTGCGCCGATATTGAACTGTGCCAAATCGAGCAGAGTAAACGCCCTGCGGCTTTTGCCAGGCTACAAACCATACTCCAGCATGGGTTGACCGGGATCGGTAAGACCAAGGCCAGAGCGAAGGTCACCATTACTCACCCATTTACCCCGTTCAAACAGATTAGCGAAGATCTGCCCTGCAGGCAGGATGACCTCTACATTGTCACTTTACAGACCTCCGCCAGACTGCTGCCGCCGGAGCTGAAACTCACTGGCGTCAACTCCCATGCCGAGCTGAAAAAGTGTTACCAGAAATACTGGGGCGACCAGCATCGGAACATCACCTTAGTGAATTACTATGCTCAACAACAGCTCACCAGCGCCTACTATCACCAGCGGCAACATGACCGTGATGCTGCTGACTACTATCCTGAGTGGCTCACCACTGCGGGCAGTGTCTTTGTGCTTCAGATCAAAGAGGATGAAGCATTGCAACGGCTGAAGCTCTGGAACCGGACCGGCCTACCCGCGCACGCAAATGCAGACGACAGCCTGGCGGACTGGCGTACCACCCCCTACCTGCCGGAACACGGCTACGGCGAAATTATCATCAACGACCCAAGACAGCTTGGTCTGCCATTTGAGCCGAGTAAATCCGGCCAGGAGGCGAGCGCATGACCTGCTATAGACGCGCTATTATCACCGGAACCCTTACAACTAAGACCAACCTCCATATCGGGTCAGGCGAGGAGGCGTATTTAGATGAGAAGAAAGGGTCCGTCAATGTGGTTGTTCGGACTAAAAACAAACGTCCCTACATCCCCGCCTCCAGCCTGCGCGGGTTTCTGCGAAGCCAGATAGTAGACCCAACCCTGCGTCAGGCCATATTCGGATTGGGGCGGCAAAAATCAGGGTCAGAGGAGACCGGTAACGCTGGTCAGTTGCGGATATATGATGCTCAAGTCAGCGAAGTCGTAAACGCGAACTATATCAGCCGCACCAGCATTGACCCACTGACCCAAGTCGCCAAAGAGCACCATCTTTCAACCCATGAAATCATTCCGCCGGAAACTGAATTCAGCCTGACACTCGAACTGGACAACAGCACAACAGAACAGATCAAGGCCCTGTTGCAGGAGTTGGCTATCTTGGGCCTCAGCCCCAGCGGTCAACTGGGTAAAGGGAAAAGCATTGGTCAGGGCAAGTTGACCTGGGAGCTGTCGAAGGTTCTAGGCCTGACAGAAGAGCGCCTTCAAGAATGGCTACAACCACCTGAAATAAAGGAACATAAAGACAAGAAAAAGGGGAAAAGAGGTAAATCTAATGAGGCTAAGAAAAGCTTCAGCAGTGACGCTGACGCTTTTCGAGAGTGTTTTGAGAAAGTGGAGATTGCTACCGACCCAGTCACCAGTCCCTGGAAAACCATAGCCTTCACCCTAAAATCCCATAGCCCCGTCTTGATAAATGATCCTCAGCGGGTAAAACAGCGGGAGCAGGAGTTGAAAAAAAAAGAGGACGAGCGCAAGGACAGGGGCGAAGAGCCTACGAGGAATAAAGAGACAGCACCAGACCTCATCTACATGCTGAACCAGGAACAGGCCTGCATTCCCGCTTCCACCCTCAAAGGATGGCTGCGTGCTCACTGTCGCCGTATCCTGTTGACCATTCAACAAGGTTCGGAGGAGGATCGGTTTGATAAACTTTTGGATGAAGTCTTCGGCAGCAGCGACCATGGTCGTGGTCTGCTCCAGTTTGAAGATGCACTGGCTCCCATCGACCTCGACAAGGAACTGCACCCGCAAACCTTTATTGCCGTAGATCGCTTTACCGGCGGAGCAAAACCGGGCGCCCTCTACAATGTCGAAGCGATTTGGTCAAAAGAATCCTTTAGCAGCGAGATCCACTACCGTGAAGGGAAACTGGAATCGTGGATGAAAATCCTCCTGCTCTATGCCCTGCGTGATGCGATGGAGGGAGACTTGGTGCTGGGCTGGGGCAAGAGCCGGGGGTATGGACGGCTCATATTGGAGTCAACTGGGATTGAGCTTGGCAAGTATAGAGAAGAAGATCTGGCTTCTTGGCGACAAGCACTGCAAACTCAACTGGAACAGGAGCAAGCCGCATGACTAAATTTCATAGTCCCTACCACTTCATCCCAGTGGATATCAATGAAGCGAAAGAAACTACCCGCTGGGAAAAACCTGATGACCTGAAGGCGGAAGAAAACCACTACCTGCGCCACGACTACTGGCATCTTGTCGGGGAATCGGGACGAATCACCTGCCACATCAAATGCACTTCCCCACTAGTGATCGGTGGCGAGCAGATCTCAGGCAACAAAACTACCCCCGGCAAGGTAAAGCCCTATCAGCATCCAGACGGCACCGTAGCCATCCCGGGCAACAGCCTGCGCGGCATGGTATCAAGCCTGGCCGAAGCGATTAGCCAATCAGCGATGCGGGTGCTCACCTCGGAGAAAGAGAGTACTTATTCAGTGCGCAAACCGGTTGGGAGTGCGCAGCATATGCGGCTTGGACTGCTGTACAAGAAAGATGAGAAATTTCGTATCTGTCCACTAAGCGATGGAGAGAGTGTAGGCAACTACGATAATGGGAATCAGGATACCTGCTTCATCCGGTCTCAAGATACCTATCAACACCAAAAAAACCAGAAATTTGTTTTCCGCAGCGGCACAGGTACAAATAGTCTCAGCGACGAATCTGGCCCAGGCAAGATCAAGGGTGTTCTCTATATCCGGACAAAGGATGAAAAGTCTACAAAACTGCATGAGTCTTTTATCCCGTGGAATGAAGAAAATATGAATGGGAAAATTGAAAGGGGAGAGGGTACAGAAATCCCAACCGTTGTGGTGCAGACAACAGAAAATATTCTGAGAATGCGTCACAAGGCAGATAAAGATAAAAGCTTTACACAACTGCCCAAAGGTTATCTGCGTGAATGGCAGGAGGAGAAAAAATTAAGTGATAGAGAACCCATCATCCAGGACGGTGACTTGATTTATTACCTAAAAGAGGGGGACGTAATCAAAGAGCTTAGCTACTCGGTTATCTGGCGTAGCCCGGTTAAGGGCGGTAGCCCGCACCAGGCCTTTGCCATGCATTGCGGTAATAACAGCCTGCCCTGGAATAAGGATCGCAGCGCCTTGACACCGGCTGAGGCCATATTTGGCGTTGTCGAAGATGAACCTGAAAAAGGTCAACCCGCGCGAAATATTGCCTCGCGAGTCCGTTTTACCGACGCTACCCCCAATTGCCGCATCGAACTGGGGCCGGAGATAACCCTCAAAATTCTCGCCTCACCCAAGCCGCCTTCACCGGCCATGTACTTCAGTACGGTTAATGGTTATGTTGCTAAGAATAAGCTGGATATGAATAAGCACACTCCCAACGGACGCAAACAGTACCTCCCCCATCCAAAACGGGAGAACACTTGGGAGGCCGATTCGGAAAAAGAGCAGGGCTACAACTGGAAACCCCATCTGAAATGCACTCCGATACCGGCAGAAAGTAAGTTTACCTTCTATATCCATTACGAAAATCTCAGTAAGGCGGAGCTTGGATTATTACTTACTGCACTGGAACCAGAGGCGGGATTCATCCATCGGTTGGGCTTGGGTAAGCCGCTGGGACTCGGTCAGATTACCCTGGAGCTGATAAGGGTCGAACGCATTGATCGGGTAAACCGCTATTTATCTGCATCCTTGTTGGAGAAACGTTTTACAACTCTCAGTGAATCTGTCGATACCAGCCTCATCGATGAACGAGCACATCAAATTCTTCAGGCGCTGGGGAATCCAAAAAATATCAAACATAATGTTAGTTATCCCTACACCAGGAGCAAAGGGCAAAAATGCCACCCTGAATCGGAGGGTTTCCAGTGGTTCATGGAAAACGATAGCCTGAACTCAGGTCAACAGTACCTGAAACCAATAAAACCAGGAGAACCAATCCCAACCCTGAATAGCAGCTTTCCTCGCATCAAAATACCGCTCTCAGCTTTCGGACCTCGGAAGAGTGATAAGCCTCAGTCTCATGAAATCAAGCGAGCCATACGTGACGTGGTCTCGAGCACTATCATCAATGGGCTCTCCCTCAGCGGTGGCAATGGCATTGTCTACCTCGATAGCAACCAGGACATTGAGAGACTCAAAAACGAGCAGGGGGAGGTTGTCATTACTCTGCGGGGAAGGCTCATCACCTGCGAGCCATTTCCACAGGAGCCGGATTCCCCAGTATGAACCTCTACTACGACAGCGAATTCACCGGCCTGCACCAGGCCAGCACTCTCATCAGTATTGCCTTAATCGCCGATGATGGCCGGGAATTCTACGCCGAATTCAGTGACTACAACCGGGAGCAGTGTGACGAATGGATCAAACAGAACGTACTGAACCATACGCGCTGGTTGCAGGATCCAGAAGCCAAAACCGGAAGCTGGAACGAAGAGGCGCTCACTTGTAGTTATGGCTACAGCGAGCAGAATCGCCGGGCGCTCACCCACTGGCTGGCCCATTATGACCAGATTGAAATATGGGCCGACTGTCTGGCCTGGGATTGGGTGCTGTTTTGCCAGCTATTTGGTGGTGCATTGAATCTGCCTAAACAGATTCATTACATGCCAATGGATCTTGCAACACTATTCCGTATTAAAGGGCTTGACCCAGACACGCCAAGGGAGGCCTTTGTAGCCCTCCAGGCCGAGCAGAAACACAATTCACTCTGGGATGCTAAGGTTGCAAAGGCCTGCTTTGAAAAACTGATGAACGACTAAAGCCGCTTAGTTATTGCGTTTTCCGATTGATTAAGAGAATGATGATGATTGCCCAGATAAGAATAGGTGCAAAGGTTAATGGCCACAGTTCCCCGGCGCGTTGGAGCAGCATATCGACATTATAGTTTTGCATCTCACCCGAGGCAGTAGTGGCAACTAAAAGTTGGATCAGGGGATATAACACAGCAGGAAATGCCAACGTGGCACCAATCAGTGTTAAGTTGTGCGCGGCTCGTTGAAGCCTGAGATTCCCTTTAGTCTGTGAAAACTCATCTGCTCTCTCCATTTCCTCTTTAAGGAATTCATAGGATGAGTCTAACCTGAGTGATTCTTGCTGCAACCTGAAAATATCTAGTCCTTGCATCTGATTATTTACTTCATGAAACCAATACTGATTAGTGAATTGAATGAACTCTGCTCGTAGATCTTGAAACGCGTGAGACTTTTTGTTGTTAATCTCCTCACTGGTTTGAGCAGTAATTCTTCGTTCATAGTGCTGCATTGAAGCTTGATAAAAGAGTGTCATAATCAGCATGCGCTCATAGAGATACGGAATATGTTTAGGTGCAGTAACTTCGTTAAAGTGGTAACCGTAACCCAGGTAGATATTTGAGAATTCTGTATAGCCGTAGTTCTGTCCATACAGCCCTTGCCAAAGTTTTAGTTCACGGGCTTCTACTCGTCGCTCAGTCTCTGCTTGATTATAGGCATAGCCATTAAAGGCACTCCATCCATCACTTGGCCGGTCCACGTATAGAGCAAGGCTAAACATTCTCTTAAGTGCATCTTCATCACATGGTGAACCTGCCAAACCATAGGCAACATTGACAAACATGCGGTCATCACTGAAATCACGTGAATTTTTCAGTTTCTGATAAACATCGCTATAGATATATCCATTCGGATGCTTGAAAAAATGTTCGATTAAATAGCGCACAGGGCCAGAAAGAATTTGATAAGGACGTGCTGGAACAGCAAGCTCAATGGTCTCTTCAACTTCAAAAGGGTCACCGAGATTCTTGCCATGTTGAGTCAATTTAAGCGGGCCAATTTTATTCTCTTTAGCCTGCTCGCTGTAGGTGGGGTAGAGATTACGGGCCAAACGCGTGTAATGCATCCATACCGCCATCTGCAATTTGCGCAAAGTGTTGAAGGCAGACGTGCTAGAGAAGACCAAGGCCTGCCACCAATCACTATTACTTGCCAATAAAGATGCTTGTTGTTGATCCAAATGGTTCAGCACCTGGGGGGTGACACGTATTGCTAACAAAAAGCAGTCATTAAAATAGCCATAGAGCCTGACCGACTGAATAGCCCCTGAAATTGAACTAAAAGGGTCTGCGTCATTCTCTGTACCATGCCCGAGTGTTAGCGCACACTCATCGAGTGCTAATAGACTTTCTTTCGTAACCAACTTATTGAGTCGCCACTCACGAATGGGTTGTAGTTCACAAGAGGATCTATTTAGAGTAGTGGAATCACCGTCTAAAACGCCCACCTCATACATCACATCACGCAATGTAGGTGAAAAATAAAGGTAGGCTTGTGCTTCACTTTGTAATCCTATTTTTTTCTTATCAAGAATCGAATTTTCTACGACTAACTTTCGGCATCGCCACTTTAACGCTTGTTCTAGGCTGACAGGCCCCATACATTCTTGTGTCGAATCATCCTTGATAGTCCCCGCTTTAAGTATTGCATCGCGTAGGATGGGTGAGAAATAAAAACAATATTTTGTATCGCCTGCCGCACGTTGATTATTATCATCGTGTACCGATTTAGCTGACACTGGATTCTTTAAGGACTGATTTCCACTATAAGCACGATAGCGATAATGGGTCACATGGGGTAACTGATCGAGCACCCTGGCCATACGCCCTCGATTAGCGTTACCCATGTTTAAATCCAGCGGCAGAAAAAACGTACAGCCGTAATGTCGCAATGGGCGACCATAAACTAGAAGATGATTAAATAAATTGGCCAGCGTCTCATTAAACCAAAAGTTTTGTTGGCTTATAACCAGCTGTGTCGCACTATCACTACGTATATAGCAGCGTAGTGTTTTTTCAACTTTTACATCCTCAATGTTTATGTCGCTAGGTAGATTGCTCTCTAACTCCGCTAGCAACAACTCCCCGGTATTGTTTGGTGCAAGTGCGAAGCCACTAATATCCGATAAGGAGCTGGGCATCGACTCAGTGCGAGTAAAAATAAATAACAGAGGGTTTTGCCTATTAAAATCCCCCGCATTGGGCATGTGGCGCATTACACAACAGGCCGCTTCTAGTGCGAGTGAGCGGTGAGCCTCATGCACAATCGCTATATTCAGATCATAAAGCGGGCGAATGCGGCCAAGTTCACCCAAGTGATTCACCGCATCTGCCCACGCCTGAATCACCTTGGTGTTATCAACATTCCCCAAATGGCTGGCAGCACCATCAACAAAATTGCGAAAACGCTCATCAGCATCGTGACTGGGGGCCGTGGTGTGTTTTATATATTGTTGTAAATGCTCAGCATAAAAATCGGCCAAATTGCACTGAGGGGATAAAAGGAGTGACTGAAGCCGCTCTAGCGGAGAGAGTGTCGTAGCATAGGGTGCGTTATCCAGCGGGTTAGTTCGCTCTGTGATGAATGTACGATTGGCTCCCTGAAGCACTTGGCGTTGTGTCTTTTGTTTGCTGAAACTGGCATGGTGGGGTTGATCCAGATCGACCACTACACAAGGCTGTTCTGCTTCTAGTCTAATCACCTCATTAAAATCGATGCAGTGAAACCCTTCCAATAACGACGTCAGTGCAGCACCGTGATCCCCTTTGCTCAGCAGCAGTAGCTGAGGTTTAGAAAAGTCATCCATGAAAATTCTTCTTGTTTTAGTTGGCAAACGATAATAGCCATAGTAGCGCAAAGAGGGAGAGGGGATAAACCCTCTCACCTATAAGAAACTGCCTTAGCGGCTCTATTCGGTCACGTCGTTTTAGTACATTAAAAAGGTAGTAGATACAAGTCTCACAGCCTTAGCGGCTCTATTCGGTCACGTCTGTCAATGTCAGCGCCGAAGACCCAAATAAAGAGTCTCACAGCCTTAGCGGCTCTATTCGGTCACGTCATAATGTTAGGGCTTAAAGTAAAAGCATCTAGTCTCACAGCCTTAGCGGCTCTATTCGGTCACGTCATCTATGCAGAAGATATGGAAGATGCTAACTGTCTCACAGCCTTAGCGGCTCTATTCGGTCACGTCATCTATGCAGAAGATATGGAAGATGCTAACTGTCTCACAGCCTTAGCGGCTCTATTCGGTCACGTCTAAACATGCAATGAACACCCCCTCACACCTTGAAGTCTCACAGCCTTAGCGGCTCTATTCGGTCACGTCGTTTTGTCATTAAATGATGCTCGCATTTTGCATGTCTCACAGCCTTAGCGGCTCTATTCGGTCACGTCATGAACAATTCTAACAAAATGTTTTTCCTAGGTGTCTCACAGCCTTAGCGGCTCTATTCGGTCACGTCTGTTCAAAATGGATCACAGTTTTATGTAATAAGTCTCACAGCCTTAGCGGCTCTATTCGGTCACGTCGTTTAAAGTTTGATTACGTTGTTGTAATTGGTCTCACAGCCTTAGCGGCTCTATTCGGTCACGTCTTTTTCATTGATTTTTTTCGGAGTAAACATGTGTCTCACAGCCTTAGCGGCTCTATTCGGTCACGTCTATATTCTTTGTTTTTATTTTGTTTGTTATGTGTCTCACAGCCTTAGCGGCTCTATTCGGTCACGTCACAAAACAATGCCATTATTAATGACAGCAACGAGTCTCACAGCCTTAGCGGCTCTATTCGGTCACGTCAAAAAAAGGAGACATGAAAATGTCCTTAAATAAGTCTCACAGCCTTAGCGGCTCTATTCGGTCACGTCTTATTTCAAGGAAATTAACCATGACTATCTTTGTCTCACAGCCTTAGCGGCTCTATTCGGTCACGTCATTAATCTTTATTTTTTTTATCCAGCCTGCCGTCTCACAGCCTTAGCGGCTCTATTCGGTCACGTCGCTTTGAACGTTTTTAAAGCCGAAATAAAAGAGTCTCACAGCCTTAGCGGCTCTATTCGGTCACGTCTTAACTGACCCAAGGTTTGTTGAACATGCAGTGTCTCACAGCCTTAGCGGCTCTATTCGGTCACGTCATCTTTTTGCCCTTTTCTTACTAAATTGAGGTGTCTCACAGCCTTAGCGGCTCTATTCGGTCACGTCTTACGTTCACACATTGATCGCCAAAACATTTCTGTCTCACAGCCTTAGCGGCTCTATTCGGTCACGTCAGCACCTACTTTTTATGCTTGGCTTTCAATTAGCTGGGTTCCTGTTTGGTGAACCCTTGAAGCTATCTTGTGACCTCGTAAAAAAGTACCTGTTTTTTGCTATGGATGCAAGTTATGTATTTGATTTTTAAAGGATGGTGAGCCATAGGTGGTGTATTTTAAGTAACCCTCTGTTTTTGTAAATATTGTTGTTTTTTTTGGTGGTTTTTCATATGGGTTCACCATTGTGGCTTAAAGGATAACGGCGGCAGGAAAATAGGCGATGCGTTCATCATCAGCACTATGTGATTTTTTACGGCAGTGTTGGCAGAGGTAATAAAAGCGGATGTCATCATCTTCATCGTCCATGAACTGGCTGAGTTCTTGTTTCAGGCGTTTGAGTTCATTGGGGTTGCGCAGAGTAATTTCAAACACAGATCGTTGAACACGATTGCCGTAGACGGCTAATGCTTTTCCGATGCGGGTACGGTTGCGGTCATTGGTGATGTCGAAGCAGGCAAGGTAGCTGATCATGGGTTCGGGTCTTTAGCGTATGTGCCAGGCTTTGAATTGTGTTTGGCTATCTAGCCACTGTTTTACCGAAAGGGCTTGCCGGTAGATGTGGGTGAAAATTTTTTCGGCATTTTCATCACCTTTGGCTTTTAGTGGTGTTTCAAATCGGGCAATTAGTAGGGCCAGGTATTTGCGTCTGGCTTCGGCTGACATTTTGCATGTGCCATTGTTGGTGGTGAAGTCATCTGTGCGTATTTCCTTACGTAGGATGACGGTGAGTGCGGTGCGTTCGACAATATGGCGAAAAGGTTCCATCAGGTCTGAGGCAAGGGCTGCGTGTTTGCCTCGGGTCTGGTGATAAAATCCTTGCCAGGGTAAGAGGCCAATGCTGCGTATGATGCTGTCGCTGTAACCGTATAGCAGGGTGTAACCAAGGCTTAAGAGTACGTTAAACGGGTCCTTTGGGGGACGACGGTTACGTCCGTTAAAGCCTATTTCGTCGGGGAGTATGGTGGCCAGTTGAGCGAAGTATTCGCGAGTGGCTTGCCCTTCATGGCCGCGGATGGTCGATAGGTTATCAGCAAAGGGGAGTGCCTTGATGGCTTGGTCTATAGCCATTGTTGGTCTTTGACGTTGGCGCAGGGTTTCTTTTATGTGGCGCAGGCGAGCATCAACTATCTCTTTGGTGGCTTGCAGTGCCTGGCGCGATTCGCTGAAGCAGGCAATTTGTTGTAACCAGAGTTGGTGGCCTGTGTTAGCCGGCTGGCCAGACCATAGGGTACCTTTGTAATCACCCATGCTGCTTGCGAAATGAATGGGAATATTATGTTCTAGGGCCGTGTGCATGGCTGGGGTGGTGATATGGTGGTTGCCAAAGAGGATGACAGCCTGGAGGCTATTCCAGGGTAGGTCGTAGATGCAGTGGTCATCCCTGTGAGCTATAAGGTGTTTGTTGCGGGTGGTGATCAGGCAGGATTGGCCAGTAATGCAGAGCATGGTGCCTTCTTCGTTGCGTTCACCGAGTGGCAGCGGCTGACGTAGTTTGATTTGCTGATGCAGTTGCTCGAGGCTGGTATTTTGGTTGATTGTGTGGGGGGTATGTTCGGCCAGGTGAGCTAGCCAGCTGTTGGGGGCAGGTGGTTTGGGAGGAGTGTTGCGCTCTTTTTGGCCGCCAACATCCAGAGCCATGTCGTTGACAAATAGGTATCCCAGGTAACGGAAGCCTTGTTCCATTGAGGTTATTCTTGTTTTGTCCGGATTTAGCTTCAGTCCATGCTCATGCAGTGAATATTGGGCGGCGGATTCAGCCATTTTGGCTTCTTCAGGGCTTTTGCAAAGGATGATGAAATCATCTGCAAAGCGGATGAGCTTGAAACCTTGTTCACGCATGTCGCTGTCGAAGTCGTCTAGCATCAGATTGGCCATGAGTGGGCTGATAGGTGATCCCTGGGGCAGGCCGTTTTTTCGTTGTATGAGTTGGTCCTGGTAGCGCACGGGTGCTTGCATCCAATTGATGATGGTATTTACGACAGGGTCCTGATCATAGAGTGCGTTGAGTCGTTCGCGTAGGCGTTGCAGGCATACGCTGTCGAAGAAGTCTTTGATATCTGATTCATATACCCAGCGATACCCTTGACGCCATGCCGCCTGAATGTCATAGCGAGCTGTAAGGCGTGAACGGCCGGGACGAAAACCATGGCTATTGTTATCCATAAGTTTTTCCAGTGCTGGTGTCATTACTTGGGCAATAGCACGCTGCAAGATGCGGTCATATATGGGGGGTACCGCTAGGGTGCGGATACCACCATTGGGTTTGGTGATGATGTGCCCCCTTAGTTCGGGTGTCTGGTAATCGCCATAGAGACATTTCTGTAGATCTTGCTCGAGCCTTTCGATTGGGATGTCATCATTAAATGTGTAATCCTCGTAGAGTAAGGGTTCACTGGCGTCAGGGTTGTCGGGGGGTATGTTGTTGTCGGTGACATGCCGCCAGGCTTTGATAAGGTTCTTTTTTTGCTGGGCTTGCATGAGCATGGATCTGGCTGGAAGTGTGCGACGGTAGCTGAAATGATTGTCAGTGGTGCTAAGTCGGTATCTTCCCCAGCCAAAGGCGGTAAGTTGGCCAATGCCGGTATATTGCCCAAGAATAAGTCTTTGTAGTGTGATTGTTGGAAAGTTAGGGGGGAGCTCGAGTGTGATGTTGCCGCTGATTCCTCCCATGACATGTTCTTTACCCAGTTTGTCGGTGTAGTGGTTGTCGGTCCAGAAGAGGTGTTTGTAGCTACTGGCAACCCCTTCAACGGCCTGGCGAGGTTGGTATTGGCGATTGTCACGATGGCGGATGAGGTTGCAGAGTTGGTCGTGGATGCGGGAGAAGAGCAGATTTGCATTGATGTCATTGGCATCTCTACAAAAACGGGTTTCGCCGCGACTTTTGCCGCGTTGTTCTTTTTCTTTTAGCAACCGGCCAGGGCTGAGCCACTGCCAGTAGAGAATATGTTCGTTTTGCCAAAGTTCGGTTTCATCACAGAGGTCGTCATGGGTATAAGGGGTGAGTTGGCTGCTATGCTGCACTTCTTGTTCACTGAAGGCATCGTTTAGGCACACTAGCCTTAGGTTGTCCCGGAAAGGTAGCTCGATGCCTTTCCGATTGGCGCTACGTGGTAGATCGCTGAGTTTATCTATGAGTGTTTGTAATATAGGGTCACTGTTGGCGAGGCCGATGATGTTGAATCGATAGTAGTCACCGGGTCTGTAGTAGACTCGTCCAGATTCCGGAGTGTCGATACGTATGTGTTGGTCGTATGTGTTTTCCCCAACAAGTAAGTATTTTAAAAAGGCAGTCAGGGCGGCCTGATGAAATATGCTGGGGTGGCTGGTGCCGATAAACTCAAGCGTTACAACCACGCTTTTAATTGGTAGCAGCGCTCTTAATGGTAGGGTGTTGGCGTCTTGTTGATCAATCATATTTTTATTATCAATTTAGATTCAACCCCTGGTTTTGGAGATAACACTTTTAATGGAAAAGTTCATCTCTTAGCAATGGCTTCGTTCAATAGTAATATTAAAACTGATATTGCAGTAGAATTAAGACTTAATATAAGTTTGTTGAATAATTTACTATAGATGGATAATTTCTGCTTTGACTTTACTCAATAAGTTATCAGATGATATATCATCCAGAATACACGTCTGTCTGATATCAAATCAGATAGTAGCAAACATAACCCCATTGCTGGATAGTCGTTTCAGACCTTCAATGGCTTATCTAGTTTGTTCCCCTGAGCACCAAGATGTAATGGAAAATCTGTGTAGTGTTTTTGATAAGTATGCTGTGCCGTATGAAATACTTTCTATTAAATCTCCTTGGGACATAGAACATGTCAGAGATGAGCTAATGAGGTGTTTAGATGGGATTGACACTACAAATATAGCTCTTAATATTTCAGGAGGCACCAAGGCGATGTCTCTGGCTGCCCACGAGGTATTTCTTGCTTATGACAAACCTATATTCTACGTACATCCAGAATCAGACCATGTTATGTGGCTTCATCCAATTAGTCAGAAGGGATTCGATCTTGAAGATCAACTTCGACTTCCTGATTTTCTTTCTGCGATGGGAACTAAAATCAGACAACACGGCAATCGAAACAAAATTTCAGAGAGCCGCCGACAAGGCACGAATGAAATTATCAAAAACATATCACGTTATACTAAGCCTCTTAGCGCTTTGAACTGGCTGGCAGGTGAATCAAAAAGAACACTTCTGTCTCCCGAGCTTAATAATGACCAAGATCAATACAATGACATTCTAAATTTAATATCATTATTTGACGATATGGGGCATTGTAAACTGGAAGAAAATTCAATTCGTTTTACCAGTGACGATTCCCGTTTTTACTGCAATGGCGGCTGGCTAGAGGAACATGTTTATGGTGTCGTCCACAAATTAATGGAGAAATATCCCATTCAGGATATCCAACAAGGCCTGGAAATAGAGCGTACTGGAAATCGAGGCACCCCGGTTGTCAATGAACTTGACGTTGCTTTTCTATCAAATAATAAATTCTTCCTGGTCGAGTGCAAAACACGTAAGTTTCCCCGTTTTCCCGATGAAGATGGGCCTGGTGCAGAATCGATTTATAAGCTGGACTCACTCGTAGATCTACTTGCTGGAACTCAAGGAAAAGGCATGCTTGTTAGTTACCTTCCACTTTCGAAATGGGATCACCAACGCGCCGCTGATCTTGGTATAGCGACATGTGTAGGCCATCAGATTCAGGAGTTGCCAAATATTATTAAGCGTTGGATTGAAGGTAATCTTGCGTAAATTGCTGAAACATAGTTATCTATTTTCAGAACCGGCGTTTTCAGCGGACACTATTGATCATAAATTGTCTTTTTTGGACCACTGAGTGTTGTGCCCCGGCAGTGCAGTGAATCTTCCTCTGTACCAGATCTCAGTCAGTCAGGCTGTACACCATAGTATATTAGTCACATCCTCTTTTTTTTTGGTTTTCTATGCCTACATATTTCATTTGTAAAAATATGGTAAATTATCAATATAAATACTAAAAATCGATATGAACGGGGGTAAAGCATATGGATTTATCAATGCCTAGATTAAATGTTTACATCAAAAGTTCTCTAACAAGAACTGGGCTGATTGTTTTATTTTTAATACTTTCCTTTACGACTCAGGCGTCAAGTGGCCCGAGTCTTAATCAACTTAGCAAATCACTCAATTCAACCTGGAATACCCTGCTAAAAATCACAAACTGTGACCTTAAATCTCCGCAGGATTCGTTATGCATACAAAAATATCACGGCGAAACTATAGTTGTTAAATTATTTGGCCAGTCAGTTAATGCTTTAATCCTTTTTGAATCATTCACCACGCCTGATATATCAGGATCTGTTATCACACAACAATCCGGTTTTTTGATTGGCCCGATCAATAGCTTTGGCTACAAAGTTATACAGGAACAGATATCACACAGGTCAGACCATAAACGTCAAATTATGAATAATGGACTAAAGGTCGTTGCCCATTCGGTTACTGATGAAAATATCAGCCCTCAGGGAATTGAGTTGAATAAAGGTCAGCGTTGGCTAGATAACAAAAATGGTCCATGGATATATCATTGGAGTTCATTAGCTGAAGTTCATGAAGTTCTTAAAGAATTAGAACAGTATTTGAACAGTAATTATGGAAAATAAATATGAGTGATAAGACAAATCCAATCGACAGTTACATCCCCACCCCTGGAGTAGTTGATGATGAAGGTCTGTTAGTTGGGTGGTCACTTGAACATGAGAATAAAAACAAAAAATCCAAACCTGTCGGCTTTGTATATGACTCTAAACAGAAAGATCTACCTGAAACCTTAAAGCCTATATTGCACAAAGGCCCGGGGCATTTAATGACAATCGCCTCTACCGGGGCAGGAAAAGGTGTCGGTTGCATCATACCTGCTTTATTGCGCCATAAGGGCCCAGTAGTAGTTATAGACCCGAAAGGCGAAAACTATGCTGTAACAGCAAGAGCACGTCGTGAAATGGGCCAGCAGGTAGTCTTACTGGACCCATTTCAGGTTGCTGGTGAATCTGAATCAGACTGTCTTAATCCTCTCGATTTGATACTAAAGTTTGAAGGTGGCGAAATTGAACAGTGTAAGATGTTGGCTGAAATGATCGTTAAGCCAAATAAATCTAACATAGATCCATTTTGGGATAGTAGAGCCAAACAATTTATCACCGCATTAATATTGTATATAGCAGAAAGCTCCCCACCTGCTTTACAAAATCTAACCGAGCTAAGGTACCTATTAAACCAAACCAAGAATGAATTTGAGACTGTCATCAAACTCATGGCTAAGTCTAAAATGCCGGAATGCCGGCTTGCTGCTAAGTCTATTGCCTCAACTGAACCCAAAGTATTAGCATCTATTCTCTCAACAGCGCAGTATCATACTGATTTCATGGCAGGCAGCTTAATATCAGCTGCCACTGCCAGAACATCATTTGATCTTGAAGATGTAATTTTGGGCAAACCTTTGTCCATATACATCGTGATACCACCCGATAAAATAGACACCAGTTCGCAACTCATTCGTTTATGGATAGGAACTCTGTTTAATCTGATCATGATGCGCAGTCATGCACCCGAGGAAAGGACTCTATTCATTCTCGATGAAGCTGCCCAGTTAGGCCACATGAGCCTACTGACCAAAGCAATTACTCTATTAAGGGGTTATGGTTTGCAGACTTGGAGCTTCTGGCAAGATTTAAGTCAACTTTCTACACTTTATCCTAACTGGGAGACCCTCTATAACAACTGTCGGATACATCAGAACTTTGGTATTACCAATGCGAAAATTTCCAAAGAAGTCTCGCAACTGACTGATTATCCATTCCATCGAGAAATACTAAAGTTGGATAATGATGAAATGTTATTACAGGTTGCCGGTGATGAAGTTGTAATCGCTCAGCGCCCTAATTATCTTACCGATTCACTATTCAAAGGTCAGATAGACGTCAATCCATTCCATACAAAAGATGATGACGAAGACTTGACTCCTCAGAAAATCCAGCGACGTTATAAACGCCGAATGACTCGAAAGATCTCAAATATTTCAGAAACAGAAGACCTGATTCAACAATTAAAAGATGCCATAAAGTCAGCTAATGATGCTGCTGAAGAAGCTCGTGAAGCCAAACGAAAACTGGAAAAGTTGTGGGAAAATCAAAAATCAAAAGACACAAGTACCTCACTCAATCTGATAAAAAATAAACCGAAGGAAGAAAGTGAAGAAGGTGAGCCATGGACGAATTTGTAAGCTTAGATACAAACTCACAAAAAAGCAGCAAACATGCATTCGATAACTAAAGTTTTTCTGCAGTTGAGTGGGTCAGTAATTTATGAAATTATCTGATTTATACTCTTCTGTACTTATATTAGTTTAAGTCCCGTAGTATTTCGTGAGTACGAGCGTCAAATATTGGTATTACAAAGGTCTGAAGTGATCCAGGATCGATATCTTATCGATTTAAGAATCGGCAGCACGTTCTGCCTGTTTCTTTTTCCATATTTCCTCTTCAGCGGTTTCTTGTTTGATGGCAATCCATTTCTTAAATTGTAATAACTCTTCTTCTGATAGAGTATCCATTTCCGGTTTCACATCACCACCCTTAAGTTTTTTAGCTAGGAGAAATGTGAATTTCTGCTCTAATGTCATTTTTACACTCATAAATTAACAGCGCCCTGGTGGATGTTTTTCTAGGCAGAATTGAATCTATCGTTATGTTTCCGATGTTCGATTATACCCAATAAATCCCTAGTGCCACTAGGTCAACTATATATTGCTGTGTAACCATTGAGAAACATAATAAGGCACCCGCGCCCTACATCTGGACCAAGTCAGCAGCTGACATTCTGGAAAAAGTGAAACGTGGTAGAGAGAAACTTGATAAGTTACAAACTATTTGACGAGGTACACTAGAATATTTCGTTTGATGCTTCTTCAACATTAGCATCAATTCAATCCCACGCTAGTGGCCAGGGATAGAGGGATTGAAACGATAAATCCCCTTATTTTGCAAGACTGATATTGGCGATTGATCCTGTGGTTTACTCACTCGCGTCCTTACGGTAAATTGGCATAGATTCGGCCTTGTTTTGAAGAGTAAGACCAATGACAGCCAAGGTATCAATATGATTCAAAATGCCGGAGATTATACCAACCACAGTATAGGCCACGAACACGCGCACGCGCACGCGCACGCTCATGATCATGCCCACCGCTCAGCCCCACGACTGAATCCCTACGCCATTTTGGCAAGCGAGATCGCTCAGCAGCCGATGGATGACTGGATGGCCGAGCTTGAAATTCGATCCAGAGCGTTGGGTTTGTATGAATGCCTGTTTCCATATTCAAGCAGTAAAGAGAACTCCCGAAACCAAAAGAAAGGGAGCGATGAAGATGAGCTTGCCAACAGGATAGCATCGGCAGAACAGGAACCCGAAGAGGCATTGGAAGGAGTGGGATTCAGTATCGGGTCGATTCTGCACCGCAACAGGCTTGTCAGTCTTACGAAGGAAGAGCAAACCTTTTTAGGGCAGCTCGCCCATTCTCTCATCGATCCCTTTAGAGATGACAAAGACGCCTACACGTATTTTGATAATGAAAGTACCAATTCGCAGGGCCCCGATTATGGGCGCCTGACATATACAACGGTAGAACTTGCTGAGGTGCTGGATGTTACCCCTGAGCGTGCCGAGGCGATTCGCACTGTGCTCGCTTCGCGTCTTCTCCCCATTGGCCTTGGCTGGCGCTCAAGGTATGAATACCACTGTTTTCTGGCCACCTATCTTTTTAACTGTGATACCAGCGCGTTCAACGCCGAGGAGAAGGAAGGTTATTTGACCTTCAGGCTGAAGCAACAAATCGAGGAAAGGCTGGGAGAAGAATCGGCTAGTCTGTGGAAACTGCTCGAGCAGTTTACCCGCTATCAACTCGATCGATATCATAACCTTGGCATTGAGCCCCGCACTCCCAGAAGTGCCTCGCGTTTGGCTAAGCTGTTGGCTTGTACGGTACCCATGGCGCATCACCTCATCGAACTGCATCGCCAGTTACCCCATACGCCCCTGGAAGACATGATCTTATTCGAAACATATAAGAGAACGAGGCGCAACTCATCGTCTGCGGCGGGTACGCCCGAGGCGCGTCTGGTATGGAGTGAACGTGATGGGCGCTATTACTGTCAATGGGTGTCACGCATGTCCGATCGGATTGCCAGTTTGCAGAACCCCGGCACCCAGGCCCATATGAAAGCGCTAGGAGTATTGTCCCAGTTAAATATCGAGGAACAAATGAGCGGTGAAGAGGTGCAGACACAGGCCATGCAATTGGATCCTTCGCTCGATAAGGACAGTGTCTCCGAGGTGACTGACCGCTACCTAGCCTCCATGGGCTACAGTGATCTGGTAAACGAAACCTCCGAAATTGAGGTAAGCATACAGGGCAGGGGAGCAAAAAAAACAAAGACGGCAAAATTGCTGAAGAGCATCAAGCGACTGAATGCACTACATGCTATTTATAACAGCTTGATGGAGTCGTTCGAGTTTAAGCCGCAACTGATCGAATACGTGGCCAATTACCAGCAAGATTTTCTAGACGACGGTCGCCCCGAAACACTAAAACCATTGACCAAGGCTCAGGTAGTACGGGCATTGGGCTTCGAGTCCAGTGGTGGGAATGGAAATAAACAAACCCTCAGCCAAAAAGAACGAGGGAAAATGAATACGGGGCGTCGCCTGGAGCGCTATATGAAATGCCTATGGATAGAATTGCCAGATGGTCACCCCATTGCTTTGGAGAGTCTCATCCCGGGCTGCTCCGGTGTGCAGGACACAGCAAAAACCCCTATATCTTCGGTGGCTGTGAAAGAATACCTAAGGAAGATAGTTAACAATGAATCAGCCGAGGCGCCTTACAGTGACCAGAAGCTCGTTAAGCTGCTTTATGAGCGTTTCGGTGTCTGCATTGCACGGAAAACCGTAGCCAAGTACCGTGAGGCTATTGATATACCCAATAGCCAGAGGCGGCGGATCATCCAGATGATTAATAATGAAAATGCCACTGGTTAAACTTGCACTAATGAATGTGGTGGCACTGGGTGCAATGTTTTTTGTGCGCACTTTTTTTCTGCGAGCATTGATGCCCCATTGCAGGCTTGGGATCTGTTCTATAGTGTATTTGGGGTTATTTATGCCATCATCATCGGCTTTATACTTGCCGAGCTGCTGACACGTTTTTATAGGTTGATGTCATGCATTGGTGATGAGTTGAACGCTGTTGAAGATGTTCGGGACTTTTTGGTTTACGTGGATGAGAATAATGAGGTAAAAAAAGATATAAAAGTATCGTTATTCAATTATCTCGGTGTCGTGATTGATCAAGAATGGGATGCCATGAAGAGAAGCTGTAGTAGCTTTGACTCTGATACTTCATCAGAGCTGTACCGGGTAATGGAGTCTGTCGAAAATATTAAGGTGATAGATCAGAGCGATGGCGTTTCACTAAGCGCAATCATTGGGAAAAATATCTGATATCACGTCATTTAAAACTGAGAGATTCGAGCGTTCCCGTCATAGGTTATCGTTACCACTTCATGTGTTCACTGTTTTTATGTCATTTATGTTGGTGGCTGGTTTTATTCTTATAGGGGTTCAAATTGTTTGGGTATTTACTCTATATAGTGATTGATGACCTCAATTACCCATATACCGGGATATGGAATATTACGGACACCCCCCTTCCGGAAAGTCCAAGAACGGTTTCGGAAATATACAGATGATGGGATGGTGGAATACAATGTATGATCAATAGATTATTTGGATGATGAGTAAGTTGTTGTGAATGTTTTGGCTCGTATAGTTTTTTATTTGCGGTGATCACGGGGGTGTCGGCTCTTGAATAAAAAATACGGTGACTTCATTGGTGGAGATTTAGAATAATGAAAAAGCATTAAGTAATTTGATTCACTAGTGTCCCGTTAACTTTCACCAAAACACCGCCTGTTTAACATTGCCACCTGGGTTGATAGGTGGATCACCTCGTAAGAATGAAAATAGCTCGCGTTTTTCAAATAGATTAATCTGAAATAGGCGAAGTATCTGCTGCATACTTTTTTCAACCTTTGACTGAAATTTAATGAACGCAATGAGTAAATATGCGCACATTGCAATCCAAATCTGAGTCATCACCGCATTTCTTGTCGTGCCGACAAAACGTTTAATCTTCAGGTTCTGTTTGATCCATTTGAAAAATAACTCAATCTGCCAACGCGATTTATAGATTTGGGCAAGAGTGTTTGCCGCCAACGTGAAGTTGTTAGTCAAGAAGATATAACGCCTGCCCGTCTCAGGGCATCGATAACCAATCCGCCGGATTGGAACAGAGCATTTTTTCTGTGTCTGGACACCGGTAAACACAATCGTCTGATCACTAGTGACGCCCTGTTTTTTGCTGACTTCACGGCGCTCTACAATACGGTATCGAATGTGTCGCTTTTCTAAAGATTAGAGTCAATATGAATCTTACACTCATGCCCATAGCGCACCAATCGGCACAGCAAAGAGCCTATCACCAAATGCTGTGGTGTGATCGCCATCATAGAGCAGGATACCCAGTTTAAATCTCTCACCAGTGATGTTTTGAAAGCGTTTAAGCCCGGAAAAATCCTTGGCATTCAAGGTGGCCGCCGCTTTTACTTCCACGGCGAAACAGTCTCCTATACCATTCTCAATAATGATATCGACCTCTACTTTGTCCTTGTCCCGGTAATGAAAGAAGTGCAATGGTTCGTCGAGCCATGTCGCCTGCTTGCGCAGTTCGTTATAGACAAAGGACTCCAGCAATAGTCCAAAATCTGCCGGGTGTTGTATCAATCGTTCTCGAGTAACTCCTCGGATGGCGCACATCATTCCCGTGTCGATAGAGTGCATTTTGGGTGTTTTGATGAGTCGTTTGTACTCGTTGGAATGCCATGCTGGAAGTTGCTCCACCAGAAACAATTGTTCCAGTAACGCCAAATATTTCTTAATAGTAGGACGGTCAAGCCCTACTTTATTGCTCAAATCGCTAATGTTAATCAATTTCCCCGCATAGAAGGCTGTGAGCTTGAGTAGCTTGGTCATCAGTTCGGGATGGTCGATATGCGTTAGATCCTGGATATCTCGCTGAATCAAGGTACTGGTGTATTGCTGATACCAAGCCGTACTGCGTCGTTCACTTGAACGTTGCAGTGGCTCTGGAAAGCAGCCAGTGACAATACGCTGTAGCAGATGATCCCTAAGACGAGTCTCCTTAGTTTGAGGAGGCTCCTGTGACAGCATTTTGCTCAAAAATGTGGGAGGGCGGCTTTGGATTTCACATTCCGAAAGCGGGGTTAAGCGCACGGACTCCATACGACCGGCTAAGGAGTCTGATAATCGTGGCAAGAGCAAAGCATTGGCTGAACCTGTTAGCAAAAAGCGACCGGGCTGCCGGTTCTCATCCACGGATTGTTTGATCGAAACGAACAGCTCAGGCAACCGCTGTACTTCATCCAGCACAATCTGCTTTGGCGGTAGATTGCGAATAAACCCCACCGGGTCGGCTTTGGCAATCTCAAGCTGTGCCTGATCGTCCAGGGT
>Ga0316209_1001385_pt1 | contig 25691 bp, 24 predicted proteins | sample 6monopyrite_MG_FD_204945 | JGI IMG/M metagenome (GOLD analysis project Ga0316209, IMG submission 204945) | Microbial mat bacterial communities from mineral coupon in-situ incubated in ocean water Damariscotta River, Maine, United States -... | ecosystem: Environmental > Aquatic > Marine >...
GAGGAAGAAATGACCAACGTTGGGTTTCTGCGAACACAAATAGAGCTCATAGATCATTGTTTTTCGGAGGATGAAGTTTCCGAAATATGGATCACCTTTCCCGACCCTCAGATAAAATATAAACGGATCAAACACAGACTTACCAATAAAGAGTTTTTAGATAAGTACAGATCCATTCTTAAAACTTCAGGAACGATCAATTTAAAGACGGACAGTGAATTTATGCATGGGTATACTCTGGGGTTATTACAGGGACTAAACGAGGAGATTCTCTATGCGCATCACGATGTTTACGGTAGTGATGGAGTTCCCAAAGAAGTAACTGAAATTCAAACGTTTTATGAAAAGCAATATCTAGAAATTGATAAGAAAATCACGTATATCAAGTTTCAATTACGTTCCAAATAAAAGTGTATCTTCACGATTAAAACCAACCAAATGTCCTTTTTCTTAAACATCCTTATTGGTTTTCTAGCAGCTTTAATTGGTGTGATCCCTCCCGGATTACTCAATATGTCCGCTGCAAAGATTAGCATTAAACAGGGAAGAAAGTCCGCTTTATTATTCTCTGGTGGGGTGGTTTTGGTTGTTTGTATTCAAACATTTATTGCGCTTCTTTTTGCGCGATATCTCGATATGCACCCGGAAGTAGTCGATATGTTGCAAAAGGTCGCATTAGGAATATTTTTATGCATAACCATTTACTTTTTCTTTATCGCTAAGGATACGCGAAGACAGGTTGGAGATAAGGCGCAGCATTCAAAAACGAATCGGTTTTTCTATGGAATGTTACTAGCTATTCTCAATCTTTTACCATTGCCTTATTGGGTTTATATTAGTGTCACTTTTTCGGCCTTTGGCTGGTTTAGTTTCGATCAGCCGGATCTCTGGGCCGCTGTGGTAGGCTCTGGTGCAGGTACATTTGCAATGTTGGTGGTTTATATTCAATTCTTCAGAAAAAAAGATCAAAACAAAGTTGTTAAATTCAACTTGAATTATGCAATCGGAATTATAACTGCGGTAATATCAATTATTACGTTAGTAAAGATTTTAAAAGCTTTTTAATGGCAGAAGACGGATTTTTCCAGAAGGTATATCGAGTCGCTAGACAAATTCCATACGGTAGAGTTACTAGCTATGGTGCTATTGCAAAGTATATTGGCGCTGCTGGTAGTGCTCGTATGGTTGGGTGGGCAATGAATGGTGCTGGGAAATACCCTGATGTCCCTGCGCATCGCGTGGTAAATAGAAAAGGTCTTCTTACTGGTAAACATCATTTTCAAGGAACTAATTTAATGCAGCAATTGTTAGAAAGCGAAGGCATTGAAGTATTAGAGAATCAGATTCAAAAATTGGATTCTATTTTTTGGGACCCTGGGAAAGAACTCCCTGCTTTCTAGCTTTAGATTTCAGTATTCTTGCCTTTATCGCGCTATCAATCATTTCAATGAACTTCCTTTTCAATTCGAGTTTCGAGCGTTATATTTGCACTTTAGATTTAATCTAAATAAAAAGCGAAGAAAAAGAATGAAATTCAGCAAACAAGATATACTTAAAGCTCTCGAAAACATAACAATAGCTGGAGAGGGTAACAATATGGTCGAAAGTGGAGCCGTCAAGAACGTAATCACTTTTGCAAACGAAGTAATAATTGATGTCACTATCGGTACGCCGGCGATGCATATTAAAAAAAGAGCCGAGTCCGATATTATAGCTGCGATTAAGGAAAACGTGTCTCCAGATGCCGATGTAAAAGTAAACATCAAAGTAGATGCTCCACAAAAACCTGAAAACCCCAATCTAATTAAAGGAAAGGCTATTCCAGGTATAAAGAATATTGTGGCGGTAGCGTCTGGTAAAGGAGGTGTTGGAAAATCTACTGTAACTGCTAATCTTGCTGTTACGCTTGCGAAAATGGGATTTAAAGTAGGAGTCTTAGATGCCGATATTTATGGGCCTAGTATGCCTTTAATGTTCGATGTTTTTAATGAGCGTCCTCTTTCGATTAATGTCGATGGTAAAAGCAAAATGAAACCGGTAGAAAATTACGGTGTTAAAGTACTTTCTATTGGATTTTTTACGAAACCGAATCAAGCTGTTATTTGGCGTGGTCCAATGGCGGCGAAAGCATTAAATCAGTTAATTTTTGATGCTGCTTGGGGTGAATTAGATTTTATGCTGTTGGATCTTCCTCCAGGAACAGGTGATATTCATTTAAGCCTTATGCAATCGCTTCCAATCACTGGAGCCGTGGTTGTGAGCACACCTCAAACCGTTGCTTTGGCCGATGCCCGCAAAGGGGTTGCCATGTTTCAACAGGAAAACATACAAGTACCTGTTCTAGGGGTAATCGAGAATATGGCGTATTTTACTCCGGAGGAATTACCTAACAATAAATACTATATCTTCGGAAAAGAAGGGGCTCGCAATCTGGCGGAAGACATTGAAATACCATTTTTGGGAGAAATTCCATTGGTACAAGGAATACGTGAAGCAGGAGATGTAGGTCATCCAGCGGCATTGCAGACAGCTACACCTGTAGAGGCAGCTTTCGAAGCCGTGACCAAGCGAGTGGTAGAAGAAACCGTTCGTAGAAATGATGATCTACCACCTACAGAAGCAATAAAAATCACCACAATGGCAGGCTGTAGTGCCGTAAAAAAATAATATGACAGTACAAGAGTTACATACCAAAGTAGAGGCCGCACTCGAAGAGATTAGACCATTTCTTCAAAGTGATGGTGGCGACATTTCGTTGTTGTCCATCGATAAAGCTGGAAAAATTGTAAAAGTTCAACTGCAAGGGGCTTGTGTTGGTTGTAGTGTCAACCAAATGACATTAAAAAGCGGTGTAGAAATGACCATTAAAAAACATGCACCTCAAATTGAACAGGTAATTAATGTGGAGTAAATTGATAATTGTCATCGCGCATGAATAATGCTTCGATTAATTTAGCACCTTATTAACCCTATCATACCTATGATAAAAACCGATATTCTAATAATTGGTGCCGGCCCAACAGGATTATTTACCGTTTTTGAGGCTGGCTTGTTAAAACTAAAATGTCATCTTATTGACGCACTGCCACAACCAGGAGGACAGTGTGCCGAAATATATCCTAAAAAACCTATTTACGATATTCCGGCTTTTCCCGAAATTCTTGCTGGGGATCTAGTCGATAACCTTATGAAACAAATCGAACCGTTTCAACCTTCGTTTACCTTAGGAGAACGGGCAGAAACTATCGAAAAGCAAGAAGACGGAAGCTTTATAGTCACTACCAATAAGGGAACACAACATCAAGCGCCTATCGTAGCTATTGCTGGTGGGTTAGGAAGTTTTGAGCCTAGAAAACCACCAATCCCAAATCTCGAAAATTATGAAGATAATGGTGTTGAGTATATTATTCGAGATCCAGAATTGTATCGAGATAAAAAAGTAGTGATTGCTGGTGGGGGCGATAGTGCATTAGATTGGTGTATTTTTTTAACGGAAGTCGCAAGTAGTGTAACGCTTATCCATAGAAGAAATGAATTTAGAGGAGCTCTAGATTCTGTCGAAAAGGTACAGGAATTAAAGAATCAAGGAAAGATTGAACTTATTACACCTGCCGAAGTAAAGGATATCATTGGTGAAGATAGTGTAGAGGGAGTGATAGTTAAAAAAGGAGAAGATACCATTCGATTGAGTTGTGATCATTTTATTCCTCTGTTTGGTCTAGCGCCGAAATTGGGTCCAATAGCGGATTGGGGGCTGGAGATAGAAAAGAACGCTATTAAAGTAGATAACACCTTAGATTATCAAACCAATATACCAGGTATTTATGCCATTGGTGATGTCAATACATATCCGGGTAAATTGAAATTGATATTATGTGGTTTTCATGAAGCAACATTGATGTGTCAAAGTGCATATCAACGTATTTTTCCAGACAAGCGTTATGTAATGAAATATACGACGGTTGGTGGAGTAGAAGGTTTTGATGGTAGTAAGAAGGAAGCACCAAAGGCTGTTGTAAAAACAATTGAGTAATGGAACAAGACATTACCATATATATTACTGATAGAGAAGGCGAAAAACATGAAATACTTGCGCCTACCGATATGAATATGAACCTGATGGAAGTGGTTCGTTCTTATGAACTAGCTCCAGAAGGAACTATTGGTATTTGTGGAGGTATGGCCATGTGCGCATCTTGTCAATGTTACATAGAAAGTGATCATGATCTTCTAGAGAAAAATGATGATGAAGAAGCAATGTTGGCAGAAGCCTTTTATGTGAAAGATAATTCCAGATTGGGTTGTCAAATTCATATCCATAATAATTTGGAAGGCCTGGAAATCACTCTTGCTCCGGAAGAGTAGCTTTTTTCTTACAAAAAATAAAATCATATATTTGGCTACAAGCCAGCCAACTACGTATGATGTATTTCTCCAAAATATTAACCGTGCTACTTTTTGTGCTAGGAACTTCTCTTTTTGGACAAGAGTTAACTATCATCGACAGTCTACAACGTCAAGTTAAGTTAGAAAAAACAAGTGAAGCTAAAGCGAAATTGTACAATACCATCGGGTTCGAATATTACAAAACTCAGATATACTTTGATAGCGCTTTCTTCTATACCGAAAAAGCCTACGAAATTGCGAAAGATCATAATTTGGAAGGGTTGCAAGCCCATTCACTTTTTAATTTAGGAAGTATTCATTCTACTATTAATGAGTTTGAAGCGTCTATCTCATATTATCAAAAAGCCCGTATTGTAATTGAGAATTTGGGTTTACAAGGTTCTTTAAATAGTGTGTTAAACAATATTGGAGGGGCGTATTTTGAATTAGCACAATACGATACGGCAATATCCTATTATAAGCAGGCATTAAGTATTGCTAAACAGCTAGATGATCCCGAAAGTATAGGTGTAGATTACATGAATATTGGGGAAGCTTATTTAAAAAAAGGGCAACTTGATGAATCCAAAAAGAATTTAGAGCTAGCATTAGCTACTATAGAATCTATTCCGTTTGATCCTCCAACAGTTCATTTATTTTATGCACGTACTTTGCAGGCATTAAATGAAGTTGAAAAGGCTAAAGATGAAGGTCATAAGTCTTTAGAACTGGCCGAACAGGAAGGCGATAAATATTATATTTCAGAGAGCAGCTTATTATTGTCAAACTTATACGAAGCACAAGGTGATTTTGAGAATGCTTTTCAATATCACAAGCAGCATGTAACCAACCTAAACAGTCTCAACCTTGCGAAAGAAATGAATGAGATTGAAAAGCTGAAACTGAATTTTGAGTTAAATAAACAACAGGAAACTTTGGCTTATTTATCTCAAAAAAATAAATATCTAAATATCATTTTTGTTCTTATAGGTGTTGGCTTATTGTTACTGGTCGTTCTAATTTTTAGACAAAGAAAAATAGTGCGTATGACTAAGAATATTCACGACATTCAAAAACGTCTTGTAGGGAATGAACTCGATGAGCGCGAATGGCGGGCAGAAAATCCTAATGCTTCTAGTTTCGACGCTTCACTTTAAAGGTAATTATACTAGTTCTTCGCAGGTAGTTTCAGATTCAAAAAATATATTGTTTATTTTTAAGGAATGGTTCTCACATTTCCGTTATCCTTCCCAAATTTTAATTTATACAGTACTCCTCTGTTGGTGCTGGTTTTGCAGGGACTAATATTTTCGTTTCTCTTGTTCGGAAAGTACATAAAGACTAAGGATATATCGTATGCTATTTTAGGATTGATATTATTAATTACGTGCTACCACAGAACAACCTACACCATTGGTTTTATGGATTGGTACGACACATACCGAAATACGAAAATCAACTATTATTTAATCAACCTTGGCTTCATCGTTGTTCCTCTGGTTTATTTATATGTTAGAAGTATTACAAGTTCCGATTTTAAGTTGAAGCGGAAACATCTTTGGCACTTTCTTCCTGGTATAATTTACATTGTTATTAAGCTTGTAATTTTAGTTTATGATGCCAATCAACCAGGTTTTAAAGAGACTCAAAACGGATACTTAGTTCAAAACTTTCAATGGAAGTACGTCGATCCGTTTCAAAGTGTGTTATCCTACATTCAGATTATCATTTATCTCGTACTTAGTTTGCAGTTGTATTTTAATTATAGAAGAAATATCCAACAGTATTTTTCAAATATGTATCAGTTAGAATTGAATTGGATGCGAGGATTTTTATTCGTTTATGCTGCATTATTTCTTTATGATATTGGGCAAACAATGGTCAACCTGACTATCACCGAACTCAGTTGGACTCAAAAATGGTGGTTGCATTTCTTTAATGCCTTGGCCATTATTTATATTGGTGTGAAAGGATACTTTACCAATACCGATCGCCTCAAAGGCCTAGAGTTTGATGGAAATACAACCATAGGGTCAGTGGCGTTCACTGGCGAAAATTCGGAAAACGAGATTGTGTTACCTGCTGAAGTAAAAGATCTCGCGGAGAAGATTGAACAATATTTTCAAATAGAAAAACCTCATTTGGACCCCGATTTAAATCTAATTTCATTGTCCAAAACACTAAAAGCAAATCGCGCCGATATATCAGAAGCAATAAATTCCGGCCTAGGAAAGAATTTCAATGATTATGTAAACCATTATCGCGTTCAAGAAGTAAAAAAGATGCTTCTGGAAGGAAAACAACAACAGTTGTCATTACTTGGAATTGCGCTTGAATGTGGATTTAATAGTAAAGCCACCTTTAATCGTGTGTTTAAGAAAATGACAGGGCAGTCTCCTAGTCAATTTGTTTCTACTCTTTAATTTTTAATATCATTTGGGACGGCTCAAATCGTATTTGAGACGACTCAGTACCTTTTGAAGCGTACACCTTGTGTTTGTTTGGCACTTTTGTGCTGTTGAACTTTTAAAACATACACAATGAAAACGATTTTAAATAAATTTAATAAACCTGTAGTCCAATCAAGTTGGATGGCCACTATCTTATTAGCGATTCCAAGATTTATATGTGGAGCTTTACTTGCCTTTAGTTTTGGGTCGGATAAATTTGGAATGCCTTGGTCTCCCTCCGATAGCGAATTTGGACTTTTCGAAGTAGCGGCTTGGTTTCCTGAAGACGTAGCTACTTTCGGTGGAATATTCGCGTTAGCGCCAGTTCTTTTTGCCTGGCTCGGAGCAGCTAGTGAAGCCGTTGGCGGACTCTTTTTAATGCTCGGTTATAAGACTAGGACTGCCTCTTTGTTTATTGCCTGTACGATGTTAGTTGCTATTTTCTTTCAGAAATGGGACCAAGGTGTTTGGGGAATGCTTCCGGCATTAGGGTTTTTATGGGTGGCTTTACAGGGCTTAGTTTTAGGTTCTGGAAAATTAGGATTGGATGCTGTCAAAATTAAAAGGAACTCTTTTAAATGGAAGGCCTCAAAAACGAAAGCACCTGCACAAACAATTACCTTTTTATTAATTTTCCTTAGTGCGACTGTAACGGGTCAAATAAAAGGAAATGGCAAACTTAATACCGATCGATTTTCGGTAGAGTCGATCACGACATTTGAACTTAATATGTATGCAGATGTTACGTTAGACGCATCACTGCCTTCAGAGATTGTTGTCACGGCTGAATCTAATTTAATAGATCAAATAGATTTTGAAGTAGTTGATGGAAAACTCAACCTGACACAAAAAGAGTGGATTCAGCCTTCAGAACCTATTAAAATTATCGTTGGTGTACCCAATATAGAACAAGTAACCTTAGGTTCACATGAAACACTTACCATTCGAAATCTCGATCAAAAAACAATTGCGCTAACCGCTTTAATAGGAGAAATTAGGGCCTATGGAACGGTTGAGGTTGCGAATATCAATGCAGAAAATGGATTTGTAAATACAAAAGAACTGTTAGTTCAAACATCTAGGCTTAACGTTTGGGGACGTGGTAAGGCATCTATAAATGCCTCAGATGAAGTTTTAGGGGAAATGAGTAAAGACGCGAAGATTTCTTTTGTTCAAACACCTAAAAAAGTGGCGAACGCTATTAAAAATAGAATGGAAAAGAAGGAGAGTGCGACTTACGCGGATGCCGATTACATTACTTTGAAAATTAAAAACAACTCATGGAACCGTAATCATTTTGAAGTACGTGGGCCAAAAAAAGATGGTGGTCATTTTGGTTATGGTTTTCCGATGATGCCAGGAGCCACTAAAAAAGAACGTTGGACGGTAGGTACCAAAGTGTATAAAAAAAGTAAACTGGGACTGCGTAAACTATTAGTCACAATTACCGCAGATGATGCAGGTAAAACTATACAACTCTTTGAATAATGAAATCAATTATTGGTAAATTAAAAAAGTACTTAAACCAATCTAATACCAATTTGATTGTGGCAGGTGGAGCTGTGGTCATAAGTGCATGCGCTCTTTTTATTTCAATTCAAGAAGTACATATTATGCGTATCCAACAAAAAGCAACCATGTATCCATATTTAACCGTTGGTACTACTTATAATGGCGATGGTTTCGGAATTGTACTTAAGAATAGTGGTAATGGTTTAGCAAAAATTAATAGCTACAAAGTTTTTAATGACAGCATTTACTTTAAAGAGTGGTTAGACATACTGGAAGTACTTATGCCTGAGGCAGAAAATATAGGCTACGGTACTATAAAAACGGCGGGTAATATTCGAAATTTGATGATTGCACCAGGTGAAGAGAAAGTATTGATCTTTTTGAACTGGACACCAGAAACTAGAATCTTAGAACAACGTATACGATCGTTACAAGTTTTAATCAGTTATGAATCGCTTTTAGGTGAGCATTGGAGAGTTGAGGATGGCATACCGAAATATCTCGATAAAAAAGAAAACCTTGAAATGGAAAAGGAGTTTGGATCGTAACTCCAAGTTTGTGTTGTAAGCAAGGAATGTTTAATGGAATTAATCGACAAGCATTCTGAATTATGAACTATAGTCACATAACTGTTGAGGGCCCTCTAAGAGCTTACGTACGATCCTTAGGGTGCCGTCATCGGTAGTCGAAATTTGCCATTTAATCAACGATATACATCCATTTTCTATTTCTAAACCTGTAATGCTTCTAGGATGCACACAGCTACCATCATTAAATAATGGGATTTCATTTGGTTCTGGAAATCGAGGTCGATGCGTGTGTCCTGCGATTGTGACTAAATTATCGTGCTCGATAATCCATCGCTTTAAGCGTTTTTCAACTTTTACCAGCTCTTTGAAGTTTTTTGCTGGACTCGTTGGGTCACCGATGCCGAAAACTTGTAATTGTCGCCACAAGGCGCGAACCATGAATCGATTGAATTTCCAACCGTGATAGTTCATCCAATCAGCTTGATGCCCGTGTAGTAAGAACAGCTCTTGTTTCGTTGTTTCGTGTTCTAGAACCAAACCTTCCGAAAAGGTGATTCCGGGAAACAAAGGATCTTCTTTACCGGTCACTTTATTAAAGTAACTGTACAAATGTTTTTTAACGTAATTGGTGTTTTTATACACCATGTCATGATTGCCTAACAGACGATATAGTCGACCATCATTAAAAAATTCTTGCATCAATTGGAAGACATTTTTATGTGCTTCCAATATGGATTTAAATTCTAGATTTTCCCATAATTCATCCCCATCGCCTAATTCGCAATAGGTAAAGCCTTCTTTGAGATAATGTCGTAAGGCATGATAGTACACATTCCTATTGTTGGCAAAGTCATCGGCAAAACTATTATCGCCTCGATGACAATCGCTAAAAAGTATAAATTTGGAATCGTCATTAAAAGAAACCCGTGGTGCGGTCTGGTAGGTGCGGGTGATTCTTTTACGGGAAGACATATAATTTCTTTTGTTTAAAGATACAATTTGCTCAGAATCATACAAGCAAAGAACAAAAAAGGCCTCCTAATGGAAGCCTTTTTTGTTCTAAGTATTATCTATTTAAATGCATTGAGACCAGTAACATCCAAACCGGTTATCAACAAATGAATATCGTGGGTTCCTTCATAAGTAACCACACTTTCTAGATTCATCATATGGCGCATAATTGGATATTCGCCTGTAATACCCATTCCACCCAACATTTGACGAGCTTCTCGCGATATTTTTAATGCGATTTCCACACTGTTCCTTTTAGCCATGGAGATTTGTGCCGATGTAGCTCGATCTTCATTTTTAAGCTGTCCTAGACGCAATACCATAAGTTGTGCCTTGGTGATCTCAGTGATCATTTCGGCCAATTTTTTCTGTTGTAGTTGGAATCCACCAATAGGTTTCCCAAACTGAATACGCTCTTTGCTATAGCGCAAAGCAGTGTCGTAACAATCCATTGCCGAACCAATGGCTCCCCAAGCAATACCATATCTTGCTGAATCTAAACAACCTAATGGAGCTCCAAGTCCCGATTTGTTGGGTAGTAAATTTTCCTTTGGCACTTTTACATCTTGAAATATCAACTCACCAGTGGCACTGGCACGTAATGACCATTTATTGTGAGTTTCTGGAGTGCTAAAACCTTCCATCCCTCTTTCAACAATTAATCCGTGAATACGTCCTTCTTCATTCTTTGCCCAAACAACAGCAACGTCACAAAATGGCGAATTCGAAATCCATAGTTTCGCACCGTTTAGCAAATAATGATCTCCTTTATCTTTGAAGTTGGTTACCATTCCTCCTGGGTTACTTCCATGATCAGGTTCGGTAAGACCAAATGATCCCATCCACTCACCCGTGGCCAATTTTGGCAAGTATTTTTTGCGTTGCTCTTCACTACCATACTTCCAGATAGGATACATAACTAGAGAAGACTGTACAGAAGCTGTAGAACGAACACCGCTATCTCCACGTTCAATTTCTTGCATGATTAAACCGTAGGAGATTTGATCCAAACCGGCACCACCATATTCTATAGGAATATAAGGTCCAAAGGCTCCAATCTCTGCTAGCCCAGGGATAATGCTTTTAGGGAATTCGGCGTTTTGGGCCGCTTCCTCAATTATTGGAGATACATCACGTTTTACCCAAGCTCGGGCTGCATCGCGAATTAATTTGTGTTCTTCGGTTAAAAGGTCGTCCAGGTTGTAATAATCAGGAGCTTCGTATAAATCGGGTTTCATCGAAAAAAATTTAGGTTTACAAATGTAAAAATCACAATTTGAACGACCTACATTTTTAGGTAAAAATCCTTTACGAGTTCACGATACTTCGTCGTGTATTCATGTCGAGAAATTTCGATGACAAGTGTTTCTGTGTTCCATGTTTTGTTCTTAAAACCAAATTCCATCATACTTCTTTTTTCTTCAGAGGCTTCTGAACCACGAACTCGGCAAATACGTTGCGGGTAAAGACCCACAGTTGCTGCTAATTCTATAAAGTCAGATTCTTCTTTTCTAGGAAGCACGAGTGAAAACACACCATTTTCTGAAAGTAAGTGTGCTGCACAAACAGCCAAATGTTGAAAAGGAAGCGAATCGGTAAATCGAGCTTGATCTCTTGCTGAGTCTTCAGTTTTATAGTCTTCTGAGTAGAAGGGAGGATTCGATACGATTAAATCGTATTCTTCTTCGATTTCTGAGGCAAACTCTTGAATGGTAGCATGATAACAAAATAGACGGTCTCCCCAGGGAGAAGCTTCAAAATTTTCGGAGCATTGTTCATAGGCGCTATCATCTAGCTCTACGGCATCTATCGTTGAAGCAAAACTTCGCTGCGCCATTTGAAGCGCAATAACCCCAGTACCTGCACCAATATCCAAAATACTTTCAGGTTGATGTTCCAAAGAGGTCCATGCCCCAAGTAGTACTCCGTCTGTACCAATTTTCATGGCGCATCGGTCTTGTTGAACGGTAAATTGTTTGAATTGGAAGGGTTGTTGTGACACTTGAAGCGTTGTTTTAGAGATTAGTTTTTTGCTTTTCGTTTTTGGACAACTCTATTGTGAATTTTTTTAATGGTCGTTTTAGTTTTAAATGAAACTACAATTACGCTATTTAAATACGTACCGTAAAGTGTTCGTGCAGCGTCGCCTCTTAAGGTATGTATCGAATCAATGTCATTTTCGCGAATAGAACTGATAAATAAAGGTATATCTCCGAAGTAAGCAGAGCTTGAATCTGAACTAACAGGGTAGCCACCTGCAATAACTAAGGCGCACTTTCCAAAATTGTTTTGCAATAAGGCCAATTGATGCTTAATACTATTTGAATTATCCAGTTCATCAAGCCAATCGCAATTTAATTGGAGGACAATTACCGAGATGAGCGCATTGGTCTCATTAGATTTTTCTTCGGTAATGGAAATAGAAATTAGATCTTTCGATTTGATCCAATTAAAGTCGGATTCGTAGTATAATTGAACCGGTTCAGAGTTCAAGTCGCGTTGATACTTAATTAAAATATTACAAGACGACGTATTATTGAACACGTAATTAGATTTTATGAGTTCTAATTGATTGTCAAGATTGTTAGAATTTTTAATTTCCTCGACCCAATCACAAGAAGACACTTGGTGTCCATAGGATACTAGCGATAAAAGGCAAAAAAACAAAAGGCAGTTAATACGCATCACTTGACAGGGGTTGAGGATCGGTTGTCTAAAGATACAAATCAATTAACCCATTGGGCGCAGTAACAAAAATAGTTTGAGTGTCTCTATCTACTTTTGTGATAATTTCATCTGTAATGGGCAGTAAAACCTCTTTTCCATTACTGTCAATTTCAAATAAGGCTTGCGCTGTAGTATCATTAACGCCTGTAATTGTTCCCACAGGGCCAAAATGGGAGTCTATAACTTTAAATCCGATGACTTCGTGGTAATAGAACTGATTCCCCGTCAGTTTTGGTAGTAAATCCAACGGTAGATATAATTTGGAGCCAATAAGAGACTCAGCATCTGCTTCGGAATCTACATCCTCAAATTTTACGCGTAATAATTCACTTTTGTGTAGCGAACTAGAATCAATAAAAAATGGAATCAAATTTTTGCGGTGTTCCACAAAAACTGATTCCATTTCGGTATACATTTCCGGGTCATCACTGTCTAGTTTGATCAGTAATTCGCCTTTAAAACTGTATTTTTTAACGATTTTGCCAACAAAGAAACATTGCTCTTTTTGCATATCGTTGTGCTTTAAAAGCCTACTCTTCTTCTTTTGCTGCTTCCTCAGTAGCTTCAGCTGCCGGAGCCTCTGTAGCTTCTTCTGTAGCTTCGGCAACAACCTCTTCAGTAGCTGCTTCTGCTTCTTCAGCAGGAGCTTCTTCTTCAACAGGAGCTGCAGCCGCGATACGAGCTTCGTTCACTGCTTTTTCAGCAGCAAGCGCTTCGGCTTTCTCTTTGGCTTTTGCATCGGCAAGTGCACCTTTTTTAGAGTCAACTGCTTTTGCTTTTGCTTCAACCCAAGCATTGAATTTTTCTTCCACTTGCTCTTCAGTTAAAGCACCTTTGCGAACACCACCAACTAGGTGATTTTTAAGCATAACTCCTTTATAAGAAAGAATGGCTCTTGCTGTATCGGTAGGTTGAGCACCATTTTGCAACCATTTTACAGATCCGTCAATATCTAAATTGATTTCTGCAGGGTTGATGTTTGGATTGTAAGTACCTAATTTTTCTAGGAATTTACCATCTCTTTTGGCGCGACTGTCTGCCGCTACGATCCAGTAAAAAGGCTTACCTTTTTTACCGTGTCTCTGTAATCTAATTTTAACAGGCATAAATAATTAATTTTCAGGGTTCTCGACCCAGGTTATAATTTTAGAGCGGCAAAGATACCATATTTTTCAGTTGAAATTCAATCAATTAAACTTTTATTTTATATTTGTAGTCACCAAATCTTATAAAGATGAAAAAATTACTGCTCCTACTTACCGTGTTATCGTTTTCATTTATCTCATGCGAAGACGACGACAGGCCGCCATTAAAGATGCGCGCGACCAATTTTGCTCAGAACTTTTTCTTTGATGCTGAAGAAACTGGCGCCACCGAAAATGCCGATGGAACCTTTACCATTGTTGGTATTGCAGATGTAGGTGTGATTACACTTACAATTTCGGGACCTCAAGAAGGAGAATATCCTTTAACGAATAGTGATGTAAATTTTGCTACCTATTCTTTTAATGGAGTTGAATATTCCACAAGAGGTCAAGCATCGGGGACAGGTAATGTTCGAATTGAACGCTGGAATCCTGGAGCGAGAACTGTAACAGGACGATTTATATTTGAAGCGTTTAACGGATCTGATGGAATACGATTCGATTCAGGTGATTTCGATAATGTTTCTTATGCTGCTTCAGCAAACACAGATGGAGATGAAGGAGACGGAAACTAAACGTTCAAAACATAAAATAATTGAGGGTCGATTTTCGACCCTTTTTTTATGCTAAAAAGTGAATAACTCCTAACAACTTTGTTCTGAATTTTAAAATAGTCTTTGTTATTTTTACCAAGGTACTTCACCTTTCCATAATGGAAGGTCTTTACGAATAAATAGCGCTTCATGTATTTAATTTTTGACACCGAAACCACTGGGCTTCCTAAGAATTGGAACGCGCCTGTTACCGACACCGACAATTGGCCTCGTTGTATACAAATTGCTTGGCAATTGCATGATGAGATGGGTAATGTATTGGAGCATGAAGATTATTTAATACGCCCTGAAGGTTTTGATATTCCATACGACAGTGAGCGTATTCATGGTATTTCTACCGCATTGGCCCAAGAAAAAGGAGTTTCACTTAGCGAAGCTTCCGAAAAATTTCGAGACGTCTTAAGCAGAACCAAATTTATAGTTGGGCAGAATGTAGGGTTCGATATAAATATAATGGGTTGTGAATTATATCGACTAGGAATTGATGATCCCATGCCATCGATGAAAGTTTTGGATACCTGTACCGAAACTACGGCACAGTTGTGCCAAATTCCAGGTGGACGTGGAGGAAAGTTTAAACTACCTACTCTTACAGAGTTGCATCAGTTTTTATTCGAAGTTCCTTTTGGAGAAGCGCATAATGCAACGGCCGATGTTGAAGCGACTACTCGGTGTTTTCTAGAGCTTATTAGAAGAAGAATTTTTACCCAAGAAGAATTAGATGTAACTCCTGATTACTTCGAAAACTTCTCAGAAGTAAACCCAAAGCCTATTCAGTTAATTGGCTTAAAGCACATCAATCTAAAAGCTGCCTCCGAAGCGATTAGAAAAGAACTCGAATCCAAAGAAGAGGTGTCAGAGATCTCTTCCGAAGAAATTGAGGAGAACAAAGCTGCCTTGATAGATGTGGCTTTCTCACATCTACACAATCACTCTCAATTTTCGATACTTCAGTCTACTTCGTCTACTAAAGATTTGGTAGAAGCAGCTATAAATAATAATATGCCTGCGGTGGCCCTAACCGACAGTGGGAATATGATGGGGGCTTTCCATTTTACGAAAGCAGTAAATGACTATAATAAGGCTGCGCAGGCTACGTATCAAACAAAACGAGCCGAATATGAAGCAGTAGATGATACAGCGACAGACTTTGATGGTGTTGTTCCCGACAAGCCAGAACCTCCAAAAGAACTCAAAGCAATTGTAGGATGTGAGTTCTTTGTTTGTGAAGATCATACTAACAAATCGCAAAAAGACAATGGCTATCAAATAGTCTTGTTGGCAAAGAACAAAAATGGATATCACAATCTGGCTAAAATGGCGTCCATTGCCTATACGGAAGGGTTCTATTATGTGCCACGTATTGATAAGAATGTAATATCGCAATATAAAGATGATGTTATTGTTTTAACAGGTAGTTTATATGGTGAGGTGCCTTCTAAATTGCTTAATGTAGGTGAAAAACAAGCCGAAGAAGCCCTACTCTGGTGGAAAGAGCAGTTTGGTGCCGACTTGTATATCGAAATCATGCGACACGAGCAAGAAGATGAACGTCGCGTGAATACGAGTTTGGTCGAATTTTCCAAAAAGCATGAGGTAAAATTAGTTGCGTGTAATAACACCTACTACATTGACAAGGGAGATGCCAATGCTCACGATATTCTATTGTGTGTAAAAGATGGAGAAAAGCAAGCCACGCCCATAGGTAGAGGTAGAGGTTATCGTTACGGTTTGCCTAATCAAGAATATTATTTCAAGTCGCAGGAAGAGATGAAGAGTCTCTTTAAAGACCTACCATCTGCTATTTCGAACATCGCAGAAGTGGTTGATAAAATTGAATCGTATTCGCTTGCGAGAGACGTCCTTTTACCGAAGTTTGACATACCGGCCGAATTTAAAGTGGCCGAAGATGAAGTAGATGGTGGAAAACGAGGAGAAAACAAATTTTTGAGACACCTCACTTACGAAGGTGCTAAAAAGCGATATGAGGATTTAACCGATGAAATCACAGAACGCCTCGACTTTGAACTTGAGGTGATTGAAAAAACCGGATATCCGGGATATTTCTTAATTACCGAAGATTTTATTCGAGAAGCACGAAATATGGATGTTTCGGTAGGGCCTGGCCGTGGTTCTGCGGCGGGGTCGGTAGTTGCTTACTGTTTGTGGATTACCAATATCGACCCGATTAAGTATGACCTTCTTTTTGAGCGTTTTTTGAATCCAGATCGTGTGAGCATGCCCGATATTGATATTGACTTTGACGATGAAGGAAGAAGCCGTGTGATGGACTATGTGATTGAAAAGTACGGTTCCAATCAGGTTGCACAGATTATCACCTATGGAACCATGGCTGCTAAATCGTCGATTCGAGATACGGCCAGAGTTTTGGATCTTCCGTTAGGAGATGCCGATCGAATTTCGAAGTTGATTCCTAATATGACTAAGCTTCACAAAATTTTTGGCATGGACGAGAAAACCATCCGTTCCAAATTCAGAAGTGAAGAAGTACCAAAGGTTAATGAGCTACTCAATTTAAGTGAAGGGAGCGATTTAGAGGCAGAAACGATCAATCAAGCTCGAGTACTCGAAGGATCTGTGCGAAACACTGGAATTCATGCCTGTGGTGTAATTATTACTCCAGACGATATTACCAATTTTGTTCCTGTCGCTACGGCCAAGGATAGTGATTTGTATGTAACTCAGTTTGACAACTCGGTGGTAGAAAGCGCGGGCTTGTTGAAGATGGATTTTCTGGGATTAAAGACGCTAACACTGATTAAGGATACGGTAAAAATCGTAAAGCACAAACACGGAGTAGTGTTAGATCCAGATAATTTTCCTCTCGATGATGCGCCTACATATGAGTTGTTTCAACGCGGCGAAACGGTTGGGATTTTTCAGTACGAAAGTCCGGGAATGCAGAAGCATATGAAGGATTTAAAGCCTACTGTTTTTGCCGATCTCATTGCAATGAATGCCTTGTATCGACCGGGACCAATGGAATATATTCCAAGTTTTATTAGAAGAAAACATGGGGAAGAAGAGATTACATACGACCTTCCGGCGATGGAAGAATACCTTGAGGAAACTTATGGTATTACGGTTTATCAGGAGCAAGTGATGTTGTTGTCGCAGAAGCTAGCTAATTTTACGAAAGGTGAGGCCGATGTACTTCGAAAGGCAATGGGTAAGAAACAGAAGGCAGTGCTAGATAAAATGAAGCCGAAGTTTATTGCGCAGGCCGAAAAGAATGACCACCCAGCCGAGGTTTTGGAAAAGATTTGGAAAGACTGGGAGGCATTTGCGAGTTATGCATTTAACAAGAGTCATTCAACTTGTTACGCTTGGATTGCCTACCAGACCGCCTATTTAAAAGCTCATTATCCTGCCGAATATATGGCGGCAGTGCTATCTAATAATATGAATGACATCAAGCAGGTTACCTTCTTTATGGAAGAGTGTAAGCGCATGGGGCTTGAGGTTTTAGGTCCCGATGTCAATGAATCTTTTTACAAATTTACCGTGAATGATCGTGGTGCGGTTCGATTTGGAATGGGAGCTGTTAAAGGAGTTGGAGGTAATGCAGTAGCAACGATTGTCGAAAACAGAGCCGATGGAAAGTATAAAAGCGTATTTGATCTTGCCAAACGAATCGATTTAAGGGCGGCAAATAAAAAGGCATTCGAAAGCTTATCCCTTGCAGGAGGGTTTGATAGTTTTGGAGCGCATCGCGCCCAATATATGCATGCCGATGGCGATGGAACTTTATTTGTAGAAAAGGTTTTAAAATATGCCGCTAAATTTCAAGAAACTGAAAATTCGAGTCAGGTGAGTCTATTTGGCGATTCGAGTGAAGTACAAATTCCAGAACCTGAAGTGCCACCATGTGAAGAATGGGGTACGATGAAAAAGTTAAAACAAGAAAAGGAAGTTGTTGGAGTATACATTTCTGGACATCCATTAGATGATTTTAAAACGGAAGTAGAAAATTTCTGTAATTGTAAAGTATCAGACTTTAACGATTTGGAGAAGTTTGTAAACAGAGAATTGTGTTTTGGAGGAATCGTGGCCGATGTACAGCATCGTGAAAGTAAAGCTGGTAAAGGTTGGGCGATTTTTACGGTAGAAGATTATGAAGACAGTTACGAGTTCCGAATTTTTGGTGAGGATTATTTGAAGTTTAGACACTTTTTAGTGCCAAATTCCTTTCTGTATGCGCGCGTTTATGTGCGAGAGGGTTGGGTGAACCGTGATACAGGTAAGAAAAGTGATCCACGACTGCAATATACAAGTATGCAATTGTTGCACGATGTAATGGAAGCTCAGGCAAAGAAACTAACCATACAGATGCAAATAGATGATCTTGCCGCCAAACGGATAGAGGTGCTCAAAGATTTATTCAAAACGCATAAAGGAGAGAAGCAATTGCACTTTACGATGTATGATATGGCCGAAAAGGTAAAGCTGAATATGCCGAGTAGAAAAACCAAGATTGATATTAATAAAGAATTGCTCGATGCATTGCAGGAGCAAGAGGTGGTTTATAAACTGAATTGATCCGGGTAGGGATTGACGCGGCATCCTTTTTCTTAGTCTGTTGCGAGTAGGTCTTCTATCTAGAAGGAAAAAGATATAGCAGAAAGCCCGGCGCGCCAGTACATTAGCGGTGGCGGGACCCGCATAACCATAAAGATTATCGATGTGACAATTAGTCAATCTAATACTTTGGCTGTAAGGTTTGGAATAAATTTTGACTACTTTTGCGTAACATTTAAATTATAATACAATGGCATTAGAAATAACAGACGCAACGTTTGAAGAAACAGTATTAAATAGCGATAAGCCAGTAATGGTTGATTTTTGGGCTGCATGGTGTGGACCTTGTCGTATGGTTGGACCTGTAATCGATGAGATTAGCAATGACTATGATGGGAAAGCAGTAGTAGGGAAAGTAGATGTAGATGCCAATCAAGAATTTGCCGCTAAATATGGAGTACGTAATATTCCAACCGTATTAGTTTTCAACAAAGGAGAATTAGTTGGACGTCAAGTAGGAGTTGCTCCTAAGAACGTATATGCAGAAGCGTTAGATTCGCTTTTGAACTAAGAAAAAGAAAAATCGAACAATTAAGGCGCTCATGTGGGTGCCTTTTTTTATTTTAGTAGTTCTTACAAAAGTAAGTTCGAACTCTGAAAGAATGTAATAAAGTAATAACCTCTCGACTATCACGGCCGTTCGGTTTCGGAACGAGTTATGGAGGACAAAAAAGTAGTATGGAAAAACTTAATAAAGTACAAGATCAAATAGATAATCAGTTATTAAAAGACCGAACAATCTTCTTATGGGGTATGGTAGATGATGATAGTGCCAAGCATGTAGTAGATCGATTGTTGTTTTTGGATTCGGTAAGTAACGAGGAGATCAAATTGTATATCAATAGTCCTGGAGGGTATGTAACCTCTGGTTTTAGCATGTATGATACTATTAAAAGTATTAAGAGTCCAGTTTCTACTATTTGTACGGGCTTAGCGGCTTCGATGGGAAGTATTCTTCTTTCGGTAGGCGAAAAAGGTCGTCGATTTATTCAACCGCATGCTCGTGTCATGATTCATCAGCCAAGTGGTGGAGCAAGAGGGCAAGCAAGTGATATTGAAATTACGGCAAAAGAAATTATAAAAACAAAAGAGCTTAGCGCGCAAATTCTAGCAGACAACTGTGGGCAATCTTATGAGCAAGTGATGAAGGATTTTAATAGAGATCACTGGATGGGTGCCGAAGAGAGTGTTGCATACGGAATCGTTGATGGAATTTTAGAATAGTTGAATTTAGAGAAAGAAATAAACGAAATTACCGGGTTTAAAAACCTGGAATTACTGGCTTCGCAAGTTGTTGAAGGATTTATTTCTGGACTACATAAGAGTCCGTTTCACGGATTTTCGGCCGAGTTTGCTGAACATAAAATCTACAATCAGGGGGAGAGCACAAAGCACATTGACTGGAAACTCTTTGCCAAAACCGACAAGCTATATACCAAGCGTTACGAAGAAGAGACTAATTTGAGGTGTCATCTTATTTTGGATAATAGTAGTTCGATGCACTACCCAAAAGTGAAGGATTTGGATATCAATTCATTAAATAAAGTTGGGTTTTCAGCTTTGGCGAGTGCTGCCATAATGAATTTGATGAAGCGTCAACGTGATGCTGTTGGTATGAGTATTTATAGCAATAGTTACGATTTTTATACGTCGGAAAAAGGTAGTGAACGGCACCATCAAATGTTGTTAGGAAAGCTTTCTGAAGCTGTTGTTAACAAACGGGAGCAAGTCACAACCAATACTTACGAATACCTGCATCTCATTGCGGAAAAACTAAAACGTAGATCGTTGGTGTTTTTGTTTACCGACATGTTTCAGAGTGATGCCGAGGAAGAACAATTGTTTGAAGCCTTACAGCATTTAAAATACAACAAACATGAAGTCGTTTTGTTTCATGTATTTGATAACGAAACAGAATTGAAATTTGATTTCAACAATCGGCCAAAACGATTTGTTGATGTAGAGACGGGTGAGTATGTAAATCTGTATGCCGATAATATAAAGGAGAATTACGAAGCAGCTGTGAAGGCCTATTTTTCTGAACTTCAGTTAAAGTGTGGGCAATATCGAATTAAGTATGTTCCAGCCGATATTGGGAAGTCGTTCAATACAATTTTGACAACCTATCTGGTAGAGCGACAGAAGTTTGGCTAGCGATAGTAGAACTTAAAATTGTTGCTGTTTGAAATAAGAGATTATAAAGCATTATTTTTTTGAAAAAATGTTTGCGACAATAAAAAAGGAGTGTATATTTGCACTCGCTTCTAGTGATAGGAGTGAAGACAAGCTTTTAAAGTCTTTAAAATAGTAGCACGGTCTGGTAGTTCAGTTGGTTAGAATACCTGCCTGTCACGCAGGGGGTCGCGAGTTCGAGTCTCGTCCAGACCGCAAAGTTTTCACAACAGTGAGAATTTAAAAATGTTGTGTTGTGACACAGAAATGTGTTACGTGGTTTAGAAATAGACCGATGAAGAGCTTATCCAATTGGATGGGCTTTTTTTGTTTTGAATAGGAATAGCATTCAATCGATATGCTATTCGTTACAAGATCTATTGTAGAATTGGGCGACTTCCAGCTGGTTATCCTTAGTGAATCCTTCTTCTCTATTCTTTATTTTTTCCACTAATTCTGGACAATCCGAAAAGTATTCACTAGCTACTTCGGCAAAATTTGACCAATACGGACCTCCTTTGTGAATATTGGCAATACGTTCTTCATGTTTCCTTTTAATAGGGTAATGAGTACTTGAAAAGGCTCCATATCCAGTCGTTGTCATCGAGTTGATCTTGTAGATATTTATCTTACCACGCTCATGAAGTAAATAGAAATTAGGCTTTCCATATACTCCCAATAAACTGTGATACGTGATTAGTTCTCCATCTTGGTAACAAACAATGCTGTCTGTGTTCTTGGCTTTAAATTTTTGAAATTTACCTTTTTCACCTTGCTTTAGTTTAAACGATTTGACAGCAGTAACATAAGCTGTGGTAAATTTTCCAATGTTTCCTTCTTTTACCTCACCATTCTTTAAATATACCTTAATCTGTGAGTGGCTTTGGGTAAGACCCATTAAAAAAGTCGTTAATAGAATACATAAAAATTTCATGGGGCTTGTTGTTGATGAAGTCCAAAGATAGATGAATAATTTTGATAGTATATCGCATCTAAGTAAGCGCGGTTTTTTGTTTGAATTTATCAGAAAATGAATACTTCCAAAGCCTTCATTTTTCAGAGACAGAAAATTTCGTCGATAGTAAACTTAGATTAAACGAAGGCAATCTACCATTCATCGAAATAATAATTATTCAGCACAGATGCTATTTACTTTAGCAGTGCGGATAGGATTGTTTACCTAGTCATAATGCAATAATATTCTATTCGCTAGGTTGATTTTTAGTCTGGTTACAAAGATTTGGTCGTATTCCAGACTCGATAGCCCATCCAATTGGATGGGCTATTTTTTAAATTGCTTTTTTCTTAAAATGCAATCTTGGTGTAGGGATAGACTTTTTTGTTCAAATAGGTTGTAGTATGTTTGTCTTACAACCTTTAAAATAGCCTAACCAACCACATTCATGAGTAAATCTATTTGGATACTAGTATTCTTGTTTATAGCACAAACAAACTTTGCTCAAAATGACACTTTACCAAAAAAATTAACGCTTACGGGCGATTTTCGCTTTCGAGTGGAACCAGATTGGGATTCCCGTAAATCTGATGGAACTTTCAGAGACAACCGTACGCGTCTTCGATATAGAATGCGATTTGGCGCTAATTATCGTTTTAACAATTGGGTTCAAATAGGTGCTCGGTTGCGAACAGGTATCTCAGGCAAACAACAAGATCCGCAACTTACGTTGGGCGATAACTTTAATGAAGGAGGTACGTTACCTATCGGCCTTGAAAAGGCTTTCGCACAATTTAGTGTTGATTGGTTTCAAGGATGGCTAGGTAAAAACACCTTTCCCTTCGAAAAACAAAATGAGTTGTTTTGGAGCGACAATGTATATCCCGACGGTATTGCGGCACAAACAAAGTGGTCTACAGGATTGTCGTGGATCGAATCAATTGGGATTAATTCTGGTTATTTTATCATTGCTTCAAACAACGGGCCGTTGAATGATGATAGTTCCTTTTCAGGAATACAAATAGTGAGTTCACATGCCAAGCAACGCATCACCCTTTTTCCAGGTTTCTATTATTTTAACTCACTTCCTGATATCCCAGATGGGAATGGTACGTTTACAATCGATTATAGCATTGTCCACGTTGGTGGTCGATTTGAACTTCTTGAACAACCTAAAATAGGGGTGGAAGTTGATTGGTATCGAAATGTTGAGAACTATACTAATAATGATTCAATAACAAACCAATTGAAGGATCAACAAAACGGGATTGTACTTAGTCTTAGAGCAGGACAATTAAAAAAGAAAGGTGATTGGAAAGCTCGCGTTACTTATATGAGATTGGAGCGTTTTTCAGCGGTAGATTATCTTGCCCAAAACGACTGGGCGCGATGGGATTATACTTCCCAAGGGTCTCTGGATGGCAGACTAACAAACTATCAAGGTATGGAACTCATGCTGGGGTATATGATTACCGATAATATAAAAGTGAACTCTCGATACTTTCTGGTAGAACAGTTGATACCTTATGGACCCTTTTCCGAAACAGGACAGCGTATACGATTTGATGTCGATATTGGTTTCTAGGAATAAAATTTATTAGACTAGTCTGCAATAAATTATTTCACAATTTGCTGAATATACCGCATATCTCCTTTAGTAATTTGAATAAAATAAGTTCCAGAAGAAAGGTTTGTTAGATCCATTTCATTTTGTAAATCATCAATTACTATCGATTGAATTGTTCTGCCAAGAACAGAATAAATTTTCAATTGTGAGCCAATTAATTGTGGCTGTACAACGATTTTTAAACTGTCTTTTACAGGGTTGGGGTAAGTGAGAAAAACCCCGTTAGTCCTATCTTGATGGCTAAGAAGCTCATCTTGATACACTCTCACGTAATCAATCTCCATCGAGCTTTCTGTGAATGCAGATTCAATGTCCGGCAAAATTGCAACATTAAGTAAGATATATTGGTTTTCTGTAAAAGGCCAGGTATCTGAGTTTTGAGTACTAGGTTCATATATATAATGAACCACATCATCTACACTAAATATTATTTTATCTTCTGTCCATTCCATTGCGTACGTATGGAATTCACTCGAAGCTGTAGAAACAACTTGTCCACCTTTGTTTACGGTATCACCAAAACTGGAAGGTGTATGCGTAGCGCTTTGCACAAAATTTTGATTACTTCCCCAATGCTCCATTATATCTAGTTCTCCACAAGCTGCCCATATTACAGTTCCAAATGCATCTGACCAAAACCCTCCAGATTCTATAATATTTTGCCCGAGCGTCCAAATGGCGGACCAAGTTCCTCTTCCGCTGGGTAGTTTTGCTCTTACTTCCATTTTCCCATAGGTGAAAGCAAATTTTGAATTGAGTCGTGCTGAGGTGTATTCTTTGGTCACCCCTTGATCGGTAAACGTTTCTTTCTTAGCACGAATTTTAAGTGTTCCATTACTTACTTCGCTATTAATGGTTCTATTGGTGTAATGCTGAATTTCTCCATTGTACCAAGAGTCACCATTTGGCAGTTGTGTTTGGTGGTGCCACTTTTCGGCATCAATAGAGCCATTCCCAGTAAATTCGTCAGACCATACAAGCGTATAGTTTGTTTCTTGTCCAAATACAGTTAAAGAGTGACTTAAAATCAAAAAGAAAACTAAAATCCCAGGTTTCATAGCAAGGTTCGTATTTCAAATTAGAAGATTGAAAGATACAACTTTATTACGGTAGAAGGATTTATCTCTACCAATACAATGACAATAAAATAAGTATTCAAATATTACTTTTTTATCAATTCAAGTTTTCAAAATTGAATTACGCACAGCTAGACCTACAAAAATTTTCTTAAATGCTCTACTTTATGGATATATGTGGTTTTTGTGTGTTGTAATACATTCATTTTTAGAAATTCACACCTATTATGTATACGTGTAGACACGTATATTTTGTTAAATATAACATCGATAGAGTGAGCTTCATCGATTTTTAATGACCTTTTAACGAAAAAAAACAGCACTTATCAATGAGTTTTTTGTTTGCTTTCATTTAGGTTGTTTCTTTGTAAGAGCTTACTATGTCATAATTTACTTTAACCATCAACCCAATACTTCAAGTAATTGAAGTACTTAAATACAACCCCAAGATGATTCTCTCTCCCCAATTTGAGAACATTTTTAGTATTACCTCTATTGGCCTTTTCATAAATGAAAAGAGCCATAACTTTATATTAAAGCAATTGCATTCCACGCAGTTGCTTTTTTTATTGAACTTAAATAAAGAACTCCCAACTTATATAATTATAAGACTATGAAAATCACTACTCGATTCTCGTTACTAAAAGACACCCTTAGAGGATTTACCCTTTTTGGACTTCTAACTTTAGCAGCTACTTTTTCAGCATCTGGGCAATCAAACCCCATTTTTCCAAATACGCAAGTATTGATACAAGGTACCGCTAATCAGCCTGGAGCTGTATATCTCATTGAGAATGTAGAGCTAACGGGTGGTATTAACGTTGATTGTATTTTGCGTATCGTTCAATTTGCAGGTACACCAATAATTGGTAATGTTGATAATACAC
>Ga0316209_1001386_pt1 | contig 25672 bp, 15 predicted proteins | sample 6monopyrite_MG_FD_204945 | JGI IMG/M metagenome (GOLD analysis project Ga0316209, IMG submission 204945) | Microbial mat bacterial communities from mineral coupon in-situ incubated in ocean water Damariscotta River, Maine, United States -... | ecosystem: Environmental > Aquatic > Marine >...
CAACCCAAACCTTACCCACAACACTGGAAAACCTGCGCACGCATGTTCAATACCTGCTGTGCTTACCCCTGCCTGTGCGCGTAAAAAATCGGTTGCGATTGAAATACTGGGCCCTGTCGCGTCGGCTTGAGGCCGTGAGTGAACTGCTGAAATTAGACGGGGTGGATAAATTAAGTGTTGATCCGAATTGTTTTGATCTTTCGGAATTTGATTTATCGCATTTCAACCTGTCGGGCGAAGACTTTCAAGGCGATTAAATAGAATGCTCAGCCGGTGGTTGTTTAACTGGTGGACATTAGGTTGGACCACTGGGCACCGATTGGGGTGCCCGGTTTTCCTTTGTTTGTTTTTAGAGTTTTGTTTTTTATGCTTGTTTTGGTTTTGATTTAATTAAGCGCTGCTCCATTAACTTATGCTGAAGTTCAGCAATGGTTCAGATAAAACATGAGAATTCAATGCAGAAAAATCGTCATCTCCGAATGCCCATGATAATTTTATTGGTCGGAGATCTAGCGACTTTGCAGCGTTTAAAGACGCTAGATTCCCGACACAAGCATTCGGGAATGACGATGTTTTTTAAGTTAATGGCTAGTAATAAATTTAACTAGAAATTTTAATTTAATTATTAATAAAAACGAAAACAATAACAAAAAATTATTTTACGGAGAATAGCATGCAGCGAAATGATAACTCATTAAGAAGTCGATTTATAAACGCCATTGCCTCGGGGGCATTAGGTCGAGTAGACGAGTCGGGTACTATTTTTACGCTGAAAGAATTTAAACAGTGTTTTTCAGAAATTAAAACCGATTATATTAATTCGTTTTTACCTGCGTCCACCATCGAAGTGGGGCGAGTGGACATGACCCACACCAAGTTTTTATTTCGCATTCGCAAAGGTGTGTATCGGGTGCATCCGCAATTGCTTTTAGATTTGGAAGGTGAGGCGGCACAGAAAGTGAAAGAGGAATAGGAATAGTGGGTTAAACCCGGATAGGCATTAGTCTGGAAAAAATAGATCTAAACCACAATGTGGAAACTGTAAAAAATATAATGGGGAAAGCGATATGATTAAGTGTAGTGAGCCTCTGATAGAAACCCGTTTCATGCCATCAGCTGCCGGAAGGGTATACCTGGAATGACGCTATTTATGAGATAGTTGTTTGTCGGGACATTGCGAAAATAAAACGCAAAGGCCGGTAAATTTCACACGGTTGCAGAGATAGTAAGGTGCTGTATAACATCAGACACAATTAATGCCTGAATTTTAAGGTGCCTGTTTCCTGCAAATCTCCGGCCGGTACTCTTCTTGCAAAGTGCCCCCCAGACAGTTCCAGACAACTCGCCCCTTTAGTGTTCGCGGGGTAAACATAAGTGTTTGCTCACTCCCCTGCAGGGCATCGGCACGAATAGTTACGGTAATTATCGAATTGTCGCCAACAACAATAGACTTTAATGACCGGTTACTGATGTGTTTAGCCAGGCCCGCGTCAATATTCTGGTTGGGCCAGAAATTGGTTTGTAGAATAAAATCGGTGATTTTATTGCGCGTATCAAATGCCAGTTTCAGATCATCCTGTACCTGCATGTGTTTTGCATATTGTTGATAGTACGGAAATGCAATGGCGGCCCCGATTGCGAGAACTAGCAGAATAATAGCCAGTTTTATCAGCATGGATTTATGGTTGTTTTTATTGGTTTCAAGCGGATCATAGCCGCAATGAATACAGGCGGAATCTGCACTGGCGCGAATCGTGCCACACTCCGGGCAGTAGTTGGCCGGGTCTACATTATCGATGGGCCTTATTTTTTGTTTTTTATCTGACTTTTCCGGCGGTCTTTCAACGAGACTGAGATCAGCCTGCTCGCTGTGCAGCGGCGTGATATCCGGGCGGGTAATATCGATGAGGGGCCGACCGGATTCGCTTGTCTGAACGGTTTCAATTTTCGGCAGGGCGACGTCTTCTTCTGTTTCTGCTATTTCATCGATCTGACAGTTTACACCGATCGCACTAATGGCTTTGTGAAATTTTTCAGCGGTGGTTTTGTCTGTGTCTTTTTTTATAACAAAGGTTTTTTTCTGCAGGATTTTTTCTGCTTTGTCGGTGGAAATTTTAAATAACTTTGCTAAAGCAGTGATGGAGTCTGGTGTTTGAGCCGGATCAGTCGCTTGAATAATGGTGACGTTATATTTTTTGTTACTCATTTACGGGTCCGTTTTATTGTTTTTATAAAAGAAAAAAACTGTTGTCATCCCAGCATGCCTGTAGCTGGGATCCAGTGGCTTAATTGAGCGAAAGTCACTGGATTATGACCCACATCCATGTAGGGCACCCTTCGGGCCAGGCATAGCCTGTTTAAATTCGTTCCAAACGAATTTATCCGGCTCAAAAGCATACCGGAATGACGACGTTCGTTTTATTTTTTTACATTTATTTGTGTGTATTTTCGTTAAAAAGCTTTAACTTTAAATCGCCTTAAAACCAATATCTTTACGATAATATACTTTATCCCACTGTATCTTTTCAACAATTTCATAGGCGGCCTTCTGGGCTTCCGCAACCGTGTTGCCCATGCCGCAGGCACATAAAACCCGCCCACCATTGGTCACAACATGATCATCTTTAAGGGCGGTTCCCGCATGAAAGACTTTGGTTTTATAGGTGTCGAGACCGTCCAGCCCGCTGATGATGTCGCCCTTATTATATTTGTCCGGGTAGCCCCCCGCCGCCAGTACAACCCCCAGTGCAAATTGAGAATCCCATAGAGTGGTTTTTTCGTCCAGTTTTCCATCGACAGCGGCCAGACATAATTCAACCAGATCCGATTGCAGGCGCATCATAATCGGCTGGGTTTCCGGGTCGCCAAAACGCACATTATATTCCAGTACCTTAGGGTTGCCGTTTTCAATCATTAAGCCCGCGTATAAAAAGCCACTAAAGGGGTGGCCTTCTTTTGCCATGCCATTGACGGTGGGGCGAATCACTTCATCAATGACGCGCTGATGAATTTCATCGGTGACCAGCGGCGCGGGGGAGTAAGCACCCATGCCGCCGGTATTGGGGCCAGTGTCACCTTCATTGCGGGCTTTGTGATCCTGAGATGTCGCCATGGGTAAAATATTTTTACCATCGATCATGCAGATAAAGCTGGCTTCTTCACCGCTTAAAAATTCTTCAATCACCACCCGTGAACCCGCCTCACCAAAACTGTTTCCGGAGAGCATATCTTTCACCGCTGCAATGGCTTCGTCTTCGGTTTGTGCCAGAATCACGCCTTTGCCTGCGGCCAGTCCGTCGGCTTTAATAACAATGGGCGCGCCCTGTTCTTTAATGTAGGCAATGGCTTCGTCTTTTTTTGTGAAGTTACCATACGCGGCGGTGGGAATGTTATTGCGTGCCAGAAAATCTTTGGTGAACGCTTTGGAGCCTTCCAGTTGTGCTGCGTCGCGCGTCGGGCCAAATATTTTTAAACCTGCCGCCTGAAAAATATTTACTACGCCATTAACCAGCGGTGCTTCCGGGCCAACAATGGTCAGGGCAATTTCATTTTGCAGCGCAAAACTTTTTAGCGCTTCAATGTCTTCGGCGTTAATATCGACATTTTTAACTTTATCTTCGCGGGCCGTGCCCGCATTGCCGGGGGCGACAAAAACCGTTGTAACGTCTTCAGACTGAGCGGCCTTCCAGGCCAGTGCATGTTCGCGACCACCGCCGCCAATGATAAGAATGTTCATGTATAGAAACCCTGATTTATTTTTCCGCTAATGAACGCAAAATACGCGCATAAAAGCAGAAGACGATAAAGGCCGATGCGTTGAAGGCGCATTAGCCTCTAAATATAAAATGTGCGCATGTTGCATTCATTCGCGCTAGAAATGCGTTTAATGTCTAAAGTGACGCATGCTGGTAAACACCATCGTCATGCCATGTTCATTAGCCGCTGCAATGGTTTCATCATCGCGCATTGAACCACCGGGTTGAATCACCGCCGTAATACCCGCTTCATGTGCCGCATCAATTCCATCGCGGAACGGGAAGAACGCATCGGATGCCATCACCGAACCTTCAACGACCAGGTTTTCATCCGCGGCTTTTATGCCGGCAATTTTCGCCGAATAAACCCGGCTCATCTGGCCCGCACCCACGCCAATGGTCATCTGGTTTTGTACATAAACAATCGCATTCGATTTTACAAATTTGGCGACTTTCCAGGCGAATAATAAATCTCGCAGCTGATCTTCTGTGGGTTTCTTTTCGGTCACTACCTGCAGGTCATCTATGCCCACCATGCCAAGGTCGCGATCCTGCACCAGCAGGCCACCGTTAATGCGTTTGAAATCTAATGCGGGCACTGGCTTGCCCCACTCGCCGCATTCTAAAACCCGCACGTTTTTCTTTTCGGCTAAAATCGTTTTTGCCGCATCGCTAACCGTCGGGGCAATAATCACTTCGACGAACTGGCGCTTGATAATTTCAGCGGCCACGTTTTCTTCCAGTGTGCGGTTAAACGCGATAATGCCACCAAATGCGGAGGTTGGATCCGTTTTATAAGCGCCTTCATACGCCCCCATCACATCATCCGCAATGGCAACACCACAGGGGTTGGCATGTTTTACAATGACGCAGGCGGGTTCAGCAAAAGATTTTACACATTCCAGCGCCGCATCCGTGTCCGCTACATTGTTATAAGACAGCTCTTTGCCCTGCACCTGCGTGGCACTGGCCACCGATACTTCTGCAGGATGCGCTTCTTTGTAAAATGCGGCCTGCTGATGGGGATTTTCGCCGTAACGCATTTCCTGCACCTTATCGAACTGGAAATTGATGGTGCGCGGGAAGTTAGAGCGGCTACCATCCGCATTAATGGTACCCAGATAATTGGCAATCGCACCGTCATAATTTGAGGTGTGCTCAAAGGCTTTTACCGCCAGATCAAAACGCGTGGGCTGGGTAATGCCCCCCGCATTGACTTCATCAATAATGCGCGGGTAATCAGAAGGCTCTACAACAATGGTGACAAACGCATGATTTTTGGCAGTAGCGCGCACCATGGTGGGGCCGCCGATATCAATATTTTCTATGGCATCTTCAAGGCTACAGTTTTCTTTTGCGATGGTCGCTTCGAAGGGATACAGATTAACGACCACCAGATCGATGGGGGCGATGTTATTGGCCTGCATCACCTCATCGTCAATGCCGCGGCGACCTAAAATGCCCCCGTGAATTTTCGGGTGCAGGGTTTTTACTCGCCCATCCATCATTTCCGGGAAGCCGGTGTGGTCAGAAACTTCAGTTACCGGGACATTATTGTCCGCCAGTAATTTGGCCGTACCGCCGGTCGATAAAATTTCAACGCCGGCGGCAACCAGTGCCTGGGCCAGCTCTAAAACACCGGTTTTATCGGAAACGCTCATTAAAGCCCTTTTTACCGGGCGGGTCGTATTACTCATAGCTTCTGTAATCCACAATCTGTCAATTTAGAAGGTGAATTATAAACTAATTAGGCAGGTGCCAGAAGGTTAACCGGGATATTTTATTCGCAAGAGAGAAGCAGGGTTCGACGCGTAAGTCACGGGGTGCAAATAATATAAAAATAAAATTGCCTCCCGGATCTAATTTTAAAAAAAGAACTAAACCAGGGTGGCAATAAACCAGGGTGGCAATAAACCAGGGTGACAATAAACAGGCTGGCAATAAAATTTCAGAAAAAATTATTTAATAAGATTGTACGTCTTTAATTTTTTACGCAAGGTGCCACGATTAATGCCTAAAAAATCAGACGCTTTAGACTGATTACCATCCACATGTTGCATAATTAATTCTAACAGGGGTTGTTCTACCTGCTGTAAAACCATGTCATAAATATTGCCCGGATTTTCACCGTCTAAATCATTTAAAAACTGGCTTAATGATGTGCGTATGGTTGTGTTTAAGCCGGTGCCCTGACTGTCATTTTGAGTGTTATGTAAATTAATAACATTGCTATTATTATTGATCATGCTGCAATTGCTCCATTTATTTTTTTTATTGTTAAGTGTTGATTAAAATACGCAATAACGTCATTGCATTGTTGCGCCGCTTCTTTTATGCAATTGATATGTTTGCGGAAGCGTTTCTTTTGCTCGTCGTTAATGGCGGTACAATTTTGAGAATACCAGCCAATGTGCTTGCGAGCGATTTGTACACCCCTGTTCTCGCCGTAAAAATGATATAAATCGTTCAGATGATTTTCAATTAACTGAAGCATTTCCTGTTGGCCCGGCGGCGCCAGCAATTCGTTTGTTTTTAAGTAATGATTAATTTCACGAAATATCCAGGGTTGTCCCTGTGCGCCGCGGCCAATCATAATGGCATCGGCACCAGTGAGCTGCATAACCTGCTCGGCCTTGTGGGGAGAGGTAATATCCCCGTTGGCCACCAGCGGTATGCTGATTTGTTGTTTTACCCTGGCAATGGTTTCGTACTCCGCTTCACCTTTATAGGCATCAGCGCGGGTGCGGCCGTGCATGCTGAGCATTTGAATGCCGCAGTCTTCTGCAATATGCGCTATGTTCAGCGCATTTTTATTTTCGTGATCCCAGCCAGTGCGCATTTTCAGTGTTACCGGCACATCTACTGCACCAACAACCGCCTGTAAAATCTGTGCAACCTTTTTTTCGTCTTTCATGAGTGCCGAGCCAGCGGCCACATTGCAAACTTTTTTCGCCGGGCAACCCATATTAATATCAATAATATGCGCGCCCTGGGTCACATTAAACTGTGCGGCTTCGGCCATTTTCAGCGGGTCGGTACCGGCAATCTGTACACTTATCAGGCCGGCTTCGCCCTTGTGATCCATACGCAGTCGGGTTTTGTGGCTGTTGCGCAAATGTGGCTCGCTGGTCACCATTTCGGACACCACCAGTCCCGCGCCCATTTGACGGCATAGCTGCCGAAAGGGCTTATCAGTAATACCCGCCATGGGGGCGAGAAAAACCGGGGATGAAAGTGTATAGGGGCCGAGTTTCATGGATTATCCGTTTTCGTGGACGGATAATATTACCCCTATCAATCGAGATAAAAAATAAATATATTTACTTTTTTTGCAGAAAAAAAGCTTGATTTTTAAGGGGGGTAAAAAAATCAGATACTTGGGTGAAGTCGGGCGTGTTTGACTGCGCCTATGTCCGGGTTTTGTTTGTGGCGGATTGGTTGCTGTGGTTTTTTCGAGGGTACTTTTTCCCGCTCATTCTTTCAGGCAATCCTGATTTAGGCAATCTTACTAAGCTATTTTACTAAGCTATTTTACTAAGCTATTTTACTAGGCTATTTTACTAAGCTATTTTACTAAGCTATTTTACTAGGGCAATCCCCAGTGGCGGGTGTGCAGTGATCTGAAATTCCCGCCAGTTCTTTCAGCGCATCTAGCTTGTGAATGTTCACGTACTTGCGCTGGGTCGATAGCAGGCCTTCGCTTTGAAAGCGGCTAAAGGTGCGGCTGATGGTTTCGATGGTCAGGCCCAGGTAGTTACCAATATCCTTGCGGGACATGGTGAGGTTGAATTCGGTTTCGGAAAAATTACGGGCTTTGAGACGGCTGGATAAATTCACCAGAAAAGCCGCCAGGCGCTCTTCTGCGCTTTTTTGTGCCATTAGCATGAGCAGCGACTGATCCCCCGCAATTTCCTTGCTCATAATTCGAAACAGTTGATGGTGTAGCTCGGGGATTCTGCTGCTTAAATCTTCGAGTGCTTCAAAGGGCAGTTCACACAGGCTGGTGGTTTCCAGGGCGATGGCGGAGCAGGGGTGTTTGCTGTCGTGAATAGCATCCAGACCAATCAGTTCACCGGGCAGATAAAGGCCGGTAATTTGCTCATCGCCCTGTTCGCTTTCGGTAAAGGTTTTTATTGAGCCACTGCGTACCGCAAAAATAGAGCTGAAATTTTGGCCGCTATTAAACAGGTATTCGCCCTTGTGCAGTGGGCGGCTACGTTTGACAATATCATCGAGTTTGTCGATATCACTAATGTTCAGCCCAAGGGGCAGACAAAGATCGTGCAGGCTGCAGCTTTTGCAGGCTGTTTTCAGGGCTGATAATTTTATGGATGTGGTTGTCATATTGGCTACAACTCGATTTATTGCAAAATTGTTGGGTTAGTGTATCTAATTCACAGAATGAAAGTAAGTCCTAATATAGATCAACGTCAATTGAATTATTATAGTGTACAGCTCACTTTCCACCGCCAAGACAAGGGGGGGATTCCGGTGCGCTTGCCTTTTCAGCCCATTCATCCGGTGTCATGGTGTGCAAAGCCAATGCATGCACCGGGCCTTCGAGCTCTTCGGCCAGGGCTTTATTGATGATGCGGTGGCGGGCAACCAGCATTTTACCGGTAAATTCATCTGATACCGCAACGACTTTAAAGTGGGATTCTGAGCCCGGCGGCACATTGTGATTGTCACTTTCATTAATGACTTCTAAATGTGAGGGCTTGAGGGTCGTTTGCAGTTTTTCGATAATGTCGTCTTCAATGCTCATGTCTGGTCCGGTTTGTATTTTGGGTAGGTGTGGATTTTAGCAAATATGGGTGGAGAATATACTTAGTATATTTAAGGGATGGATTGAGGTTTGTTGTGGCTGCTTTTTCCCGTGTGCTTGCGTGGGAATATATAAAGAGTTTTAAACTGATGTGAAACAGGGGACCTCTGATTAAGTGGCAGGCAAAAAAAAGAGCTGATCTCCACTGTGTGAAGATCGGCTCTTTTACTCCCCCCCAGGAGATTCTTTGCAATCTGAAAGAACGTTAGTTTCGAGGACGTTCCCCCAGGAGATTCTTTGCAATCTGAAAGAACGTTAGTTTCGAGGACGTTCCCCCAGGAGATTCTTTGCAATCTGAAAGAACGTTAGTTTCGAGGACGTTCCCCCAGGAGATTCTTTAACAAATCCCAATCAGTAATGGGATCTAACTATGGCTAAAGCTTAGCGAATAGAGGGTGGATGGGTTTTGATGTGAATCAATAAAAAGCGCTTAGTAAATAAATGCCTGCCACTGATCCTGTTGATATATTTCCAGTGCTGAAAAATTACGTTTGTATGCCATTTTTGGATGCTGGTCTATCCAGTATCCGAGATACAGGTTTTCTTTTTTATAAAGTCGTGCCAGCCAGATCTGTTGCAATATTGCGAAAGTACCTGGGCTGCGTTTGTGTTCTTCGGGGTCAAAAAAAGTATAAACCGCTGAAGGACCCGCAATTAGAAAATCCACTACCGCCACACAAAGTAGCTTTCCATTAAGGCGCGATTCGATAAATATGCTGGTATTCCAGCTGTTCAGTAAAAAGTTACTAAATTCTTCCCGCGTCGGATCCGCCATATTGCCGCCTTTATGGCGGCTGTTTAAGTAACGGCTATAAAGTGAAAAATACTCTTCTTTAAATCTGGCGGGCACGATGTGGGTGCTTAAGTCCTGATTGTTTTTCAGGCAGCGTCGCTGGTTGCGACTGGCTTTAAAATCATCGACATGAATCCGGCAGGGCACACAGGCGGCACATCGTTTGCAGTGGGGGCGGTAAACAAATTCGCCACTACGCCGGAAGCCCTTGCTGATGAGCAGGCTGTATAGACTTGCCCCCATTTCAATCTGCGGATCGGGAATCAGGTTAGAGGTCTGGCGATCATCGTAATAACCACATTCGTGTTCGGCGGTAATGTACAGGCTGAGGGTTTCTGAGTTCATGTTGGTATATTAAGGTATTTAGTATATTAAAGAAAAGATAAGGGCATTTTTGTCCGCAAATGAACGCAAAATATGCAAATTTCTGTGTTGTGTGCCTTTGGCGCACAACGCCTAATTAATGCGTATGTTTTTATTTACGTGCCTTCATGTTTATTTGCGGACAAATATGCTGTTGATCTTTAAAGTTTAAGGGACAGGTAAAAATTTATTTGTCACTTCAACACGTCACAAATATCGCCCACAAATACCGTCCACAAATACAGCTTAGAGACACCCACAATCGGTGCTATAATTCGCGGCCCTGATATAGATGGTAGTTATTTAGATGAGTCGCACCACTCGAATCGAGCAGTTAAAACAAGCCCTGAAAGAACGCATTCTGATACTGGATGGTGGCATGGGCACGATGATTCAGAGCTATAAGCTGGAAGAGGGTGATTACCGCGGCGAGCGTTTCGCCGACTGGGCATCTGACCTGAAGGGCAATAACGACCTGTTAAGCATTACCCAGCCGGGGATTATCTGCGATATTCACAAGGCCTATCTGGAAGCCGGTGCAGATATTATCGAAACCAATACGTTCAACGGCACCTCGATTGCCATGGCCGATTATTCCATGCAATCCCTGGCCTATGAGTTAAACCTCGAAGGCAGTAAAGTGGCCCGTGAAGCCGCGGATGCGGTGGCGACTGCGGAACGTCCGCGCTTTGTTGCCGGTGTGCTCGGCCCGACTAATCGCACCGCGTCTATCTCGCCTGATGTCAATAATCCGGGCTATCGAAATGTCAGTTTTGATGAGCTGGTTGAAGCCTACACCGAAGCTACAAAAGGTCTGGTTGATGGTGGTTCGGATATTATTCTGATAGAAACTGTTTTCGATTCACTCAATGCCAAAGCGGCCATCTTTGCGGTGCTGCAATATTTTGACGATCATCATGTTGAATTGCCGGTCATGATTTCCGGCACCATTACCGATGCTTCTGGGCGAACCTTATCCGGGCAGACGGCGCAGGCATTCTGGAATTCCATGCGCCACGTTAACCCGATCAGTTTCGGTTTTAACTGTGCGCTGGGTGCAGATGAGTTGCGTCAGTATGTGGCGGAAATGTCCGGCATTATTGACTGTCATTTAAATGCTCACCCCAATGCGGGCCTGCCTAATGAGTTTGGTGAATACGATGAATCGCCCGAAGACATGGCGAAACAAATTGAAGAATGGGCGGCGTCGGGCTTTTTAAATATTATCGGTGGCTGTTGTGGTACGACCCCCGCGCATATTAAAGCCATCGCTGAAGCGGTAAGTAAATTTCCGCCCAGAAAAATCCCCGAGGTTCCCGTCGAGTGTCGCTTAAGCGGACTGGAGCCACTGAATATAAATAAACAATCGCTGTTTGTGAATGTGGGTGAGCGCACCAATGTCACCGGCTCTGCCCGATTCAAACGTTTAATCCTCGATGAAGAATACGACACCGCACTCGATGTGGCCCGCGAGCAGGTGGAAAACGGCGCCCAAATCATCGACATTAATATGGATGAAGGCATGCTCGATGGCGAGCACGCCATGGTCACCTTCCTCAAATTAATTGCCTCGGAGCCAGATATTTCTCGGGTGCCGGTGATGATCGACTCATCCAAATGGCACATTATTGAAGCCGGTCTGAAATGTATTCAGGGCAAGGGTATTGTTAATTCCATCAGTATGAAGGAAGGCGAAGAGAAATTTATTGAGCAGGCCAAACTGATTCGTAAATACGGTGCTGCGGCGATTGTAATGGCCTTCGATGAAGTAGGGCAGGCGGACACCCGTGATCGCAAAGTGGAAATCTGTACCCGCGCGTATAAAATTTTAACCGAAGAAGTAGGCTTTCCGGCGGAAGATATTATTTTCGATCCGAATATTTTTGCGGTGGCTACCGGCATCGAAGAGCACAATAATTACGGTATGGATTTTATTGAAGCGACCCAGATTATTAAAGATACTCTGCCGCATGCAATGGTGTCCGGTGGTGTTTCAAATGTATCTTTTTCTTTTCGTGGAAACAACCCGGTGCGCGAAGCGATTCATGCGGTGTTTTTATATCATGCCATAAAAGCCGGCATGGATATGGGTATAGTGAACGCGGGGCAACTTGCGGTTTATGATGATTTACCGCAAGAGTTGTGTGAGCGTGTCGAAGATGTGGTGCGCAATCGTCGCGATGATTCCACCGAACGTTTGCTGGATATTGCAGATCAATATCGCGGCGATGGCAGCAGCGGTAAAAAAGTTGAAAATTTAGAATGGCGTGAATTCGAAGTCAGCAAACGTATCGAGCATGCGTTAATAAAAGGCATCGACACCTATGTTGTTGAAGACACGGAAGAAGCCCGCTTAAGTTTTGATCGTCCGATTCAGGTGATTGAAGGGCCGTTAATGGATGGCATGAATGTGGTCGGTGATTTATTTGGCGACGGCAAAATGTTTTTACCCCAGGTGGTAAAGTCTGCACGGGTAATGAAAAAAGCCGTGGCACATTTAATTCCATTTATTGAAGCGCAAAAAGATGGCAAAGCGCGATCCAATGGCAAAATTTTAATGGCCACCGTAAAGGGCGACGTACACGACATAGGCAAAAATATTGTGGGCGTGGTGTTGCAGTGTAATAATTTTGAAGTGGTGGACATGGGCGTGATGGTGCCCGCGAATAAAATTATAGAAAAAGCAAAAGCAGAAAATGTCGACATCATTGGTTTAAGTGGATTGATTACGCCGTCACTTGATGAAATGGTGCACCTGGCTAAAGAGTTGCAACGTTTAAAAATGCACGTGCCGGTGATGATTGGTGGCGCGACGACATCAAAGGCGCACACCGCCGTAAAAATAGATCAAAATTACGCAGAACCAACCGTCTGGGTAAAAGATGCATCGCGTGCAGTGGGTGTCGCTCAAAGTTTAATTTCGACAGACTTAAAAGAAAATTTTGTGAGTGAATTAGTTGAAGATTACGAACAGGTACGCATTAATCATGCGGGACGTCGCAAGAAAACTAACTGGGCAAAAATTGAAGATGCGCGTTTAAATAAAGCCAAAATTGACTGGAACAAAAGTGATATCGGCGTACCCGCTTTCACCGGTGTAAAAGTGTTTGATGATTATTCATTGGATGATATAAAAGAATACATCGACTGGACGCCGTTCTTTTTTGCCTGGGAATTAAAAGGTCGTTATCCAAAAATTTTAACCGATAAAGAAAAAGGCGAAGAAGCGACTAAATTATTTAAAGATGCCAAAGCCATGCTGGATAAAATAATCAGCGAAAAGTGGTTAACCGCAAAAGCGGTTGTGGGGGTTTTCCCTGCAAATACGGTGAATGATGATGACGTGGAAGTGTACGCGGATGATTCGCGCAGTGAACTTTTAACCACCTTAAACTTTTTACGTACCCAAACCCAGCAGCCTCCGGGTCGCCCAAATAATTGTTTAAGTGATTTTATTGCGCCAAAAGAAACCGGCCTGAAAGATCACATTGGTGCCTTTGCGGTTACCACCGGTGTGGGTATCGACGCGCACGTAAAACGTTTTGAAGAAGATCACGATGACTACCAGGCGATTATGCTGAAAGTGCTGGCGGATCGTTTAGCCGAAGCCTTCGCGGAACTCATGCACAAGCGTATGCGTAAAGAATTTTGGGCCTATGCGCAAGATGAAACCCTCGACAATGCGGCACTCATTGCGGAAGAATACAAAGGTATTCGTCCAGCACCCGGTTACCCTGCGTGCCCGGATCACACGGAAAAAGCCAAACTCTGGCAGTTGATTGATGCGCATCAAAAGGCCGGCATCAGTATTACGGAAAGTTTTGCTATGCTGCCTGCGGCGTCTGTCAGTGGCTGGTATTTCAGTAACCCGGAATCAAAATATTATGCGGTGGCTAAAATTAACCGTGACCAGGTTGAAGATTATGCAAAACGAAAAAATATGACCTTAGCAGAAGCGGAACGTTGGTTGGCTCCAAATTTGGGCTATGATAACTAGGGATGCTCAGACAAGCGTTCGATAATGACGAAGTTTGTACTGGTTTTATGTGTCTGTATAGGGCGAAAACAAAACTACGTTCTTAGAAACCAGATTCCTAGAAATCAGATTCTTAGAACTATAAATACTTACATAGATATTTACTTTTCAGAAATTTAATTTCTGAAGTTAACCTTAAAGAAACAACAGAGCAAATTTATGCGTGATTCAGAATCAAGCCCGAAAGGATTCGGTATCTTCAGGTACAAGGAAGATCGCCTGCCGGTATTAATTATATTGTCCCTCACCGTAGTTGATTTTGTTTTATATTTCACTGTGAATAATGCGCTGTTATTGTTTGTTTATTATTTAGTCATGATTATCCCGAAGGGCACAATTTGTGCGTGGAATCATCATCACCAGCATCTGTTTACCTTTAGAAACACCGCCCTTAATCGCGGGCTGGAATTTGTCTATGCATTGCACACCGGCGTTACCACTCACCTGTGGCGTTTGCATCATGTGCTCGGGCATCATCTAAATTTTCTCGATCAGAAAAAAGATGAAAGCCGCTGGATGCGTAAAGATGGCAGCAAAATGGGGGTTATTGAATACACATTAAATGTGGCAATAACCGCTTACCCCAGAGGCTTTGCGGTGGGTAAAAAACATCCCAAACAACGGCGGCCTTTTGTGGTGTACACCCTGATTACTTTTGTGATTGTAGGTTTACTGGTCTGGTATAAGCCGCTGCAGGCACTGTTTTTATTTGTATTACCGATGATGACCAGCTTGCTATTTACCGCCTATGTCACCTATGAGCATCATTCGGGGCTGGATACGCAAAATGAATTTGAAGCGTCTAATAATAATTTAAATCCGTTATACAACACTCTCACCGGAAACCTGGGTTACCACACAGCGCATCATCATAAGCAGGGTGTGCACTGGTCTAAACTGCCCCAGTTGCATGAGACGATTAAAGATAAAATCCCCGCGCATCTTTATACCCGGTCGGCGATTACTAATATGTTGCTTGGGGGATAATTTAGGGGGGATAATTTTTTAATTTTTAGAGGCGCCCTTAAGCCAAACGCGGGTTAGTTTTGTGTGTGGGTGTAGATTCTGGTTTGCGGGTGAAAGGCATACCAGGCGAACCAGTAGCTGGTGAGTGTGGCTATGGTTTTTCCTGAACTTGAGCGGATGGTGGCGCTTTGATGCTGCTGGTTAAAGTGTATCTCTATACTTTCTTCTGCAATTTTATCCTTTACAATGATGACTTCAGATGCTTGCAATGGGTTTATATCCCGCCGACTTTTTGCCAGTTCACTACTTTTTGTCAGCTCACTAAAGGGATAGGCCTTGTAAATTCCATTTAACTCAATTCCCGTCACTTTCTCTTTTGGGTGATAACGACGGCTGATGGCACTAACGGGAAAATACAGGGCTTCATTTGTCGCGTAATTTCCGTAGGGTGATTTTGAATAATCCCGGCTGAATCCCGTATCCCGTGATAGCACCCATGTGTTCGGGGGCTGCTGCAGCCAGTGTTGCCAGCTGGTATTTTGCAGCGCCAGCATTTCCAGCGATTCCCCCTTACGTTCGCCACTAATCGCCTGGCCAGGTATCTGCGACCACAGGGATTCGGTTTTTCTGTCATATAGCAACATATCGCTATTATACAGTAGTCCGGACACGCCAAAATTAGCCGCGTCTGATTTGAAAGCCATGCCGGTTCCGCACAGGGGGCAATAGCTGATTAGCGTGTCACCATCATTAACAATTTCATGCCAGTTTAAAATGCCAACAGGATAGGCTTTTACTGTGTTGTTAATACGGATTCCAAGCACCCGATCATCATCGTGTCAATAATCCGCTGCCTCGGCGCTAATGAATTTTGGCCGGTCGATTGAGGGAATACCGTCTCTGGGTGGCCCACCGTGGTGAATTTCAGTCGCGGGAATTAAGGCAGTCGGGCCCATTGCAAAGCCATTGAACTGTGCTGATAATGTTCCCGGAAATGATTCTGGAAATGCATCCGGGGTATAAATAATCGTGAGTAACAGCAGTACAGGTGCCAGTAAGCGAAATAGCTTCGCTGAAGCTGGATTTGGCAATTTCAGTGGAAATGATTGCATGGCATCAACCCCCTAAATCGAACGAGTGGTAAATAAGCGGCTGATCAGAGCCTGTATTTTGACAGTGACTTTAACGATAAATTCTATGGGTATAGTTTTGCACCAGTTTAGTGATTTTACAGGCTAGATTTTGTCGTAAAACCGCGATAATCAGCGCTGTAGAAGGGTGCAGCAGGTTATCCACAAAAGCTGTGGATAACTCTGTGGATGATTCTATGTTTATTGTCTGAAATCAAACTATGACGGAATTGTTACCAGATTGTTTAAAAAATAAGCAAATAGATTTATTCCTTTAAGTTCAATAGCTTATAAATAAATTAAAAAGTATTTGACAGATTGCCAGTATTAAGAGGCGCTTAAATAGAGGGGGTATGTTAAATATCCTGACTGTGCATAACTAGGGTTTACCCGGCGTTATTCGGGGCAAATAAATGAAAAATCAACATAAATTCCCGTCTGTTCAGCGCTTTTAGGTATCATAGGCCCCAAACGGGCCCCTTGCATGGTTTTCAGCCCTGACTTTAGCCGTAACCAGGACCCATTAAATAATAAATTAGGTGGATTGATTGAATCAAGACCTTAAAAAACACGCTGAGCGTATCAGTATTCTTAACAAGACTAACTGCACCATGCTGTACAACCCGCAGCTGCTGGAAAACCCATCCGCCAGTTTTGCCGATCTGGATATTCTGCAGAAGTCTGCATCAATCCAGCGCATCACTAGCGGCGGGCGAGGGCAGGCCTGGTTTGTGGAAATAGATGGCCTGAGCAGTGTGCTGCGTAAATATATGCGTGGCGGACTCATTGCCCGGCTGGTTCGGCAAACCTATATCAGCTTCAGTTTCGAAAATACCCGCTCTGTTAAAGAATGGCGCTTGTTGCAATGGATGCAGGCGCGGGAGTTACCGGTTCCGCAACCCATTGCCGCATCGGTTTGCCGCTGGCCGTTTAATGTAAGCCCTTTTTACCGCGCACAAATACTTGTGCAACGCATACCCGATGTACAAACCTTAGATCAGCAATTAACTCAACGGCAATTAAGCGTTGCTGAATGGCAAAGTGTCGGTGTGTGTATTCGCGAATTTCACAATGCGGGGGTTTATCACGCAGATCTAAATGCCAATAATATTTTACGGGATGCAAAAGGCAAAGTTTATCTGATCGACTTTGATAAGGGTGAGTTGCGAAATATAAACGCTAAAACCAATGTCTGGATGCGGGAAAATTTACAGCGCCTTAAACGTTCATTACGCAAGCAACAGCGAATAAATTCACTATATTATTTTACAGAAGAAAACTGGCAGTGGTTAATTGATGCTTATGAGGTTGGTTCGTCTCTTTAATAAAGAGGCTGATAGGTAAAATTAAATCTAACCTAACCTGTACTTCTAAAATCAGGGTGGTGTAGTAATGAGGATGAGAGAAAATCAAATTTATAAAACCAGTATGGTTGCTGAAGAATTCTAAGAGGCTGGTACTGTCCTTGTTCCTTTAATCTGTGAGAGATTCAAGCTCATTATTGTCCTGTAACTACTGGCTCACCCCTGAGGTTATCTTGGGCTTTAGGTCTGGTATTTATGCAATTATGTGAACTGGTTCACATAATCTATTTTGTCAGAAAATCCCTACAACTTGATACTTTTAAAAATAACCTCTAATCGTTATCATCCTTTTCGTTAAGAATCATTAATTTAGTTGTGTAATTGCGAAAATCCTCACGTATTTATTCATACTCATTGATCATTTCTGCTCCCCTAACATCGCTACGATGTTAATAATTCCCATAAATGTTTAAAAACTAAAATTGCAAATTTTAACTTTGCTGTATTGTTATGTGTGCCTATGCACACGATGAATTAAGGAATATATACATGTCACGTTTAACTATTATCTTATCGATGGTTATTTTGTCTCTTTATACCAGTTTTGCACAGGCTGCAGGTGGACGAGCAGATTATGATATTGATGATGACGGACTGATTGAAATTAATGATCTCTCTGATCTAAATGAAATCCGTAATAATCTGGATGGGGCAAGCTTATATGCCGACAGCACGGGGTGCCCGCTTACCGGCTGTACTGGCTTTGAACTAACTGCTCATCTGGATTTTGATAGTAATGGTGATGGTGTACTGAGCATTGATGATAGTTATTGGAATGAGGGTAGTGGATGGTTGCCTATTGGTAGTGCTTCGCAGCCTTTTACTGCAACGTTTGATGGTAGTGGATTTGAAATACGTAATTTGATGATTTCAAACTTTAGAGCTGATTACATCGGGCTTTTTGGATACGCCTCAAATGCAAACCTGAGAAATATTGCGTTAGTGGGTGATTTGATGTCAATAACAGGCGCTGAATATGTTGGGGGTCTGGTTGGGTATGCATTATCAACAAATATAAATGCTTGTTATGTATTAGGCGAGGTTTCCAGCTATCGATCTTATCTAGGAGGCTTAGTTGGTTATAGTTCAGCCAGTACGATAAATCAGAGCTATTTTACAGGTAGTGTAACAAGCTCAGCAAATGGTTCGGTATATGCAGGTGGATTAATCGGTGCAACTTATGATAACTCTATTATTGAATCCAGTTATGCCACAGGAAGCGTCTCAACAATAAGAGGCGGGAGCTATTTTGGCGGGTTAACAGGTTTCCTGGATAACTCTACTGTGATAGCTAGTTTCGCATCAGGTCGGATTTTTATTGATAATGATGATAAAGATTACCAGTTTTTAACTCTCCAGAGAGTGGGAGGTTTGGTAGGTCGGGCAAATTCAGGGGCGACGATAAAAGCCAGTTTCTCTACTGGATCGGTTGAGGGCACTTCAGAGGTAGGGGGGCTGGTAGGAATCGTTTATAACTCAACTGTTACAGGCAGTTATGCGGTTGGTAACGTTACCGGTAGATACTCAAAAGGCGGTTTAATAGGTTCCTCAACTACTTCTACCATTGATGGCTACTGGGCAAAGGATGTTGCTAATATAAATTCTTCTGGCGGTGTTGGTGTCTTGTTTTCGGAATTAATTTGCCCGGTAGCTGCTAATGACTCTGTCTGTTCTTCGAGTCAGCTTTATACAAACTGGGAAACTTTTGTCGATGCTACGGGCAATCAATATTGGGATTTTGGTGCCGCTAATGAATTACCCGGCTTAGTCATAAATGGTGTTACTTATCGAGATACTGATGGTGATGCAGTTCCTGATAATGTTGATGCATTTGCATTTAATTCAGCTGCAGCAATTGACCAGGACGGAGATGGCGCAGTTGATCGCTGGAACTTATATTGTGATAGTGCCTGTCAATTAAATTCAGGTTTAGTCCTGGATCAACTACCAGATAACGTTGCTGCCAGTATAGATGCTGACATGGATGGTCTTCCAGATGAATGGAATACAAATTGTGATGTTAGCTGTCAATCTGCTTCTGGTTTAACGCTTGATACCTTTCCTGATGATGCAGATAACGATGGCATACTCGATACTGTCGATAGTGATGATAATAATGATGGAATTGAAGATGCTGATGCTAATTCTAATGGTCTGATTGAGATAGCGAGTCTTGATGAGTTAAATGCGATTCGAAATAACCTGACCGGTAGCTCTCAAATATTAGGTGGAGCTGTTTCTGATGCTACAGGCTGTCCTATTCGGATTGTCGGCGGAGTTAATCTTCAAATTTGCTCTGGCTATGAGTTAGTGCAAAATCTTGATTTTGATACCAGTGCTGATGGTGAAATATCCGAGGCAGATGCTTATTGGAATGAAGGTTCAGGTTGGCAGGCAATTGGTGGTACTGGTGTTGAGTCATTTAGTGCAGTTTTTGAGGGTAATAATTTTACTATTAGTAACCTGATGATCAATCAACCTACCCTGAATCGACAAGGGCTTTTCGGCAGAACAAATAGAGCCACTATTCAAAATTTAACTATTGAAGGTGATCTGGTTTCAATTACAGGTTCTTCTACTGTTGGTATTCTGATCGGATATAGCGTAAATAGTAAAATCCTTAATACTCATGTATCGGGCGATATTAAGGCTATGAGCATGTTAGGTGGCTTAGTTGGTGATGGTGAAGCAGTGGATATTGCGTTAAGTTCTAGCAACGTAAACATTATTGCTGAAGGAGACTTTACTGGTGGTTTGGCTGGCCGTTTGGATAGTTATGGTAATAAATCCGGTAGCATAGTAGAAAGTTATGCCCTTATAAATATTAATGCTCTGGGCAGATCTGTTGGTGGATTGGTAGGTCAATTAGGTCGCACATCCATTGCAGCCAGTTTTGCTGCAGGGGAAATATCTTCAACCGGGTTCTATATCGGTGGTTTGGTAGGGGACGTAGATTCAAACCCGGGCATTATCAATTTCAGTTTTGCTTCGGTTAGCCTGGAGGGCAGCTCTTATATAGGCGGCTTAGTGGGTGATGTGACGAGTAATATAAATATTACGGCGAGTTATGCAGTAGGTCAAATCAAGGGTTTATTTCGCCTTGGGGGATTAAATGCTACGGGTAGAGGTGGAACCTTTATAGATAACTATTGGGCAACGGATATATCAGGTCAAAGTTTAAATAGTTTGGGTGGTACTGGGGTGACATTAGCTGAATTACAGTGCCCCGTCACAGCAGATAATGCTGACTGTGCAGCTGCTGTCTCATTATATGTTGCCTGGGATACTTATAAAGATGCCACCGGTAATTCATATTGGGATTTTGGTTCAACCACTCAATTACCCGGTCTTCTAATAAATGGCGTTATTTACCGCGATAGCGATGGCGATAACGTGCTTGATAGTTCAGATATGTTTCCTGGCAATATAGCTGCATCAAAAGATTCAGATGGAGATGGTGCGGTGGATGCATGGTCGGGTACTTGCGATATAACTTGTCAGGCTGCTTCAGGCTTAGTACTCGACCAGTTCCCTAATAGTGCAGCGGCCTCAATAGACCTTGATCTGGATGGATTACCTGATGCCTGGAATAGTAGTTGCGATGCAGCCTGTATTAGTGCTTCCGGTTTAACGTTGGATACCTTACTTAATGATTCAGATAATGATGGTGTTGTTAACTCATTAGATGATGATGATAATAATGATGGTGTTGTTGATGTTGATGCTGACTCGAATGGCTTAATAGAAATATCTTCTTTAGAAGAGCTGGATGCCATTCGAAATAATCTGGCAGGAACGGGGTTAATGTTAGATGCGTTAGGTAACTCGAACTCGTCAGGCTGCCCATCACGTATTATTAATGGCCTTTTACAAAGCGCTTGCTCAGGTTATGAATTAACTCAAAATCTGGATTTTGATACCAATAGTGATGGCGTTCTGGATATAACCGATACTTACTGGAATGATGGGCAAGGGTGGCTTCCAATTGGTACATCGGTGGATCGGTTTACAGGTGTATTCGAGGGTAACGGTAATATTATCTATAACCTTATGATTAACCAAAGTGATAACGATACACAAGCTTTTATCAGGTATACCAACGGTGCAACTATCAGAAACTTAGGATTATCTGGTGAGCTTATGTCTGTTACTGGTCGATATACTGCTGCGGGGTTAATTGGTAGTGCTAGTGATACCAATATTGAAGCCTGTTTTGTGACGGGTAAGGTTGAATCGTTAGAGGATAGAGCCGCAGGGTTAGTATATTCCCTATACAAATCTAGCATAAAAGCCAGTTTTTTTGCAGGCCAGGTAAACGCTATTGAATATGCCGGTGGATTAATTTCTTTTGCTAATGACTCAACAGTCGAGTCATCTTTTTCAGTTGGTCAGGTTTCTGCAAAAAATCAAGCCGGTGGCTTAGCTTCTGCAGTTTATAACTCTAATATCATTAATAGTTATTCATCATCCATCGTGTCAGGTAATTTAGACACGGGTGGTTTAATTGGTCTAACTTTAGACACATTGCCAAATGTAATTACAAACAGTTACTGGGCGGTAGATATCTCAGGGCAACCAACCAGTGCCGGCGGAACCGGATTTTCTTCTACAGAGTTACAGTGTCCCACAGCTGCTGATGATACCGTGTGTGCGTCAAGTGAGCTTTATACCGCCTGGGCAAATGATCTCGATGCTAAGGGAAATGCTTACTGGAACTTCGGCGCGACAAACCAGCTACCTGCTTTAGTATTAAATGGTGTTGCTTATCGCGATACAGATGGCGATGCTGTTTTTGATATAAATGATGCTTTGCCGAATAACTTTGCCGCCTCAAAAGATATAGATGGTGACGGTGCAATCGATCAATGGACCGAAGGTTGCGATAATACGTGCCAACAAGATTCCATGCTAATAATAGATAATTTTCCTGAGAATGAAGCTGCCTCAGTTGATACAGATCTTGATGGTTTACCCGATGCGTGGAATGCTAGCTGTGATAATGCCTGCCAGATATCGTCGGGTTTAACACTGGATCTGTTTGCAAATGATTTTGATAATGATGGTATTGCTGATTCTATCGATGATGATGATAATAATGATGGCCTTGTTGATGCAGATGCGGATTCAGATGGATTGATTGATATTGTCAGTTTAGATGAGCTGAATGCTATGCGATATTCGTTAACAGGGGCTCATCAAAAACTAACCGCTGAGAGTGTTGCTGATACATCAGGTTGTCCCGTTGCACTTGTTAAAGGTAAATATCAACGAGTATGTAAAGGATATGAACTTCTTCAGAATATTGATTTCGACAGTAATGCAGATGGTGTATTGGATAGTGCTGATACGTACTGGAATAATGGATTAGGGTGGGAAGCCATTGGTGCAATTACCCAGCCATTTAGTGCTATGTTTGATGGTAAAGGTTTTGCTATTTATAACCTTTTGATTAATCGTCCTGATGAAGATTACCTGGGCCTATGGGCTTACACAAATGAAGCGACAATCCAGAATTTAGAACTTTCTGGAGATTTAATGTCAATTGAAGGGAACAATTATGTAGCTGGAATTGTTGCATCTGCCACCTATACAACAATAAATAAATTATCTATCAGTGGAAGTTTATCAGGTAATGACAAAGTAGGTGGATTGATAGCGACTATTAATTTCGGCTCAATAATAGATAGTGTTGTATCTGGAAGCATGACGCTAAAAAGAGGGGGTTATGTGGGGGGAGTCGTTGCTATTGCTAAAGATATTCAGATGACAGGCTCACGTTATATCGGTGGAATACTTTCTGCCCCATGGCCAACTCGTGCTATAGGCGGTTTGATAGCTTCAGCAAAGGATAGCGTTATTACAGCGAGTTATTCAATTGGAGCTATTTCGGGGTCCGGAAATGCTGGAGGCCTAATCGGAATAGGAAGTAGCAGTACAATTACGGGGAGCTTTTCAACAGTCAATGTTTCTGCAGAATATGATTATGCAGGTGGTTTAATAGGGGATGATTCCTCCAGTTCTATCACCAGTAGCTTTGCTTCAGGTAACGTATCTGGTCGATCCTCTATTGGTGCTCTTATTGGACGCAGTTCTAATGGTACAGTGATAAGTAGTTATGCTATTGGTAAAGTGTCTGGTACTGGCAACAGTATTAGTGGTTTGCTCTCCAGCACTTCGAGTGTGATAACGGATAGTTATTGGGCAACAGATACTACACAGCAAAGCATCAATAATGCTGGAGGAGTGGGTGCTCTACTTACCGAGTTGCAATGTCCTACCTCGGCAGACAATACAGATTGTGCCAGTGTCGAACTTTATACTACCTGGTCAAGTTCTCTGGATGCTAACGGGAATCCGTATTGGAATTTTGGTACCGATAATCAGCTACCCGGATTGACAATAGCTGGTGTAGTGCACCGTGATTCAGATGGTGACAGTGTATTAGATGCAAATGACGCATTCCCACTGGATAATACAGAGTCTGTCGATACCGATAATGACGGCATTGGTAATAATGCCGACACAGATGATGACAACGATGGTGTTGAAGATACCCTTGATTTGTTTCCATTAGATGCATCCGAGACAACCGATTTTGATGGTGATGGCATTGGTGATACTGCTGACACAGATGATGATAATGACGGTGTTCTGGATATTAATGATCCTGATAATACCGTCGATAATGGGAAACCAATTATTGAATCTGCATCGACAATTTCGCTTCGAGCAACGGGAGACTTTACGCTGTTAGATTTATCAGGTGAAACTTTTTACCGGACGATAGACTACTATGATTCATATTCAGACTGGAATGAAGTCGGTGAAACCGTGTTAGAGGCATCACTAAATGGTGAGGTGCTAATACCGGATGTCGATAATCGGATCTCTCTACCAAGTGGCCCAGTGAAGTTACAGTGGGTTGCGATTGATGCAGCCGGAAACCGTAGTGATCCGTTTGAGCAATTGGTAAAGGTTTATCCTCTTGTTGGTTTTGAAACGGCGCAATCCATTACAGGTGAGCCGTCACAAGCCAGACTTAATATCACGTTCTCAGGGCCTTCTCCAGAATATCCTGTCGTCATTGATTTTAGTGTTACTGAGCAAAGCGCTACGTTCGATGATTTAGACTCTGACTTCATCAATCAAAAAAGTATTAGCATCAGAATAGAAAATGAGGATGAACTTAATAATGCTGCATTGGTTGTTCCAGTGATTGATGAAAATATGGCAGAAGTTGATGAGGTAATAAATGTTAACATAAACTCTGCGCGTGCTGGAGCTGATGAGTTTTTTATGCCCGTTTATAATTCTAAAACCGGTGGAAACTTCGAACATGATTTAACAATTACAGAAACTAATTTACCACCTGCCGTGACCCTGGAAATCTATCAGGATGGCAGCATCGTAGATGTGATTAATAGTGCGGGCGGCGAAGTCGAAATTATAGCCGTTGTGGTCGATCCAAATGGCAATGACACTACCAGCGTAGTTTGGGATCTAACTGAAATATCCGCTTCAGCCGCTAACGATGCTATCAGTTTTACATTTAGTCCTTCAGCATTAGCAAATGGATTTTATGGCATTACAATTAATGTCACTGATAATGGGGATACCCCGTTATCAGTTGAAGAAACTTTTGTACTGGTAGTAGAAAAGAAAGCGGCAACTACGGGTGGTAGTGGCGGCGGTGGCGGCGGCGGTAGTTTGAGTCCGCTATTTTTATTCTTATTTTTAAGTCTGTTTGCAGTTAGGTTAAAAAGAAAAATAATCTGGGCTAAATAACCACTTAGTAAGCAATACCCCCCCCCTCTTGGTCGAAAGAGGGGGGGTAAGCTAGTTAGTATTTATGTGAATGTATTTTATCCGGCTTGGGCAGACATTGAACGACTATTCTGGCATACGTTGTTTAAGTTTTTCATAAGGTGTTTTTCCCGTGTGCGCTGAATGAGACCTAAGGAAGTTATATAATCCATTGAGCCAGTTTTTTGGACTTTCCAGAATTAGCTAGACACTCCCTGGCTTCGAATAATTGTCTTCTTCATATATAGCGCTGCATAATAAACCGGAAAACTCTAATTTAATATGTAACTAAAAGAGGGAGGTTTACACTGAGGATTAACTGTTTAAAAGAAGCCGGATTGTTTTTTTAATATTGATTTGGCTCAGATCTTTCTATGCCATATAGAAAAAATTGAATGGTTAAAAGCAGTAAGTCGTGAAAGTGGTATGAAAGACCTGATACTCCAGGTTTAGTGCTCCAGATTTATTTACACCCTCGAGCGTGGTAAAAATGTACCTATGAGCTTTTTATTGAGGCTGTAATTTTTTCTGTGTAACTGTCTATCATTAACGCCAGAAATGGCTAGGATAGGCAACTATGAAAAAACAAGACATACAAGCACTGGCCGCGCAAGCGGCCAAAAACATTAGATCTGAG
>Ga0316209_1001390_pt1 | contig 25573 bp, 19 predicted proteins | sample 6monopyrite_MG_FD_204945 | JGI IMG/M metagenome (GOLD analysis project Ga0316209, IMG submission 204945) | Microbial mat bacterial communities from mineral coupon in-situ incubated in ocean water Damariscotta River, Maine, United States -... | ecosystem: Environmental > Aquatic > Marine >...
GCCAGAAAATGATATGTAACCACTGATAGTGGCCTTCAGGGATTATTTATGACAGCAAAAAATGTACTCATCGTTGATGACGAAGCTGATATCTGTGAATTGATTGAGATCACTTTGATGCGCATGGGTATTACCTCGCAATCTGCACTCAATCTTACCGATGCCAGGTTGTTGCTTGAAACAGAACATTTTGATTTATGTTTAACAGACATGCGCTTACCTGATGGTAACGGCATTGAGTTGGTAGAACATGTACAACAAAAATATTCTGAATTACCCATTGCTGTAATTACCGCACATGGCAACATGGAATCAGCAGTTAAAGCACTAAAAGCCGGGGCATTTGATTTTGTATCCAAACCAGTAGACCTGCAAATTTTACGAAATCTGGTTTCATCTGCAACGACACTACCCGGCGCTTGTGAAAAGAAAAAAACGAATTCTAATAAGATAAACATCACAGGTAACTCGCCAGCTGTACAGTCATTATTAAAAAACATAAGCAAATTGGCACGTAACCAGGCCCCTGTGTTTATACACGGCGAATCAGGCTCGGGCAAAGAACGCGTAGCCAAAATGATCCATCAGCAAGGCTCGCGATGCGACGCCCCTTTCGTTCCAGTCAACTGCGGCGCCATTCCTGCCGAACTGATGGAAAGCGAATTTTTTGGTCACCTCAAAGGCAGCTTTACCGGCGCCCACTCAGACAAGCAAGGTCTATTCACGGCCGCGAATGGTGGCACGTTGTTCCTCGATGAAATTGCTGAATTGCCTTTAAATATGCAGGTGAAATTACTTCGCGTTATCCAGGAAAAAGCGGTACGAGCTGTGGGCGCCCAACAGGAAACGCCCGTAGACGTAAGAATACTAAGCGCCAGTCACAAAAATCTTGTCAAACTGGTATCGGATGGCGCATTCAGAGAAGACCTTTATTATCGTATCAACGTCATCGAACTCACTATTCCCAGCTTGCGGGAAAGAAAAGAAGATATCCCGGAATTTGTTGAGTTGTTATTAACCAACCTTTCGAAAAAGATGGGTATGGAAACACCATCCATCGATGCTGAAGCTTTAGATGCATTATGTAATTATCACTTTCCGGGTAACGTGCGTGAGCTAGAGAATATTCTTGAACGTGCCATTGCGTTATCTGACGATAATAAAATAACAAAACAGGATCTTCAGCTTAAACCCCCACCCAGCAAACTTGCAGATGAACAGGAAAGCATCGCAGTTGATCCTATGGATTTAGTTGGCCAGGAACGAAACAGCATAGTGCAGGCACTGGAACAAACCCGCTGGAATAAAACCGCCGCTGCTAAACTATTGGGCTTAAGTCTGAGACAACTTCGATACCGCCTGCAAAAACTTAATATCGAATAATTGTAATGCGGGGCAGAGAGTACTGCTGTCCCATTTGATATTTCATGTCGACGAATGACGTTAACCAGTCCTGATAACTGCAATTACCGTCTTTAAACTCTATTGACATTAATTATTCAGGACTGTAGTGGGTCAGAGAGTCATTGTTTCTGATACATCACCCAAACCAAACACATAATAATCTGCACAAACCTCCTCAACTCGAGGCTTACCTGGACTCCGTAGTCGTGTCTGCCTGTTTGTTATCTCTTCAATCTTGTCTTTAAAATATTGCCTTCCCAAAACCAGCTCGTGATTCAAGGCATCGCGTATCTGGTGAATCACATCGTTATCTAGATGACGCTGGAATAGCTCCTGATACACAAATTGTCGCTCATCGACCGTTTCTCCCAGAGACATATAGATTGGATGACTAGTAATAAGTTTCTTATCAGTCATCTGAGCATTTTCCTGATAACTAGACCACTTATAATCACCGGGATGCACCACCATATCAGCCCTAACCGGATTCAACTCGATATAACACATACAGGTAAGTAAATAGATATCAGAATCTATTAGACTAGATTTAAACCTTCCTTCCCACAAAGTACCCGATCGGTTATAAGTTTGATTAAAATATTTTACATAACGCCGATCCAATGCCTGCATCATCTGCGAAACACCATTGTCAATCATTGGCGTCACCAATAAATGAACATGATTCGTCATCAACACATACGCATGAATTCGACAATGGTACTTAAGGGCGGACTCTTTCAAGTCATCGAGATATTGTAAATAATCTTTTTTAGAATAAAAACACGGCTCACGATTATTCCCACGTTGAATAATATGCTGTGGAACGCCCGGTAGGTTAAAACGTGGTTTATGCGGCATGACTTACCTCCTTGTAAGTTGAATATCAAATTGTGATGAATAATGCTAACAAATTACTATATTAGAAACAATTGCTCTCTGGACTTCCCTATATTTATCGGACACATTAATCAAGCGGCTTCTCATACACCAACGGTGCTTGAGGCGTTAGGCTGGATATCACCTCAGATGAAAGCGCTGGTGATGGTAGTGGATCGGTTTGATAATGTTTACAACAACGAGCTTGAGGGCATTACAAAACAGTTGGGGAGGTTTTGTTAAAGGTGATTAAAAAATAATCCCTCCGGCACTTTTCTACAACGAGAAATTACCTGGGATGAGAAAAACGATGGCCACCCGGAGCTACTGCAACGACCTTTGACATATCCAAACCAGAAAACATGAAATTTCGTGCACGTAGCGGCTTCACTGCTGCACCATTTGAAATAGCCATAGCATCACGCTCACGAGATACCTTTTTCTCAGCATCGCGCTTTGCAAAATCTACTTGTTCAGAGCGTTCTATCATGTTTCAAATACGTTTATTACGAAATTCTTATATAATACTAGCCAATAAAAGTCTATATTTCAATCTTTATTCGCCTTTTCTATGCTGTAAGTGATTGATTATACTAATACGCCTCTCAGATAATGCCTTTTTCATCCTTGGAAAGCGCTCTTTTATGAAGTTTTCATTAAAACGGGTATCTTCTGGAATGGCCTCAAATATATCAACATCAAAGTCTGTGTAAATCTTAATTCCTTCAGTTTTACTCATTGCTAAGTTATAAATATTTTCAACAAGTTGCCGAGCTTGTTTCTCCTCACCTGCCTCAAGATATTCATCAATTAGGCAATTTACTACCTTAACGGCAGCTTTTAACTGATCTATAGGGTGTTGGTCAGTTCTACCTAAGGTAAGAATATTAGAAATTCGACTGACGAGGCACAAAAATGGACTGAGAATAAAAAATGAAGTACTGCCTCCATCGGCAGTTGGAATTATCATCTCAAAACGCTTTTTCTCAATATCAGATTTCTCTAAGCCTTGAACATTCCACAGAAAATCTATTATTAACACTTCACCGTCGTAATCAATGCGTACAATTCCTGAGTTTGGCGTGTGATCATCAATTGCTGAAAGTTTTGGATCAGCACCCCATGCTTTAGCGCATTCTCTTACTGCATCTTGATTACCTAAAAAATCAATATCTTGAGTGCTAATAAGCCAATCATCACTAAATAGCTCTTGATATTTGTCATAATAAAACTCATACCAAAAGCATAATGCCTGACCACCAACAAGTGTTAGTTTATCCTGGTTCGGAATGCTTTCGATAAATGGTACAGCATCCTTGAATGTCAATTCTCTCAATTGCGTCTCGTTTTAATAGATGAATTCATAGGAACATTATTTCGTAAGAATAAGTAATAAGAATAAGTAGGGTCAGATGAAACTTATTCCTCTTCAAATAAGTAGAAATAAGTAGGGTCAGATGAAACTTATTCCTCTTCAAACAACTGCCTGGGTCTACCCATCTTGGCCGGTCTTACGCGCCGATTGTACAAGTGCTCTATCTCGTCCTTGAATTTTTCACCACCAAGTGCCAACCCTTTGTTTACCGCCAATCGAATTTCCTTTATCAGCTCACCATCGACATGAATACGAAACAGCTCTCGGTATACACACTGTCTTTCTGGATCAGTCCCACCTAAAGCAAGATATTCCGCATGGGGCGTACTCATCTTGACACGCTTTCCAAGCGCATGAATTTGATAGCTCGACCAAACGTATTCTGCTGGATCTGAAACCATTCCAGCTCGAACTGGATTGAGCTCTATATACCTTTGGCATTGCAATAAATATGTACCCGATTGCACAAGGCTTGATTTGAAACGTCCCTCCCACAATGTACCACTTCGTCCGTATAAGGGCTTGCTAACAGATGGACATGATTCGTCATAAACACCCAGGCATGAATCGATACCGAATATTTACTGGAATACTCATGTAGCAAACTGGCATAGAAAGCCATATCCTGATCACAGACAAAACAAACCTGCCGGTTGTTTCCACGTTGAATAATATGTTGAGGTATACCTATCGGCGCAATACGCTGTAAACGTGCCATGGCTCAATCCCTGTAACCAATATTGAATCTATATTAACAAGATGAAAAATTCCTTCAAGATAAAAGTTTCATCTGACCCCACTTATTACCACTTATTATAAAGTTGGTTGCGTCTGATACCTAATTCCATGGCTATTTCACTTGGTCTGCGGTCTGATTCTTCCATTAATCTCAATGCTTCGAGCTTAAACTCTTTGCTGTATATTTTATAGGGTTGACGTAATTTACTCATTTGGATACTCCTCTGTGAGACTTTTCGTCTCTGATTAAAAGTATCCGTTAAACTGGGGGAGGTTCAGTCTGACCCCATTGATTTTCTATTGGTGTCCTTTTGACCACGAACAGAGTTCATCTTAATCGCAACACTCGCACCAAAAATGTTAGCACTCATGATTACAAATATAATGATTTGATAAATCATATTGAATGGTGATATCGAAACCATCCAAAATATTACAGATGCAAACAATACAACTGAAACTATAATCTGCATAGACAACTTTGAACAGTACAAACCCAAAAGCAATCCGACAATCATATTTGCACAAAAAAACACAACGTAGAATACCAAATAATATATTTTAAAATATTCCTGAACATAAAATAAAATCAAGTTAGAAAAAAAAACTAAAATGATATACAGCAATATATTTTTCACTATCCTTTTCACTAAAAGATCACTCTCTTTAGTCACAGCAGTTCTCTTTTTGTGCATTATCGTAACTGCTCTGCCCTTCATTTTTTACTAAATTATAATACAGACCGGCAGCACCAGTACAACCCGTACTAACTATAACTAAACTACCTTGTATAGCTGCTGTACAAGAAGATATCATTGCATCTCGAAAATCAGTATCACACTCACTTTTAGATTTCCCACACTCGGCATAGCAATCATCATGTCCTTCACAAGCCTCCGTAAAATCATTCCCCCCAATTGTATCTGTCAATGGTGCAGCAATAGTGCCTAACAAACCAGGACCACAGGCTAACCCCAGAATATCAATAAACCTAATAGGGTTACCGCCAACATAGGCATAAGTATTCAACCCTCCATCCAACCCAATCGGATCACTCTCCACATACCTACCTAAGCTAGGGTCATAATCCCTAAAGTAATTATAATGCAACCCAGATTCCCCATCATAATACTGCCCAGGAAACCGAAGATTATAAGTAACCGTCGAAGCCGGATTAACAACCACCTCCCCAAACGGCCCATAATCCCCACTCCACGCAACATCACCAACACCATCCGTCAACAACTGCACAGTCCCAAGATGATCTGTATGCATATAATACAGACTGCCGCCCTGCACCATCGCCAACCGCTGATTCCCTAACCAGATATACTCAACCGTAGCGTTACCTGACGTATCACTCTCAAACAAAAGGTTACCCGACTCATCATAATGATACAAGGTAGTACTCACTCCAGCCTTAAGAACCCGCTCTCCCTTGCCATTAAAACCGTAGCTGGTTACAACGCTAGCGTTATTCACCTGTGACATACGATTCATATCATCATAAGTAAAAATGATTCCATCTTTCGACGTAGTGTTACCATTAGCATCATAGCCTACTGCAACACCATCAATCGTATCCAGTCGATTGTTTGCTGTCACACTATAGTCGTAGTTAATGACCGGGTCTAAACCCACCTTTAAAGTCTTTCGGTTACCAACATCATCATAACCATAATCAATTACGCCATAGGTGTTAGTGCCAGTGGCATCATCCAGTCTATCTAACACATCGTAATTAAAGCTCTGAGTTTTTGCTCCGGCTGTATTATCCGTAATCGTTTCTATATTGTTAACAAGGTCATATTCGTAGGTACGGTCATACACAGAACCCAACGCCTGATTCGTTAAACGGTAATCACTATCAAAGGTTTGATCCAGACTTAAGGTATTACCCCAATCCATATCTTCTAACGCACCGAAAGGCAGATAAGTCATATTAGTGGCGACGGTTTGCGGGGCACCGCCATTTGGTGTGGTCGTGACAGCGGTGACCTGACCTAATGTGTTTCGGGTATAAACAACGGTACGTCCGCTGTTATAGGTAATCATGCTCAGACGGTCGTTGTCATCATAAGTATACTGAGTGGTGTAAATTTGACCGTTGGTGTCCCGTCGTTTTTCGGCCAGATTGCCAAATGCGTCATAATCGTATTCTGTACTACCCTGGCCATCGACCATGCCTGTTAGTTTACCTAAGCCATTAGTACGTTCGTCGTAGGTGTACGTCACATTAAGCGGGTTGTTTGTACCCGGGTACGTTTTACTGGTTATTCGATTAAGGCTATCGTAGTCGAACGTGACCGTAATATCACGGGCATCTGTTTGGGTTTTGCGATTACCAGCCTCATCATACGTGTACTCGGTTGTACCAGTATCAGGACTAATTAAGAATTGTAATTGTCCGAGGTTGTTGTACTGATATTCGGTTACTCGGCCCTCTGGATCGGTCACAAAACGCAACTGGTCGCGGTCATCGTACTGGTAGCTTGTTTGATTGTCTCTTACCACATCGTAGTTGGCATCTTTTATATTGGTCAAGCGACTTAAGGTGTCGTATGTATAGGTTGTAGTCGGACGATTTTCGGCATCGGTTGCTGTGATACGGTTACCCTTTGCATCGTAGGTAAATGTGGTGGTTTGATTGAGTGCACCAATCATTTGTTGTTGGCGATCAAGCTCATCAAACACAGCGCTGGATGTTCTGACTATAACCCCACCAGCTGCGTAGTACTCTGTTTTAGTCCGCTGATCTAATGCATTTAGCGTGTATTCTATATAATTCCCATCATCATCTGTGATGCGCTGCAATCGGTGATCCAGATCGTATGCCAACAACGTCTCGGCGCCGTATGCGTCACCACGGGCAATAACATCACCCGCGCTATTATATTTTATGGTGGAGCGTACGACTAAGGTATCGTTTTCATCCGTTCGTTCAATTTGTGTTAACCGATTTTCGCCATCATAGGTTAGTTTTGTTACGTCTAGTTGATCCCCATTAACACTCCTGTCTCGCCTGATAAATTCGATATTACCTCTTGCGTCATATTCATAGGTTGTTAAATGGCCTTCAGCATTGGTAACGGTTGTACGTCGATTTGAATTATCGTAGGTGGTAATGGTTGTATTATTATTTTTATCTGTCACATGTGTTTGATTACCACGCACATCATACTGGTAGTTTTCCTCTAGCTCTGCTACAGGCAGGCCATCTATTTCATGATAAGTTTTAGTGATATAGCGACCACCGTATGCTGCGCCGTAATCATTTACGATGACATGCGTACCGGTTGATGTGTTTGGTAGTGCCGTGGTCAGAATATTACCGTGACCATTGTAGGCGTAAGCAGTAATGGTAAAGTCGGTACCATTATCTTTATAACGATGCTCTTCTTTAACCGTGGTGGCGTTACCACCTATATCATAGTTGTATACCCATACTGTTTTAAATATTTTTGTAGGATTCAAGCTGGAAATAATCGTTTCACTGGCTTTTTGGGTGCCGTCGTATGTCCAGGTGGTAGTGATAACTTCACCGCTGGATAACGTAGTCGCTTCTGTTAATGGATTGGCATTACCATCAAATGTACGATCAATTACTTTGACTAAAGTACCCGTTAACTCACTACCCTGATATATTTCTTCTTTTAATTTATTGCCAAAATTATCGAGTGTGTAACGTGTTTCATTATCCAGTGCATCGCGTTCAAATTCGATAAAACCGACACCATCAAATTCAAAATATTTTACTGCTGGAACTGGATTTAAGCCTTCATCATCTCGAATGGTTTCGGTAACGGTGGTATTGGCAGGTGCATTATCAAAGTTATATGTCCAGGTGCTATTACCAACACTTTCGATATAAGCCTGATCCAGGTTGTTGTAGGTAATGTTAACAGGTAAGGCATTAACGCCTTCCTGAATGTGTGTAATATTGTGGTAATCCTGAAAAACTGCACCAACTTGATCTTCATATTTGTATATCGAGACTTTATTATCAAGCCCGGTGACACCGATTAAATTACCTAGTGTTTTATTATCCGTAGTTACATCATGCTGATAACTGACCACTCGTCCATCATTCGATGTAATGGTATCAACACGCCCGGTGTCTGGCTTATAAGCAAAAGTGACAAAGTTACCCGTAGCACCATCTACATACCTAACGGTTATCTGCATTAAACGATGCACATAACTTGAAACAAAAGATTTACCTGGTTCTAATGCATTAGGCGAGCTTCCCCACAATGGAAACTTTCCTGATAAATCATAACTAAATTCAAGGCTGTTACCTGCCACATCAAAAGTAGCTATTAAACGACCTTGTGAATCATAGGTGTCTTTTTCGCCCTTTGGATAGGTAACAGTAAAGCTATCGTCCGGATTTTTAACTAGAGCATGGTTCTGGCTACCGATGCTGGTGTCTGGTACATAACCACCGCCCGTCCATAAATAACGATTTAAGTTGCCACAGCCATGGCGTATGACAATGGATTGATCTGGGTATTCGAATAAGCTTTTGTTAAAATCAAATGCCCATCCATAACCGAGTGGGCTGTCGTAGATTGTGTTACTCGAATAGGTGCGAGCAATTTTTATCGGGTAGACATCATTAACCACCATATCCATTCGTTTAAAAGTTTCTTCGCCTGACTGATAAACGATTTTGTCTGGGCCACCGGGTTTATCGCAGCAAGTTCCACTCGGGCATGGCGGGGGCTTGGGGAAATTTGGTGGTGGAAATGGTCCCGGTCCTATGTAAACATGTGCGTTCGCGAATGCAATGTAAAAAAATATTACAAACAAACTAATAGATACGCTTTTTAGTGGCTTTGAAAATTTCATATTCATAAACAACACTTTCATGTTTCGTCCAGATTGATTAATTTAACTCAGTCGTAAGTTGCTGGTAACGTTGTTTGGCTTTTTCGGCCGCCTCTTTATCGCCCATAGCTGAATAAACATTATCCATATACATATATGCCTTTGCATTGACAGGATTAATATGTATCACTTGGTTTATATCTTTTAAAGCATTTTCCCATTGCTTATCTTTTATACAAATATATGCTCTCAATAATAATCCCTGCTCATGATTAGGATTAATATGTAACAGTTTATCGACTTCGACCAGCGCTCTTTCATATCTATGCAATTGTTGAAAACCATTAGCTGCGCCATATAAAGCTTCAATATCATTCGCCTGCTTTGACAAAATTTTAAGATAATAATAATTGGATTTACTGTAGTTACGCTTCTTTTCTTCCTGCGCCGCTTTTTGATGCAGTGTTGGTTCTTCAGCACTGGCTAACGTGTTAATTCCAAAGAATAGGCATACCGCAATACATAAAACCTTTATATATTTTCTTTTATTATTTGCATGCATAATCAAAACTCCTGTACTATTTCCCTAAGTAAATCGAACCACGATAGGTAGTGCTTAAACTCGTTGCGCTGCTTGTTGCTTTTATGCTGAATGTGAAATACCCCTCCTCATTCACTAAAATATCATTTGCGTCTATCGTTGCTGCATTAAAATCATACCCTCGCCATTCAAAACTATGATCGACTGACTGGTTAAATCCATCTTTAGCCTGTAGAACACCATCGAATAATGTTATTGCTGAGGCATCGTCATGATCTATGGTGCAAGTATCATCCGAGCTGTAACAGGGTTTTAATAGTTTAATACTGACATCCGCATCCTGATCAATGCGATAAACAATTTGTGAAACTTGTTCAAAACTATGAAACACGGTATGTGGCGTGGCAATCACTTCGATACTTGGCGCCATGCCCACACCAGTAACAACTGGAATGTTTCCTTCAACTATTACCGAATCTTTACGCAATGAGCTAAAAGAATATGAGCCTAATATGATAGCCCCATCAAGAATCTTTCCACCGTTATCTCTCATATCCCAGGAAAAAGGATGCGTACCAATATCGATAGCTTTATAAATAGGCGTAGAGTCAAATTTAACGATTACAGGTTGGCTTGCTGTGCATGTAAATGTAAGGTGCTTATTCTGACCGGTGTTGACATTACCCGCATTATATTGGGTACATGTACTTGATATTGGCAGTAAATCAGCACGGTTAAATACAGAAACACTTGAAGCTGATTGGGCAAACAGCTCAAAACGATAAGCGCCATCAGGCACAAAAGGATTAGTTGACACCGTGCTCATACCATCCCAACTGATATCTTTGGTACCTGCAGTAGCAAACACCTGAGAGACCTCAGCGATTAAATTATTTTGCGTGGCATCGTTTTCTGGGTAGAACCGCAAATAAACTGTTGCGGGCAAACCTAAATCAATACTTACGGTAAGTATTTCACCATCAGTGGGTGAAATAGAATAGACATCGTGACTTACATTTGTGATAGACGGGTAAAATAAAGTTAACTGCACCATTGATTGAGACACGTTACCAGCAGCATCCGTTACCGTAAGGCGAAGTGTTTTATCACCTTGTACTTCCTGCAATGCATTAAATACCCAACTCAGTAAAGTATTGTTGATGATGTTTGTATTTGAAGTAATAATTTCTCTGTAATCAACTTCCAGGGGAGTGAACCCATCTGCAACCTCAAAAGTATAATTGGTTAAATTGAGATCATAAGCACTGCCGTTAACCAATAATGGTTCAACACTAACCGTAGTATTACTTAATGGTTCAACTATCACAGCCTGGGGGAGCGTGTTATCGACTGTAAATGGAATTTGATTTAAAGAGGTGCCATTTATACTTATTGCAAACACATACGTACCATCGGCAACATATTGGGCAGAGGTGTTTTTACCATCCCAGCTTTCATTAATAGAGGTACCTGTTCCAGTAAAAGTTCTGACAGTTTGATTAGCATTATCTCTCACATCAACTGTCCAGTTTGCTGACTCGCCTATATCCGCCGTTAGGTCATTTGCATCCTGAGAGCCGGGTGATATAGAAGGTGATATGTATTGCTGGCTAATAACCATATTGCGAGGTAATACAACAGCATTATTGGCCGTTGTGGCAATGCTAGTTAAAGGTACCAGTGAAATTAGATCAGAAGCAAACCCACTGAATGTCGCTCTTATATCAAGAAGTACATCTGTGCCCCACCAGTTGTTACTAATATTAAGCGCCACTGTGCCCGGAACTTCCCTTAAGTGCATGCTTGAGACGATATTGTCAAATATGTCATTGTTTGTGATGGTTGGTTGGAGTAATACACTGCCACCTGCATCGATGAAAATACCATAATTATTCTCAACAATAATATTTCCATCTATTACTGCGGTTGTATCACTACGAAGATAAATACCAAAATTGTTATTAGTAATAATATTACCTAAGTTTATTATCGGCTCACCGCTTACCACCCATATCCCGTTACTGCTATTATTGGTTATTACATTCCCACTGATCTGAGCAGTGGTGCGGCTTAGATATATACCATCAACATTATTACTTATTGAATTATTAATAATTTGTGGTGCCACATCTGCAGGGACATAATTACTACTGATGTACACATAAATGCCATACTTGTTATTATAAATAATATTGTCGTCAATCAGTGGAGATGCTTTTTGTACGAGGATACCAGCCGCAGTCGATTGAATGGTATGTCCACTAATCACATTATTACTGGCTGCACCACCCGCAAGATTAAAATAGATACCCGAGGTGTTATTGTCGCGTATCACACTATTAGTGATTACGCTGTCATTACTGGTCGCTTTAACTTCAACACCATGTACTGCATACTCAATTACTGCGCCATCGATGATGCTATTTGTTGAAAGGGTCTCTAGTTTTATTCCACCCCAATCACCCGCTGCTGGTATCGGGTTTGATGAAGTGAACACCACCGGATTCTGTGGTGTGCCATTAACATCAAGAGTGCCTTCAACCAATAAATCCATTGAGGAACCAAACTGTAAAATTACGCCTGGTTCTATGGATAGCGTAGCACCTGATTCTACACGCACATCACCTAATGCTTTATACGGCACACCCGATGTTAATGGTATATTACCTGAAATAATTTGCGGTAAATAATTGCCGGGGACGGGGTTACCGTTTGGTGCATCAAGAAATCCACTGTAGTCCACAACCCTTTGGTCTAGAGCATCCGTGTAGTCATAAATCTTTGCAGCAATATTACTGATAACAACTGAGCCCCACCAGTTTCCTGTAGCATTGATTATATCATCGCCATCTCTACCAGCTTGAATATTATAAACACTATTTGAATGTATCTCGTTATTATTAATTTGTGGATTGACAGTACCTATTCCATTGTCATCTCCAATAGTAATTCCTATATTATTGTCAGTAATACGATTACCTGAATCAATAATCGGTGCAGCAAGTTGAAACCCACCAATAATAGTAATTCCATTCGTATTATTTGATATTGCATTACCTTTAATTTCAGGCGCAACGACAGCACTGTTGGCGTACATCCAAATGCCATTACCAGAATTACGTAAAAAGTTATTCTGAATGATCGGTGATGCCGAACGAATGGAGATAGCGTTACTCGTAAAGTCTATGGTGTTATTATTTGCTGTACCACCAACGTTAAAAAAGTAAATACCTTCTTGGCTTATATTTTGAAAAATACTGTTTGTTACGAGAGTATTTGCACTACCCGATGTAATTTCCACACCTTTGCTTGCATCAGTAATTAGTACATTATCAATTACCGTATTCGCTGCACCATCCACATAAATGCCTCGACTATTAGTATTTAGAATACTACTATTACTAATACTTACATCGGCCACTCCAGATCTTAACCAAACACCGATTGTTGACCATTCAATCAATGCATTATCAATAAGAACATTATTTGCACCATTATTTATAACAAGGCCCGCCCAGCTTCCTGCCGTTGGATTGGAACTTGAAGATGTAAAGATCACCTGACCGCCCGCATTTGAAACATGTAACTCACCATTTACATTCAATGACGTACCATCATCGAACGTTAGTATCGTACCTGGCTGAATAACTAAAGTAATACCCGCATTTACGGTTAAGTTAGATGTGATGTTATAAGGCTGCACTGGAATACCCGGTGTCCAGACCGTATCAACGCTAATAGGACCATCAGATGTTGCATCACCCTGTGTTCGGCTGGTGGTATTCACGTAGTTAACTTGTTTAATTTCAGATGGCTCGCTTTCATCTGACCCATCAAATTCCGTTGCATAGATATTGTTATTGCCATCAAACAAATAAATATCTACAGTAAACGTGCCATCAGCTGCACTGGTTATTTCATGTTGAAGGTTACCCTCAACATAAATATTGACAGTGGTATTTGCTGTTGCGGTGCCGGTAATTTGATAAGGGTTGAGTGAAGTGGGCGAAGTTACGGGATCTAATGTGGGAGATGGCGGCCCGATGGTAATGGGAGCCAGTGTAATCTCACCGAGAATAGCGCGTTGCAGTATGAGCAGGTCAGCAGCATTTAAGGTAGAGTCAGGCGCGTTTAACGGTGCGATATCGCCTATTACCTGCTCAATTGTTGATGGAATTAAATCGCCCAGGATCATTCTTTCCAGAACAACTAAGTCGCCTGCATTTAGCTGACCATCAGGTGCGCCTTTGGGTGCTACATCACCCGCTACATATTGAGCCGCATTGGCTATAGCAACATATAGCGGGAGTAAAACTAGTAATCCGTAACGTAGGTTCATAACATGCCCTGTTTCCCCACTTCCTGCGCATTTTTTTCGGGGTACCTATTTATCCAATGTTAACTGAGTAGTGCCGCTTTCACAGACTGAGTCTATGATATTGAAATTTAGTAGAGGGATAAGCCAGAAAGTAACATCCAAATCAGCACTGGTTATTTCCTTATCGAGTCAATTTACTCTTTCATGACAATCCTGTCAATTTCATCGTATCTGCCGTACTTAAGTTTTTCTTTACTATGCAAAATTATGGAGACGAGATGATATTACTGGGTGATATAGCTACCCGTTCCTTCCTTTGGGAGAATCTGTGGGCGAGCGTTCGTAATAGCCGGTATCATTGTATCCAGCATAACTATTTGTAGTGTTGCTCAAATTTCTGCTCTAACCATTCTACACTTTCGCTTTTATGACAGCCTCCATCAGCACAGCTATTGGGGATACCAAACTTTCTAGTATCTCCAGGTGGAATAATACCGGGCCGATGGCTATGCAATGTGTAATCCCCTCCATTCATAACCGTCAATGGCATATGACACTGTTGACACTGGACATTAGCATCTGTTGGGCATGGTATATGGCTTTTATTTTTATCTTGTTGATGATAATGCGCACCGTTTTTATGGCAACTGGAACAAGTTATTTTAGGTTTGTCTAATTCATTGTGTGTGTTGTGGCAAACCGCGCAAGTGATACCATACTGCACTTTATTTAACTGATAGTTTTTACTTTGATTGTCAGCAATCGCTTCTCCCGCATGGCAACTCAAACAGTGTGATGTTACTTTTCCATATTTGCCACTGTAGCTTTCTTTGAGTGATCTTAAACTGTTTGCATGTCCTCCCTGTCGCCATGAATATAATTCTTGATGACGTTTTCGAGGATGCCCATTACCCCACCATTTGCTACTATTTTGAATATAATCAGGCTCTTCTTCTTTTATGAAGTCGTCCAAATCAAGTCCGGGTTTATAACCGACAGGAAAAAAGTATTTACCATCTCTTGAACGACCTCGTGTGTGGCACTGCCCACAGACTTGCTCGTCAAGGCTAGAAATAATTTGGCCGATACCCGCCGTGTTTGCATGCCAACTACCAGGGCCATGGCAAGATTCACAGCCAATGCTCGGCTCTACAAAATGTCCGGTTTCAACATCTAACCCGACAGTATGGCAACCGTGACAACGCTGTACTGGTTCCGGTACTTGCCAGCCGTCCCAACCGGTATTTTTCCATTTTTTTGTTGCCGTTAACCAGGCACCAGGAAGTAGTGTTTCAGTCCCATTCTCTTCTCCCATAAATTGCTGCTCCCACTTACTACCGATCGCCCAAACGGCTTTGGATGAATCAAAAGCACAATTTTCGCTATTCAAATCAGCAACAACTACATCAGGTTGATCAACCCTGCGCATCATTTTGGCATGTAAGCTATTTTTCCAGTCAGCATGCTCGTTTTGGTGGCACGACTGGCATTTTGACGAGCCAATGTATTCAGCATCATGCGGTGGGGGTTGTTTTTGTATATAAACAACTACCCCTGCTAATATATTTAACAAAATAACAAGGAAAATTAATAGGGTCTTAAAACGCATAACACCAACGAGGAAAGATTAGTGCTTTACAAAAACTTTTACGCTGGCTGATCCAAGATGACCATCATAACCTCTTAAATTGACAGTGAGAACATGCTCGCCCTCAGTCAATCCTTTAGGATCCCAGTTCCAGGTCATAGGAAAAAATCCAACTTCGTTTTCCGTTTTATATTCATTATCAACAAATAAAATAGGTTCAAAACGATCATTTAACATGCGTTGTTGAACATCGGGAGGCACATTAAATCTTACTGGGACGCGTTTATTTACAATACTAATGCCCGAGTTAGTTTTCTCCAGGCTTTTAGGCAACGTAATTTTTAAGGTGAAATCCCCCCTATTTTCTATGTATTGCTGACTATGCTTCCTCATGCGCTTTTGCTGATTTTTTTTACGCACGCGTTTTTCTTTTTTCCAGCCGATATCGACTAGCTGGATATCTTCCTCAGGAGGACCAACCAATATGGTATTTTCACTTAATGTAAACGCTTGCGCGTGTATGTCAAAATCTTTCAGTTCGGCTACATTAATCACACCGGAGTTATCATACCCATCCCAACTGGCTTCATGTGCCCCATTCCCTCGACTTACCCAGTCCGTTATCGTAGCCATGAGTGGGCCATTTTTAGGCAGGCCAATACGAATGTTGACACGGGAGGGCTTTAATACACGATACCGAACTTTCTGTGCTTTCTCATCCCACTTGACCTGATGCACTTTTGTTTTCTCTGCACCAGTTAAGTCGCTTAAATCATGTTCTACAGTTTCACTACCATTTGATGCAACGATTGTATAACGATAGGCTTCGGCTGGTACTGGTTTGCCACTCTGATCACTGCCATCCCAGATAAAAGAATGGCCACCTTTTGTTACCTGTCCATTCGAGCTCAACCGTTTTATTAAATAATCACGATCATCATAAATATTTAACACTGTTTGTGCTGGTTCATCGACTGTATAGCGAATTGTTATAATCTTGTCTTTAACAAAATCAATTTGCTTCGGGTTATGGCTTACATGTTGAATAGTTAGGGCGTGAGCAGAACTACTTACAACTAAAGAAAGTAAAAAAAGTTTTTTGATTAAGTCCATTATTTAATTCTCCATAGCGGATAACGCGCACCTTCCCTGTTATGTGTGATTTGTTGCACTTCAGGCTCTCCTTCAATATTAACTGACCATATATTCAAAGAACCCCCGCGATTAGATTCAAAGTAAATATACTCACCATCTGCAGACCAATTGGGCCGCCCATCCAGTGCCGGGTGATCAGTTAATTTTTTTAGTTTGGAGCCATTGCGAATCCAGATTTCATAATTTCCACTACGATTACTGGAAAATGCGAGGTTATTATCTTTATTCGGGGATACATCCAGATTGTAAAGCTTATTGGTAGTTACTGGCTTTACACTCTTTGACTGAATGTCGTATTGCATTATGTCATGTGACTGCCCATTGTCGCCAGATAAATAATACAGGACACCACTATCAAAGGAAAAGTTAGGCTCGTGTTGAAATCCTTTAGTCCAACCAATTTTTATCTTCTTACCCGTTTCAATATTTAGCAACCATAATTTATTAAAAATAGAGCCTTCGGGTTTTTGTGAGAACGCCAAATATCGTCCATTGGGAGAAACGACTGCATCGTTAACGTGTTCAAAGGGGATTTTCACATTGATTTCAGAATCATTCTCAAGTGACAATCGAGTTAACTCACCCTGGTTACCACTTACTAATAAATCACCATTTGGATACCAGGAAATTCGACTTTTATCGTAAGGCGTATCAGTAGCCGGGTGCGGATTTAATCCTCCCTCATCCATAAGCCACACTTGCCAGTAATCATTGTGCATAGCCAAAAAAGCAAGATCGTTTTTAGCTGCCGCAGTAGTAGTCACCAGGAAAAGCAGAGTTATAGCAGCAGTTATTGTTGTTATTCTATCCATATTAATAACACTTAATCGCTAAAATTGGAGGCATTATATATTAACACTGATATAAAAACCTAGTTTCAAACAATCCGTTATGAGAAGGCGGTTTCTCATAGAAGAACAAATAAAATATTAGTTTCTATTCTAGAAAAAATGGTTCAAAAGAACTTGCATCCTTTGATACTAACAAAACCAAAGACGATTTAGTATGAGCAACAGTAAATATGCATGATCATTCACAAAAAATTTACTCTATTACAGTGTTTTCACCGAACCATTCAACTTTAAGAAAAAGACTAAGAAAACAGTAATACATTTTAATACTGACTACTCAATACCAAATACGAAAAATCGTGTAAAAATATACATGCAGGCCGTATAAGCAATAGCTGCGATAAACTGCGAAATAACCGGATGCATATTAAAGTATGTTATCGCCAGATAAAGTACAAATAAATTTAAAAAATATGAAATAATAAATGCAACTAGATAACGTATGCTTTCACCTACGAAATGCCCATCACTACGAAAAACAAACTTCTTAGAAAGCACGAACCCCAACATAAATCCTACAGCATATCCAGAAATATTCGAGATCACAGGTGAAAACCCGATAGCCATTGCCGACAAAATCACAAGAAAACCGACCGTAGTATTTACTATGCCACTTCCTGTGTATCGCGCGACATACTTTGCCTCTGCACCGATAGCATTTATATCTTTTTTATTCATGTTTTTTTCTGTAGGGAAACGATACACGCAAATTAAACATTGTCAGATCAAGGTCTATTAGTAAATGAAGTTCGTTCTGCTGCTAACACTTGCGCAACGCCCACTAGTAAACTTGTTTTTGATACCTGTTCATTGATGGGTATGACAATTGATTGGAATTGTATACGTCTACTATAAAGGCTCGAAAGTTTACTGGCGCTTGCAACTATTCTTGGCCTTCGTCTGGCTATTCGATTAAAGACTGAAACTATCTCAGCAATCGTTGTCGCTTTTTCCGAAGCGACTATTTTGGTAAACACTCCAGGCTGACCATGTATTGAAGTTAATACTGCTACCATCATCAATGCCGCGTCATCAGCAGTAATGTAATCACGTATGGTGTCTAATGGAACATAGATATGTACGAATTGATTTCGTAAGATACAGCGTGCAATATGGGCAAGTAACCCTTGCCTTTTGCCATCTGCCTGCCCGGGACCATATAGCGTAGAAATTCGTGCGAGAAAAATTGTTACATTATTGTTTGTTTGTGCAAAATTAGTAAGAAGGTCTTCCTGCTTTAACTTTTCTTTCGCATATTCTGTAGTCGGTGAAACATTAGTATTTTCACTTATTATATCAACTTTAGATCCTGCATAAATTGCCCCTGCTGAGCTAGAAAAACCTATGCAGCCAGCAGTAGAAGCTAACTTTTTTTCTGATTCAATAAGTTTCAGCAAAGTGGAAAGTGTTCGTGTTTCAGTTGCTAGTTCAGCTTCAGTACTAGCCATTGTACCCACACCGGCTGCCCAATAAATTTGCCATTTGTTACCACTACCAACAAATGATGAAAATGCCTTAACTGCCGCTTCCAATTGAATAGCTAACTCTGATTCAGAGCTCCATTTAAAACGCTCTGCTGGTGTAAATATTTTTTCATCCCTACGCTGAAAAACACGTTGCAACGCAGACCCCAATAATCCATTGCTACCTACTATCCATACCGCAGTCATTTTTTTTCTGGCCGTGTGGGTTTAGTACTAACAACATACAAGGGCTTGCCCATGACGATTCCCATAGTCACTGCCAAATACTCTGCGATCACACCAAGAGACGTTAGGGTGGCACCTGAGAAAAAGGCAACGACTATCAATAAAGATGCCCAACCTTGTACAGGCTCATCTAAAATAAACTTTCCGTACAACGCATATGCTGTAATCATTATCGAAAGGATTACGGAACAAAAACCCATTACAGTAATAACCCGGAGTGGTCGCGTACCTGTAGTCAGTATTAAATTCCAAAAGTGTCCAAATAGTTTTGAATATGAATACCCAGATGGTCGATCCATCTCATTTCGCAACTCTAATGGGCAATGACCTATACGACCAACCATCCAGTAAAGTCCGACATCAAGGTACACACCGCTACCACAATAAGCAGCCAGGGTTCGCGCAATTTCGCCATCGATGAGACGATAACTGTTGAACTTGCCCATCGGACTGTCATGTAATATTTTAATAGTGATAGCTTTTGCCGTACGGCTTAATGTATTTCGTAACCAGCCATGAGAGGGCAGATTCGTCGGCTGCGCATAAACCAACTGTAAAGATTCATTTAATGCTGTATCCAACATACGTCCGATATCAGCCGGGTCTTGTTGTCCATCTTCATCCAGAGTAACTACCCAATCACCAGTAGCACTTGCCATACCAGCCATTGATGCTGCATGCTGACCATAATTACGTGACAGCCATACAGGCTGCACAAACGGATGTTGCTCAGACAGTTCCTGAATAACAAGATCAGACCTATCGTGACCGCAATCATGAACCAGGATAAGCTCACAGACTACATACGGTTTACCCTCTGGTGTTAATGACTCATGTGTCAAAGGCTCAATATCATTGATTAAAACATGCAAAGTTTTCTCGCCGCCATAAACAGGGATAACAAGAGAAACTCGCTGGGGTATTAGTGAGCTCATAATATTTGGTTCCTATAGACCAATATCGTACATAGTAAACGGTCTCATTTTCTGACCACGGCCAAAATAGAAACACCAAAAGGTAAGTTTAAATATCTAAGCAGGTATTTTTCAATGCCGAATATTTTTTTAAGAATAAAATTTACTGGCCTACTCGGCATATCTACATCAGAAGCACCGTCTCGTTTTAATAAGTTATTCAACATGCGTACTATAAATATAACAGGGAAAAGCAACGTATTGTAATAGGATATTTTTTCTATAGTAAAGCCCGCTTGTTCAAGCTTGGCTTTCAGTTCAGTGCGAGTATACCTACGTTTATGTTCATTCATCTCATCAAAAGAAGACCACAGAAACATATAGGCAGGAACAGTTATAACCGCCTTGCCTCCTTTCACAAGCAATGCTCGCATTGCTTCTATAGATTCCACATCGAGATCAATATGCTCAATCACATCTAGCACAGTGATTAAATCAAATTTATTTTCCTGGTAGGGAACGTTATCTGGGAGATATCCTTTCTTTACCTCACCACCAAATATTTCTTTACTAAAATTAATCGCATCATCAGACATATCCATACCATGTGCACATCCTATATTATCAAGTACGCTAAGCATGACACCACTACCACAACCGATATCTAATATCTCCGAGTCTTCAGTTTTACTTGAATACAGCACGATTGTATCTAATACAATATTTTTTCTAGTCAAAAACCACCAGTGTTTTTTCTGGACTTCAAAAAACCTTCGATACATCTCAATATTCATTGCTTAATCTTCTTTCTATTATAATTTCCTTATCAGGAATTATAGTAGATATTGCCACTATCGCTGCTATATTTATCTCATATTTACGGCAGCTGTATATAAAATAAGCAATACATTTTTAATCGCAGATATAATCAAAAGACAAAGTATCAATTTCGCCATAATCCGAATCTTTTAATTTTTCCTCCAGCTCTGCTTTATACGTAACTTCAAACTTTTTTAGCTCCATATTTTCTTCAAGAATCCCCAACACATGAACCATTATTGCTATTTTATCGAATGCCAGATTTTTTTGTTTTACATATTTAGTCACTACATAAAAATAATACAGTAAATTTTCAGCCTCATCGTATTCACTATTTAATGCCAGATGATAAGTTTGAAGAAGAATATCATATTCATTTTTTGACTGTATCGATCTGAATATATCCAGCCAAGCTCCATTATTACCTGATTTTAGGGCGAGATATGAAGCGATGCGCCTGACACTATCATGACTAATCGAATCCAGATCATAGTTATCAAAAAATATTTTTTTATCCTCTTCGGATAAGTAATTTTTTAAAAATGTTGTAACATATTGCAATTCGTAATCGTCTTCAGAGAATAACTTTTCAGACAATTCAATTTCTTTTCGGACACCCATCTCCCACTCATCTTTCCAGCAAGAAGGGAAGACCAATAGAGTGCTTGTTAAATTAAATGAATTATTTTTTTTCTTTGAAAACAATAGATAATTTGAATCTGCATAATTAAGAGTAAGTGCATTATTTTTTTTCAATTTCAAAAAAATTTCAGGATCATTATTAAATAGCGCATATTCCACATTATTTTTTTCTATTGTTTCATTTAATACATCAACCTTATTTAATAAAAAAATATTGTGCTTTAAAAACTCTACCGGATATAAAATATTTGTTCTGCCGTCAAAATAAATATTATAATCAGGTTTCAGTTTGTTGATAAGATAGCCTCCGAAATGCATAACATTTAAAACATTACCTCCATCCTGGTAACGGTTCATATAATCAACGAGCTTTACCGGATAGCGTGATTCTAATATTTCTTCCTGATTTCTATGGTTATCTATTGAATTCGAAGCTCCAGACATCAATATATAAATAGTCCACATTGAAATTCCTGCTGCGACAGCAATAAATGAATTTTTAACTGAAGAACGAATCTCGAATCTCCCTCTCTCATTATAAAATTCACTAAGATATAAAGCTAATATACAAAAATTTATAAGCATTGCGACAGAAATCAGCCTGACAGTCGACCATGAGAAATAGGTAAGTAAGACCACTATCAATGTAACCCCATATTGTCTTTTGATCAAAGACCAGATAGCGACGTATATTGATAACATCCACGACGCATGAACTATTATACTTAGAGAGTACACCTGATATGACGACATATACTCATTCGTATACTTTGCAAAATCTTCCGTCAATAAAGAATAAACAGTGATCAAAAAATGTTGGCCATTGGGTCGAACAAACCCAATAAGAAATATGATTCCCCCCCACGAAAACCAGAATCGCCAACTAAATGTGTTACCTTCATAGAAATATTTATCAATGGCCTTATCCATGAAAAGGCCAAAAACAATGATATAACCGACTATAGGCGAATGATAATTAACCCAAAATAGTAGTAATAAACATATCTTCAGCATTTCCCTAGTAGCAAAATTCTTTTTCGCATCAAGATAAAACAATAAACAGATGACCACTAGGACATTAGAGAATATCTCCGGTCTTATCACTAAACGTAGTTGCAGAAAATAAATTATTATCGGCAGCAACACAAAGGCCACAAACCAGCTGGCATTTATCCTTCTGAAGTAGACATATAACAATGACATCAAAATTGTTATATACACTACTTTCAAATAATAAAATCCTTCATTTTCACCAAAAAAAGAGACGAATTTGTACAGTAATACCTGAAAAATCACAGGGACAGTGGAGATTTCTTCGCCGTAAAAACTAAAGCTATAATGATCTATCCATGGAGAAAGACCATTTTCTATAAGATCTTTCCCCATCTGCAAATGCCAAAATCCATCAAACGAGGAGACCGGGCGCATCGCAATTACGACAACAATGATATAACAAGCTAGAAAAACCAGGCTTATACAAAGAGTATTTAAATTTTCTCTATTACATAACAACACTCAAGTGCCCTCTTACTTTAAATGAATTTTTATGAAATTAATTAGCAGGAAAAGCTATTTTACATTCCCATCTACAATCAAATAATTAAAATGATACGACATTATTAATCCGATTTATATTATTACTATTACATGATGATTAAACGGTTAAATCTCACGCAAAAAAAATCGACCAGTAGGTCGATTTTTTTTGCGTCCAGTGAAGCACGCGTAACAAATAATATACTTTACAAACCAGCACCAGTTATACACTGTGCATCAGTTGCGCCAGCAGTTACATTATTCGCAATATAATTCACACCACCGATATTTGAAACGTTTGCTGTTACAGAACACGCATCAGCAGTCCAAACTAGAAGCGCCGCATTATCCTGTGTAACAGTTACATTAGCCAATGCATTTTCAGCACCAATTGCAGTAGTTAACTGAGCACAACCAATACCAGAACCAATACAAGTTTGCGACTGTGATACATAACCGCCAATACCTTTCATTGCAGCACCACCTTGTGAAGCAGCAACATAATCTTTGTATGCAGGTACCGCTACTGAAGCCAGAATACCGATAATGGCAACTACGATCATTAATTCGATTAATGTAAAACCCTTTTGAGCCGCTTTCACGCCACGATTCATACCACGTTGAAATTTATTCATGTTTATCTCCGAAATTCGAATATTATAATAATTGTAATGTTTTTAAGCATTTGTCATATCTCTCAAGACTACCTTCCCACGATGCAGGTAGTATGCCAGCTTTACTAAAACTAACATAACTATATATAGATCAAGCGTTTAAACTATTCAACTGATTATATAGTTTTACGTCACATAATCTATTTTTTGTCAGAATGTGACATTTTTGTAAGACATTAGACTTTAAACCTGTAGATAACCGGTTTACCTGGCCACCTATTCACACACCATTTCTCACCACATCACTAGTATTACACATATGAATACCTTAATAGCAGCATTTAAATATATTCTGAAAACTTACAATCTATTTTGTGACTGAACCAGCTTCACAATGCAATCTAACTAGTGTCGGGATGTAGACATTTTATAAAAATAGACTATGTTTTAAATGCTAAGACAGTAACAAAATAAAAACACCATGATTTGTTACATTTGGGGATAAAAAATCACATGGCTGCAGAAATAAAATTAAATGGCTTATCACGCAAGCTGGTAAATGATGGCCTGCTAGAAGAAGAAGTCGCAATTAATGCACTCAAGGCTTCAGTAAAAGACAAGGTATCTTTTACTAATTACCTGGTCAATAACGACCTGCTCTCTGCGACCAAAATTGCCATGGAAGCTTCCAAAGAGTTTGGTTTACCCGTTTTCGATCTGGACGCCATTGATCCGGAAGCCATCCCTCGTGATGTCGTCGACGACAAGCTGATAAAAAGGCATCACGCCCTCCCCCTGTTTAAACGCGGTAATCGACTTTATATCGGTATAGCTGACCCAACTAATCTTGCCGCCATCGATGATATTAAATTTCAGGCAGGCGTCAATACTGAAGCTGTCCTGGTAGAAGAAAACAAGTTATCAACCATGGTAGAGAAACTGCTGGAAGAGCAGGAAGATACCATGGGCGGCATGACTGATGATGATATGGACGATCTGGAAGACCTTGACTTCGACGACCCAGATGCTCAAAAGGCTGAAGATGATCAGGACTCAGGTCTCGACGACACGCCTATTGTTAAGTTTGTTAATAAAGTCTTACTCGATGCGATTAAAAAGGGCGCTTCAGATATTCATTTTGAACCTTATGAGAAAAGTTATCGCGTTAGATTACGTATAGACGGTGTTCTAAGAGAAGTGGCAAGACCTCCCCTTGTCATGAGTCCAAAACTATCCGCACGTATTAAGGTAATGTCCCGCATGGACACGGCTGAAAAAAGGGTGCCCCAAGATGGACGTATTAAACTAAAAATATCCAAGACCAAAGCTATCGATTTTCGTGTTAACACCTGCCCTACCTTATTTGGTGAAAAAATTGTATTACGTATTTTAGATCCATCAAGCGCCAGCCTCGGTATTGATGCTTTAGGTTATGAAGCCGAACAAAAAGAACGCTACCTAAATGCACTGGCCAATCCATACGGAATGATATTGGTTACTGGCCCTACAGGTAGTGGTAAAACCGTATCGCTTTACACAGGTCTAAATATCCTTAATACAGAGGATACCAATATTTCTACGGCCGAGGATCCTGCGGAGATTAACCTGGAAGGCATTAATCAGGTCAACGTAAATGATAAGGTTGGCCTTACATTTGAAGCAG